>ERZ779660.1659-NODE-1659-length-10808-cov-1.462569_pt1 | contig 10808 bp, 10 predicted proteins | sample MGYA00511906_ERZ779660 | MGnify/ENA primary metagenome ERZ779660 (study PRJEB29588, sample SAMEA2156906) | human gut metagenome | biome: human gut; feature: human-associated habitat; material: faeces | place: Denmark | collected 2008/2010 ... | reverse complement strand
TAACATTGTTTGATGCCCACAGCGAGATCGGCGGGCAGTTTAATATCGCCAAACAGATCCCCGGCAAAGAGGAGTTTTACGAAACGCTGCGCTATTACCACCGGATGATCGAAGTGACGGGCGTGACGCTGAAACTCAATCACACCGTGACGGCGGATCAGTTACAGGCGTTCGATGAAACGATCCTCGCCAGTGGGATCGTGCCGCGCGTTCCGCCTATCGACGGGATCGATCATCCGAAGGTATTGAGTTATCTCGATGTACTGCGCGACAAAGCGCCGGTAGGCAACAAGGTTGCCATCATCGGTTGTGGCGGGATTGGTTTTGATACGGCGATGTATTTAAGTCAGCCGGGCGAATCCACCAGCCAGAATATCGCCAGGTTCTGTAATGAGTGGGGGATCGACAGCAGCCTACAACAGGCTGGTGGCTTAAGCCCGCAGGGAATGCAGATCCCGCGTAGCCCACGGCAAATTGTGATGCTCCAGCGCAAAGCCAGCAAACCGGGACAGGGGTTAGGCAAAACCACCGGCTGGATCCATCGCACCACCCTGCTCTCGCGGGGTGTGAAAATGATCCCAGGCGTAAGTTATCAGAAGATTGACGATGACGGGCTGCATGTGGTGATCAACGGCGAAACGCAGGTATTAGCAGTGGACAATGTGGTGATCTGCGCAGGGCAAGAGCCAAACCGCGCGCTGGCGCAACCGCTGATTGATAGCGGGAAAACTGTGCATTTAATTGGCGGCTGCGATGTGGCTATGGAGCTGGACGCACGACGGGCAATTGCCCAGGGAACACGGCTGGCGCTGGAGATTTAAATCGTTATTTGAAGCGCCGGATGCAACGCATCCGGCACGTCGCGTTAATCAATAAACAAGGCGGGAGAAATGCCGAATCGCGTTGCCAATTTTTTAGCGTGTTCCAGCGTTAATTTCCTCTTCCCGCTCAAAACGCGTGACACCATAGATTTACTGCCAATTTCCGGCAGATCGGAAAGGGTTAAACCATATTGATCCATAAGGGTACGAATCACGGCTATACCGCCAGGCATGGCTTGAGCCATGGCATTAAATTCCGCAAATTCGGGCGCTGATTCTTCCCACGCGGTTATTTTGGCACACACCAGATCCAGCAAGGGGTTTTCAGGATCGTTGAGCAGCAGATGATCTACCAGTTCCAGCGCCTGGGCGTATTGTTCCTCGTTCTGAATACCCGCCAGAAAAGGTGCCACCGCAGTTAGCTTTTCTCCTGCTTGCAAGATGTCGGCAATCGCAATCATTTTTTCCCCTTAGTACGATGAACAGCGGTAAAGAAATCGTATTCTTTATGCGTCATAACTTCACGTATGTAGCATAAACGTTGAACAACGCTAAACAAGAGAATGTAGAGGATGGTGACAGGGATTTTTTGTTTTATGGAAGCGCGATTCCAGAACTGGGCAGACATTGCCGGATGCGACGCTTGCCGCGTCTTATCCGGCCTACGGGATTGCACATGTAGGGCGGATAAGGCGTTTACGCCGCATCCGCCAATAGTGCCAGATGCGACGCTCATTCAACTACAATCCCAGCGCCGTCCCCACCAACAACCAGATATTCAGCGCCACGACCAGCACTACAATCACCCAGCCTGTCTGTTTTACGCGTTTGCTGTTCACCAGATCGCCCATCAACTTGCTGTCACTGGTGAAAATCAGCAGTGGAACCAGCGCCAGGGCGATACCAAAACTTAACAGCACCTGACTCATAACCAGAATCCGTGTCGGATCTAATCCCATCAGAATGACAATCCGCCATTGATCAGGCGATAAATCCGCATACATCAGCCCTGCAATCAGCAATCCTGGCAGCAACACTCCCCAGCCACTGCCCAGCGTACGTTGCAACATGGTTTCATCTCTTTCATTGATAATGATAACCAATATCATATGATAATTTTTATCATTTGCAAGCCAGAGAAATCCCTTGCTATCGGATAAACCTATCGCTAGGATTAGCAATCATTATCATTTAGATTACTATCCCGATTATGGCCTATCGTTCCGCACCGCTCTATGAAGATGTTATCTGGCGAACGCATCTCCAGCCACAGGATGCTGGGCTTGCACAAGCCGTACGTGCGACGATCGCCGAACATCGTGAACATTTGCTGGAGTTTATCCGCCTGGATGAACCCGCTCCGCTTAACGCCATGACGCTGGCGCAATGGTCATCACCGAATGCGCTAAGTTCTCTACTCGCGGTCTATTCCGATCATATCTATCGCAACCAACCAACGATGATCCGCGAGAACAAACCGCTGATCTCACTATGGGCACAATGGTATATCGGCCTGATGGTGCCACCATTAATGCTGGCGCTACTGACGCAGGAAAAGGCATTAGATGTGTCGCCGGAACATTTCCATGCTGAGTTTCACGAAACCGGCCGTGCCGCCTGTTTCTGGGTCGATGTGTGTGAAGATAAAAACGCAACACCACATTCGCCGCAGCAGCGAATGGAAAGGTTAATCAGCCAGGCGCTGGTTCCGGTTGTGCAGGCACTAGAAGCGACCGGAGAGATCAACGGCAAACTTATCTGGAGTAATACCGGTTATTTGATCAACTGGTATCTTACTGAGATGAAGCAACTGCTCGGCGAGGCGACGGTTGAATCGCTGCGCCATGCCCTCTTTTTTGAGAAAACGCTTACTACCGGTGAAGATAATCCACTCTGGCGTACCGTGGTGCTACGCGACGGCCTGCTGGTGCGCCGGACCTGCTGCCAGCGTTATCGCTTACCGGATGTGCAGCAATGTGGCGATTGTACGCTGAAATGAAAGCACTGCCGGGGAAGTAAACCCGGCATCATGCGGATTAATAGGGATGCAACACATTACTTGCTTCGCAATGCCGCATACATAACAGAATATCTGCGGCCTCCAACAACCCTGCATCAGAACTGACGCCCAGTTTCGACATCACATTAAATTTATGTGCACGGATCGTTTTGATATTGCGTTTAAGCTGCTCGGCAATTTGTGTCATTGAGTAGCCACGCGACATAAAGCGCAATATTTCTCTCTCCGTCGGGCTTAGCGTCCGGCTTTGGTTAATGTACCACTGATTGTTCAGTCGGTCGGTCGCCTGACGTACACCATTTAATGACAAAAAGAGTTCCTGATGAAAAATCTCCAGCGTTGACGCTTTACTTAATACACCGTCCAGCGGTGATGGCGACAATGAACCAATCAGCCGAGCTTCAATATCATCATCCGCAATAACTAAACGCCGGGTACGCGGAAACTTAATCGCTAGTTCAGTCAGGCAAGATAATCCCTCTCTGCGCTCACTTCTCATGGCAGAAAAAGAAAAAATGACCGCCGCAAATGAGATCCGCGACATGGCATCCTGAAATGACTCCTGACTGGTATAGGTATGGAGCTTATAAGGGTTACCCGCAAACTTTCTGAATAAACTCTCAATACCGATACTGCTCATGACGCATTTTTCTATGAGTGCGACATTTCTCTTCTTAATTCGGCTGTGTTCCATTCTGCGGCATCTCCATAAACAGAAGGCAAGTTAAGTTCTCTTGCACCCTGCGCGCTATGCATACATTTCAGCGTTGCTGTGAATTGCCAGTCGACGCATCGCACTGTTTTTTTGGGCGCTGATAGTTTTATTACTTTTCTTAAGCAACGAAGCTATCTGGTTGATGCCCCATCCTTTACCTAATAGCCGCAGTACCTTGCGCTCTGAAAGAGTGAGAATGACGGAGCGATAGCTAAAATCATGAGTTTCATTCATTGCCGGAGAGGTCAGCATGGCGCTGATACGCTCTGCGTGCGTATTGCCGGAACGTACGGTCTTGACCAGATTCTCAATGGGTTCAACATCAGACAATAACGTCGCCGTAGGGCACATGAGCAATTCTACTGCCTGGGAATACCAGGAGCGTGACACCATGAAAACCCAGTGAATTTCCCGATATTGTGAGATTAAAGAATAATAATGTTCACAAACAGAACGAGGATCTTCACTTTCACCGGCTAAATCAGCAATGACTAATCCGGAACGACGTAATTGTAATAAGGTAAGGTCCTCCGCAGAGGCGCTGGATATTATTTCATATTCAGGGAAGTGAGTCCTCATGACCTCTTTTAACCCTGCTTGCATAACAGGTATTTTACTGATAACAATTCCATTTTTGCAGCATCCTGGCAACATATTTCCTCCACATCCACTGTCTAAAAATCATGATGGTTTATTCAGGATATTCATTCCTTAAATGTTTCCAGCAAATTAATAGATTAAGCGAATAAATTATCCTTAGCATTCACTTTCATATCAGCATACTCCTGCTGCACAACAACTCCACTGCATGTGTCAGAAGGTTAGCATCAAATGATAACCTGGTGAAATAGCCTGGAGACATTTAAAATATCTACATTAAGTTGTTAGGAATACTTAATGAAAAACAGAAATCACATTCATTTAATTTATAATTAAATGATATCCCTTCCCGCAGAATGAAAAATCACACAACCAATATTTATTCAATGAAATCTGATGGTTTTAACTTGTTAACATTAAAAAACGTGCCCGGTTATCTATTATCCTGATTCGTAAAGGCCAAACAATAAATTCATTATAGTGATAATATTCATGTGATAGTTTGTTTGCGGCGAGAGATAATTCGCTTTTTATCACCGAGCTTGTCCCGATAACCAGGATTAATCAGCGCAATTTTGATCTTAACCTACCGCAAAACAACCGTGCTTCATGATACAAATGGATTCTCATTATCTGAACAATACGCAGCACGTCTATGACAAAGGGCGAGTTATGCAAACTGAGCAACAGCGAGCCGTAACACGGCTTTGTATCCAGTGTGGATTATTTCTTTTGCAACATGGTGCGGAAAGCGCGTTGGTTGATGAGCTTTCCTCACGACTGGGTCGGGCGTTGGGGATGGACAGCGTCGAAAGTTCTATCTCTTCGAACGCCATAGTGCTGACAACCATTAAAGATGGGCAATGCCTGACATCGACACGTAAAAATCACGATCGCGGCATTAATATGCATGTGGTGACTGAAGTCCAGCACATTGTGATTCTGGCGGAGCACCATCTGCTGGATTACAAAGGCGTAGAGAAACGATTTAGCCAAATTCAGCCATTACGTTACCCAAGATGGCTGGTAGCCTTAATGGTTGGCCTTTCTTGTGCCTGTTTCTGTAAACTCAATAAAGGTGGCTGGGATGGTGCCGTCATCACCTTCTTTGCCAGTACGGCCGCGATGTATATCCGCCAGCTGCTGGCACAACGTCATCTTCATCCACAAATCAACTTTTGCCTTACCGCTTTCGCCGCCACCACCATTTCCGGATTGCTTTTGCAACTTCCCACTTTCAGCAATACACCCACTATCGCGATGGCCGCCAGCGTTCTGCTGCTGGTGCCGGGATTTCCGTTGATTAATGCCGTCGCCGATATGTTTAAAGGCCACATCAATACCGGACTGGCACGCTGGGCGATCGCCAGTCTGCTGACACTGGCTACCTGCGTCGGCGTAGTGATGGCACTGACGATTTGGGGGCTACGCGGATGGGTGTGATCGAATTTCTGTTAGCGTTGGCGCAGGATATGATCCTCGCCGCCATTCCTGCGGTCGGCTTTGCGATGGTGTTCAACGTTCCCGTTCGGGCGTTACGCTGGTGTGCGCTGCTTGGCGCGATTGGTCATGGTTCACGAATGATCTTAATGACCAGCGGGCTGAATATTGAGTGGTCAACTTTTATGGCTTCTATGCTGGTCGGCACCATTGGTATTCAATGGTCGCGCTGGTATCTGGCGCATCCGAAAGTGTTTACCGTGGCGGCCGTTATCCCTATGTTCCCTGGCATATCAGCTTATACCGCAATGATTTCGGCGGTAAAAATCAGCCAGTTAGGTTACAGCGAACCGTTGATGATTACCCTGTTAACCAACTTTCTTACAGCTTCATCGATTGTTGGTGCGTTATCCATCGGTCTTTCCATTCCTGGATTATGGTTGTACCGCAAGCGCCCTCGCGTATAAAATTGCCTCGCTTAAGCACACGGATGAGAGACAGCCTCCTCTCCTCCGTGTGTTACTATAAAAGTTATCTCCCTTCTCGTTCATCGTTCCATATTTGAGAAACAGTATGTCTTCCAGAGTTTTGACCCCGGACGTCGTTGGTATTGACGCCCTGGTACACGATCACCAAACCGTTCTGGCAAAAGCTGAAGGCGGTGTGGTTGCCGTATTTGCTAACAATGCCCCGGCGTTTTATGCCGTCACGCCTGCACGCCTGGCTGAACTGCTGGCGCTGGAAGAAAAGCTGGCGCGTCCGGGAAGCGATGTCGCTCTGGACGATCAACTCTATCAGGAACCGCAAGCCGCTCCCGTTGCTGTCCCCATGGGGAAATTCGCCATGTATCCGGACTGGCAACCCGATGCCGACTTTATCCGCCTGGCGGCGCTATGGGGCGTGGCGCTAAGAGAGCCGGTGACCACCGAAGAACTGGCCTCATTCATTGCCTACTGGCAGGCGGAAGGTAAAGTCTTTCACCATGTGCAGTGGCAACAAAAACTGGCGCGCAGCCTGCAAATCGGTCGTGCCAGCAACGGCGGACTGCCGAAACGAGATGTGAATACGGTCAGCGAACCTGACAGCCAAATTCCACCAGGATTCAGAGGGTAACGATGAAAAACGTTGGCGACCTGATGCAACGCCTGCAAAAAATGATGCCTGCCCATATCAAACCTGCATTCAAAACGGGTGAAGAGCTACTGGCCTGGCAGAAAGAACAAGGAGCGATCCGCTCCGCCGCTCTCGAACGTGAAAATCGGGCGATGAAAATGCAGCGCACCTTTAACCGCTCCGGTATTCGGCCACTGCATCAGAACTGCTCCTTTGAGAACTATCGCGTTGAGTGTGAAGGGCAGATGAATGCGTTAAGCAAAGCGCGCCAGTACGTCGAAGAGTTTGACGGCAACATCGCCAGCTTCATCTTTTCTGGTAAGCCAGGAACCGGCAAAAACCATCTGGCGGCGGCAATCTGCAACGAGCTGCTGCTACGCGGTAAATCCGTATTGATCATCACCGTGGCCGATATTATGTCGGCGATGAAAGATACCTTCAGGAATAGCGGTACCAGTGAAGAACAACTGCTTAACGATCTGAGCAACGTTGATCTGCTGGTGATCGATGAGATCGGCGTGCAGACCGAATCGAAATACGAAAAAGTGATCATCAACCAGATCGTCGATCGCCGCTCTTCTTCCAAACGCCCAACCGGGATGCTGACCAACAGTAATATGGAAGAGATGACCAAGTTGCTGGGCGAACGCGTGATGGACCGTATGCGCCTGGGTAACAGTTTGTGGGTGATCTTCAACTGGGATAGCTACCGTAGCCGGGTAACAGGTAAAGAGTATTAATCCCCGTTTCTGGCGGTATACTGCGACACAATTCCACCTTGAGTAATGATGATGAAAACTGTTAAACATCTTCTGTGCTGTGCCATTGCCGCCAGCGCATTAATTTCCACCGGGGTGCATGCTGCGTCCTGGAAAGATGCGCTCTCCAGCGCCGCCAGCGAACTTGGCAACCAAAACAGCACGACACAGGAAGGCGGTTGGTCGCTCGCGTCATTAACTAACTTGCTTAGCAGCGGGAACCAGGCCTTAAGCGCAGATAACATGAACAACGCCGCAGGCATTCTGCAATACTGCGCGAAGCAAAAGCTGGCGTCGGTAACCGATGCCGAAAACATCAAGAACCAGGTGCTGGAAAAGCTGGGCCTGAACAGTGAAGAGCAAAAAGAAGACACCAACTATCTGGATGGCATTCAGGGTTTGCTGAAAACCAAAGATGGTCAGCAACTCAATCTGGATAACATCGGAACGACTCCGCTGGCAGAAAAGGTGAAAACCAAAGCCTGCGATCTGGTGTTAAAGCAGGGGCTGAACTTCATTTCCTGAACCGCGAAACGCCGCGTTTTAGCTGTTACCCGGCTGACGCGGCTCTCTCCTGCCCTTTTCCCTGCTCCTGGACGGTTTTCCCCCTGTTACACGGGAAGCGACCGCGATCAAAAAAGTCTGTTTATAAACTAATTCCTAACAACATCGCATTTTTTTGACACTAGAATTGCAGCAATATGGCGACGCCATTACATTGTGCTTCTCAAAAAGCTTAAACGTTGGCTAAACGGCCCGGTTTAGTGAGGATCGCCCGTTGTCAGAACTACTCTCTTTCGCCCTTTTTCTCGCCTCTGTGCTGATTTACGCATGGAAAGCGGGACGTAACACCTGGTGGTTTGCAGCCACATTAACGGTGCTGGGGCTATTTGTCGTTTTAAATATCACCCTGTTTGCCAGCGACTATTTTACTGGCGATGGTATTAACGACGCGGTTCTCTATACCTTAACCAACAGCCTGACCGGTGCTGGCGTCAGCAAATACATCCTGCCGGGTATCGGCATTGTGCTGGGGCTGACAGCGGTGTTCGGTGCGCTGGGCTGGATCCTGCGCCGTCGTCCGCACCATTTTGGTTACAGCCTGCTGGCGCTCTTACTGGCGCTGGGTTCGGTGGACGCCAGCCCAGCATTTCGTCAGATAACGGAACTGGTGAAATCCCAGTCACGCGATGGCGACCCGGACTTTGCGGCTTATTATAAAGAGCCGTCGAAAACTATCCCTGACCCGAAACTCAACCTGGTTTATATCTACGGCGAAAGTCTCGAGCGGACCTATTTTGATAACGAAGCTTTCCCGGATCTCACGCCTGAACTGGGCGCGTTGAAAAATGAAGGCCTGGATTTCAGCCACACGCAGCAGCTGCCAGGAACGGATTACACGATTGCGGGCATGGTGGCTTCTCAGTGCGGCATACCGCTGTTTGCCCCCTTTGAAGGCAACGCCTCCGCCTCTGTCTCCAGCTTCTTCCCGCAGAACATCTGTCTGGGCGATATCCTGAAAAACTCGGGTTATCAGAACTATTTCGTGCAGGGCGCGAATCTGCGTTTTGCCGGTAAAGATGTGTTCCTGAAGTCGCATGGCTTCGACCACTTATACGGCTCAGAAGAGCTGAAAAGCGTGGTGGCCGACCCGCACTATCGCAACGACTGGGGATTCTACGACGATACCGTTCTCGATGAAGCGTGGAAAAAGTTTGAAGAGCTTTCCCGCTCAGGTCAGCGATTCTCACTGTTTACCCTGACAGTCGATACCCATCACCCGGATGGTTTTATCTCGCGTACCTGTAACCGCAAAAAATATGATTTTGACGGTAAGCCGAACCAGTCATTCAGCGCGGTAAGTTGCAGCCAGGAGAATATCGCGGCGTTTATCAACAAAATCAAAGCGTCACCGTGGTTTAAAGATACCGTCATCGTCGTCTCTTCTGACCATTTAGCGATGAACAACACGGCGTGGAAATACCTTAATAAGCAGGATCGCAATAACCTGTTTTTTGTCATTCGTGGCGACAAGCCGCAGCAAGAGACGCTGGCAGTGAAGCGTAACACGATGGATAACGGCGCGACGGTGCTGGACATTCTCGGTGGCGATAACTATCTCGGACTTGGTCGTAGCAGTTTATCCGGGCAGTCGATGTCGGAAATCTTCCTCAATATCAAAGAGAAAACATTGGCGTGGAAGCCGGATATCATCCGCCTGTGGAAATTCCCTAAAGAGATGAAAGAGTTCACTATCGACCAGCAGAAAAACATGATTGCCTTCTCGGGTAGCCATTTCCGTTTGCCGCTGCTGTTGCGGGTTTCAGACAAGCGCGTAGAACCGCTGCCGGAAAGTGAATACTCAGCACCGCTGCGTTTCCAGCTGGCCGATTTCGCTCCACGCGACAATTTCGTCTGGGTTGACCGTTGCTACAAGATGGCACAACTTTGGGCTCCGGAACTGGCACTCTCCACCGACTGGTGTGTCTCGCAGGGGCAGCTTGGCGGTCAGCAAATTGTCCAGCATGTTGATAAAACAATGTGGAAGGGCAAAACGGCATTTAAAGATACGGTCATCGACATGGCGCGTTACAAAAGCAATGTCGATACGCTGAAAATTGTTGATAACGATATTCGCTACAAAGCCGACAGTTTCATCTTCAACGTCGCCGGTGCGCCAGAAGAGGTGAAACAGTTTAGCGGGATTTCCCGTCCGGAGTCGTGGGGCCGCTGGTCCAACGCTCAGCTGGGCGATGAAGTAAAAATCGAGTACAAGCATCCGCTGCCGAAGAAATTTGACCTGGTGATTACCGCCAAAGCATACGGCAATAACGCCAGCCGTCCTATTCCGGTACGCGTAGGCAATGAAGAACAAACTCTTGTGCTGGGCAATGAAGTAACCACCACCACACTGCATTTCGATAACCCAACCGATGCCGACACACTGGTAATTGTGCCGCCGGAACCTGTCTCAACCAACGAAGGGAATATCCTCGGACACTCGCCGCGTAAGCTCGGGATCGGCATGGTGGAAATTAAAGTTGTGGAACGTGAAGGGTAATTCCTGACTGATGTGTAGGTCGCATAAGGTGCGACCTACACACCTTCTCCGGCCTACAAAACATCATTGAGAAACAGAAAAAAACAGCGCCCAACACTTCCCCGGACGCTGCATGGCAACTTTAATAATCTCGCCTTATCAGAAAGTAATTACACCCTTAATCAACTCACGATTGTTAATCACATCGCGCTCGTAGGTTTCTGCCAGCGTGGCGAACGGATAGCGATGGGTTAACATCATGTCGGCAGTGATTTTCCCTTCTGCCATCAGTCGACCGACT
>ERZ779660.1653-NODE-1653-length-10833-cov-2.426053_pt1 | contig 10833 bp, 12 predicted proteins | sample MGYA00511906_ERZ779660 | MGnify/ENA primary metagenome ERZ779660 (study PRJEB29588, sample SAMEA2156906) | human gut metagenome | biome: human gut; feature: human-associated habitat; material: faeces | place: Denmark | collected 2008/2010 ... | reverse complement strand
GCCCGGCTGCCAGCGCCCCCGTCATCGCTTCGGCGGTAATGCCGACCAAATACAAAATGTGTAACAGCATGGTTCTCTCCCTAAAAATCTGTCTGGCAGGGTAGCGATTTGTGCGTATTGTCACGATTGAGATTTTTTAAGGTGAGAGGAAATTGATAACTTGTAGTTATGTGAAATCGCTATTTTCTGTAGCGTAGATGCATTCTTCTGACTTCTTGTCTGAGAAAATGCATAAGAAAAAATAGGTTAAAATTGAGGGGTGGAAAAGAAAGGTGCAATGTTTAGCCATTGTGTTCACCGCACCTGGACTTTGGCTTACGCATCGGGTATCTCAATCAACAAAAAGAGTTTTTAGTTTCTGCTATTTCTTCTCTGTAATTTTTACACTGTTTTCCAACTGCTTGATGCTGACCTGCGGGGTCGGCAACTCCTCAGGCATGGTTCCGCCAAGTTCCTGAATGGTTTGCCTCACCTTGCTACCCACGTCAAAGTGTGTGGTATTAGCTTGCTGTTTTGAATTCACGCCATCCCGCTTGAGTTTTTCTTCTGTTTGGGTAGCTCGAAAGAGATTAGCCGCCAGTTCTGTTGAACCCATATGATCCAGGATCTTCTGACTCTTTTTCAGCCCCTTCCGCTGATGGATGGCTTTCTGATCTAATCCACCATACAGCCCCCGGTAACCATGATTCTGAAATATGGCGAAATCGATAGCTGTCGCTACCCCAGCTTGCTGCGCTGCCTCAACCAATTGTTTGTTATGTTCTTTCAATTCATTTCTCAGAAAAAGACGCTTTTCGTCTTCACGAAGTTGCCTGAAAGCTTCATCGTCAGCCAGCTCCTGCCGTCGGGTCTGGATAGCAAAATAAGTTTGCCCTGCCGCAATAACCGGTTTCGCAGGGTCGCCGTTTTGTACTACCAGGTAACAGGCATAGCGGGAGAGATGAACATCTTCAAGTTCTCGTTGAGCCCCTGAACCTAATACAACCATTTTGGTGGTTTCAACGAAATGGTCAGATGCAGCTTGATTGCTGGCTTCGCACGCTTGAGTCGCGCGGGCCAGTACCTTTTGAAAATTGCGCCAGTCCCGATAATCCAGTAACGGTGCCAATTCTCTAGCTGACCAAAATTCTTGCCCTTCAGTGCCATAATGCCGTATTTCTTCAAAAGGTTGATGATGTTCGTTCATTGCCCACTCCATGTGATATCGATTGCAAAGAAAGTAAATCTGTAACTGTATTTATATACAGTTGTGAGTATCTCACGTTCTCAGTGTGCTGGGCAAAAAAACATCGCAAAATCTGGAGCAGGCACGCAAAACAGAATTGAAGTTGCGGGGAAGAAAAATGCCGCTCTGTTTGAGTGGGCGGCATTTGTGAAGGCTGAAAAGTAAGAATTGGCGTTACGAGTTATTCAATGTTGAATCTGAATGTTGAGTAGTGGTGTATACTGCTTGATTAAATTGATTTTTCTCTACTCGGTCTTTTCATTATGTACACGTCTATGTACACAGAAAACAGACGCTATACTGAAAATGCCGCTTAATTGAGCAACGCAGCGTGACCACTGCGTCCAGACTGTGTATTTATTGAACAGATCTGTTTCGTGCTCTGCAATGAGTCTTTCGACTTTGCGAGGCAAGCGTGGGTATTGCATAGTTGCCAGCATGTAGCGCTTCATTTCAGCGATGCTGGGAGCGTCTGGCAAGGTACAAAGAAGCCCTCTTTCCAATAACTCATCCCCCAAATCTTTCGAGTAGACCCGGAGTCGCTCGAAGGGATTTCTCATCTCTGAAAGGTGGGCCAGCATTAAAACGTTACCCTTCTTGCTTGTGGGTTTAGTGTTTGGCCTGTACCGAGCCTCAATACGCAAGAATTGCTGATACTCATCAAAATTAATGTTAATGAATTTGGCTCTTTCCTTAAATACCAGTTTTCTACCGCTGTTAACATCAACTTTTCCATAGCAAAGGATGTGTAAAAGCGAGCGGCAACTTCCTATCCTTAGTCCCGGTAAACCATTTTCCTTATCAAAGTATGCTGTTTTTCCTGAACGTTCTAAGCCCCATATATAATCATCCAATTTGCATTTGTAGACGTCAAGAGCGACATCAATTTGTGTAATCCATGCCTGTGCCAGCAGTTGGTAGAATATTCCTCCTAATCGACTATTTATCCACGATAGCAAATGATCTATTTTTGTGGACTTCATATGCTGGGGGCGAAAATCTAAACGTATTCCTCCTGTATTACGATTTATTGGAGAATAATCTATTCGCAACAGTACAGGTGAGTGTTTCTTCTTCCCTCGGATCAATAACGCTTTTCGATAAGGTTTCCCAACTTTGTTAAGGATATATTGAACGCGATATTGTTTGAATTCCTTGTGTCTCATCCTTTTCAGTTTTGCATATGTAATCTTCATTTCGGTATTTTTATCGAATTGACTTACAACACATAGCTTATCAACTCGCATTTTTAACTTTTGATCTCTGGTATTCATGCCAATATCAAGTGAACAACAAAACTCTATGTTTCGTTTGTTAAGTTTCATTTATATCCCTTACAGAAATAACTATTGGTATGGGATAGTGAGTAGTGAATCAGATAATCACTATCCCTATAGATGTGCATATAACGTGCTATTAGAGCGATGAGCTTTTTCGCTCAATTTCTTCTTGTTTCTGATAGCGGTACTTTCTGGCGGCTGGTAATCCACAACTCTACTTCCTCTTCTCTCCACGCTACTGAGCGAGAAGATGCGTTTACACCACCAGTCAGGCGAACTGGTTCAGGGAAATGACCTGCTTTGATTTGGCGATAGAGCGTAGCGCGTGAGAAAGCACAGTATTCAAGGACTGTTTTGATCTTGATTAGGCGTAGAGCAGTCATGGTTAAAGCCTGTTTAGTTAACGCATCCAATTGATGCTTCCCGCATTTACAGATTTTTCAGAATGGATGGTTTTTGCGATAAAAAATGCCTCATTATCAGGGGGTGAGGGATGGGGTTGTTCATTAACCTATTGTTAAATATGGCGATATTTTTTTGTCTTTTTTGTGGCATTTTTATCTGATCATCAGATTTTTTACATGGTAATCTGATCATCAGATCTAAATTCGGCAGTTTGAAGCTCGTCCGTGATCTGATGATCAGAAAACCATAAGGGGTTGGTAATGGCGTTAAAGCACATAAAATTGAGCGAACTTGATGATCCTTTTGAATTTAAGACTGATGATGAAGTGGAGGATTTCGAGGACGAAGAAAAGGATGGTGGATCTAAGGGTATTGATGAATCTTTAAAAGCTCGACGTAAAGCCAATATTGAGTATCAGAACACACGCAAAAAGCAGCTTGAAAAAATAGGAAGAAATCATATTCAACTTCGGCTTGATGATGAAAGTTTTGAAAAATTAAGCGATTTGTGTGAGGTGCTAGGTTATAAGAGACCTAAGCCTCAAATGCACAATCTTGTTGAAATGTATTCGGCAATTTTTAAATATTTATTAAGAACTAGCGACGAAAGTTTTGGATATTCTCCGACTACTAGCCGATCAATTAAAACATTAGGTGTCTATAAGTATGTTGATCATCTTAGTAATGAAAAAAAATGGTCAAAGGAAGCTATCCTCGCAGAACTAAAAAATAAGGAAACCAAAATTTATATAGACAAAATTGGGAAAAAACGTGGTCTATCAGGTAACGGAAAATTTCTTGAACGATTTTTTGATAAAAATAAAATTCTTAAACTACTTACGTCAATGGATGACGAGGTCTGAATATCGGACGGTAGTCATATTTTTGGAAGAAATGAGGCTTTACTTTTAAGTCTCATTTCGTATATTCATCTAAGAGCATAATCAGTACACGTCTTTGCTCATGGGTTAATCGAGGCCATATCTGATCAAAACGATTTTTTAAATCGGCATCCTTGACTGGCACAAAATCTTGCTGGTTCTTAGATTCATTGTCTAATGTCGAAAAGCAGTCAATAAAAAACCAACTAATTGGTGTATTCAATTTAATAGCGATGTTAACAAGATGTGCCACATTGATCTTGTTTGTACCACGTTCATAGCGTGAGAGTTGCTGATGAGAGATATCGACAAGTTCGGCCAGGTGCTGAGCTGTTATCCCTAGCTCTTTACGTCGCATCTGAATGCGCTGCCCTACCTGTTTATCTGCACTATCTGAAGATAGCTGAGCCATATACCACCACTCCCCATAATGTCTATAGATGGAAGTTTGTGGGCTTTTTGCTCTTGTATGAATATCATCTATGGATTATAAATGTGTTTTTGCTCTCCTATGGCTGTTTGATGAGGTGCTGAACTGAGATGTGCGAAGTCATATGGCTTTTACAGTAATCATGCTTATCAAGGATGGTTCATATTGATGCATCGGTTAAAAGACCATCATTGAAGGTCTTTGTGGGCGAAAGTAATGAAAAAACAAAAAATACTTATTATTGAATCACGCAGCGATCAGGATATTTATGATGAGAGATACGAGGGAAATACACTAAGGAAGGTTTTGGAGTTACAAGGTGTAGCTGCAAAATGTACTGAAGTAGTTAATGAAGGAATGCTAGTAAAAGCATTAAAAATAGCGCAACGAGAACACATAAAATATGTACATATAAGTGCTCACGGTTCATGTGATGGTTTTATGTTAACAGACGAGGATTTTATTACATGGAGGGATTTTGATCGTATAGCGTGGCCTATATTAAGAGGTAAGTGTATTTGCTTTTCAAGCTGTTCAGTCGGAAGGGGCGCTGAACAATTATTTGATTTTCATAAGTCTTTTTGTAACGCAATCGTTGGACCCGCAAGAGATATTACTTGGGGTGAGGGGCTTGTTGCATATTCTGCATTCTATCACCGAGCACAATCGTATGAGAAATCATCCTTCCAGGATGTTCGGGTGATGAATCATATCGTTGGCGCGGGAACGTTCAGGCTCATAGAATCACCATATATATCATCTACCTATACAATTGATGGTTCTCTAAAATATGTTTGCTAGGCTTTTAAAATAAGGACTTCTCATGGTAAATATCATAAACAAAAAATCTTTATTTATTCTTTCAATGATGGCTTGCAGTACAAGTTATGCTGCTTCTTTTGAATGTAATACAGTAGCTTCAGGTGTTGAAAAAATGATTTGCTCAGATCATAAGTTAAGTCGTTTGGACGACTATTTATCCCAGAACTATAAAATAGCTATGGGGCCTGATATGCCTGAAGAAGCAAAATCTAAAATTAGAAAATCGCAAATAGATTGGCTTAATAAGAGAAATGCTTGTATTGATGCTCAATGCATTGAACGAATGTATTCTAAGCAGATGGATTATCTTTGGAACGAATGCTTTGATCATCTTAGTGGCAAAATTGAATATATTAAATTTTCCGAAGCAATAGATAACATAAAGAGAGATCTAGCTTCTCAAGAATATAATAAAACTCATAAGACACCTGAGGAAGTTATCAGGGAATTATCAACTAAGAACACAAACAAAGTCCAACAATTAGGATTTAATAATAAACAGTTAGATTCAGTTTTATTTTTAGATGGGTTTGGTAGTTACTTTGAATATCATACATTAAGAGAGATTCTGTCATTGATTTATGAACTTCCAGATTTAACATCATTAGAGATGATCAATTATAAAGGTTATGCTGGATTTAAAATAAAAACAACAGGGAGACCTTCTTCTGGGTTTATTTTTAGAGAAGAAAATGGTGAGATTTATTTAAATGGTCTCGTATCTGGCGATAAAGTTATTGAGGCTACTACTGAAAATGACATGCGAGAGTTAGCTCGTATTTTTTTGAGCTATACAGGTTATGTTATTGACAATAATAACTCCAAAGATTTATGACAGGTATTATAATGAGAAGGTTTTCTGTTATTTTTATTTTTGTTACAGGTTCCTCTTTGGCTAATACTTTCGTTTTTACGAAAAATAATAATGTTCTGTCATTATCTCCGGGAGTTGAGATTGCCGAGTTTAGTATTAATGGATCTCATAGTAATACTTCTAGTTTATGTAGTATAGGAGGTATGGCTGAATCTGTTAGGGCTGGAGAAGGACAGAGAAATCGCTGGATCTACAGTGATTCTTCGAGTGCATGTGTGGCGGTGATCAGTGAATTGAAAGATGGCACAGTTAATGTTAGGACTCGTAGCTGTGAAAACCATTGCGGTGTCTCTGCTGTTGGTTCATTGGATGGGAAATATGTTCTAAAATAGTTAAAAGAATAAGAGCCATAATTTACTGTGGCTCTTATCCGAAGTGCCTTGCTGAATGATTTTATAAATCATCGGTAAGTTAATTTTAAGGGCTGCTAACCACTTGGTAAATCTATACGGTGTGATTGTGGCATAATACATTGATGCATTATATAATAAACGGTGGTATAGTAAACATAAACGTAGTTGTATAATAATGTTTGCTTTTTCTGGCTCGTGATCAACCAGTCTTTCAATATGAGTAAAAATCACATTTTTAATCTAAAAAAAATAGTAAGAGATAAATAATGGAAAATAATCCTGAAGAGATACCTTTTAGTTGGGGAAGGCTGATTTTAGCTTTCATCATTTTTATTTATTTGATGACCTACTCTTTTCTTTCGATAAAATATTTATTCCTATCGTGGTCAGGCGATTTTTCTTTTTTAGGAAGGATATTGCATTTTAATAATAACTTTACTGTGAATGAGGAAATAAAACTTGCGATTTTTACTACATTTGGTGCTATTTTAGGTGGTGCAACATTAGGTATTACTTCATTGCACAAATATGCTGCTGTAAATAAAAAGTTAGATATAGATCATTTATGGGGCTATTTGATGGCTCCAATTCTTTCTGTAATTATAGGGATATTGATATTTTGCCTCCTTTATAGTGGGTTGATAATTCTTACAGGTGGTTCTAATCCTGATACAGAAAAGAATAGTGTAAAGATTGGTTATTTATGTATGGGAGCAATTTGTTCTTATAACTGGGATGTGTTTATTAAAAAGCTCCAACAGTTATCTAAACATGTATCTGAAGGATAATGCTGGATTAAAAGAATAAAGAGAGGCAAGCCTCTCTTTATTCTTTGCTTTAATTAAACTCCGTTTTTTTGATGTTTCTCATCATTGACAGCTTTAACATCTAAATAATGTGGTATGAGCTGTTTCCACCATGATGATAGAGTGTTTGCTCTACGGCTAATCGTTTGACCAGACAAAGTCGGACAGCGTTCAGTCAGAAAATCCTTTGCAGTATTAGGATCTATCTCGGCTATATTAGTTAAATCAAAATGATTTATCCATGCCCATACACACTCACTGGCTTCAAAGGCATTAGCAGTAATCCTATATTTTGTATTATTATCTGAAAGAGCAATTCTTTGCCCCTGAGGGGTTAGCTCACCATTATATTCAACAAATCCAAGTATATGAGCAGATTGTCTATAGTAAGCAACTAGTCTTGGTTCCACATTCAATGACACAGCATTTACTGGTTCATTATTCCATTTTAAATCAATAAGCTTGAATACCTTCTCTATATCATTTCCTTGTGGAACTTTGATAGATGAGATATATGTAAGTGCTCTTTTTTTAAGGCGAGATAAATATATCTCTGCATCTATCTTGTATATTTTTATGATTTTTTCTGGTTCTGCTGAAGAGCGCAGTTCAAAATCAATACTTGAATTTTCTATTGCTTTTAATAAATTCAGAAAAACTTTAATATCTATATCCCATTCCTCTAAGAAGGAAGTGATATCTTTTTTATGTATCATTAGTTCTGATACTTTTGCCAAAAACTCTTCGAATTTCGTTAAGTTTTCTGCGTGGAGAGAAATAGCAAAAGAACCATATCTAGCATTCAACGGTTGTAAACTACTAACAATATCATGAGATTTATTAAAGCCAAAAACCAGCTCACTAAATCTATCACACACAAGGCTCATATGTTCTAATAAAACATTTTTCTTAGATTTCTTGTTTGTTTTAGATACAATTAACTCATGTGTTGGAATGAGATCGTTTTCAAGAATACTAGGCGCGTAAATTTTTATGTTTTTTACAAATACATTTTCCTTAGGAAGTTCTATCTCTGCTATTTTATTTCTATGTTTAAAATCAACAATTAACTCTTCACTTGAAGAGAATGGCAATTTAACATCGTAAAAATACTCTTGCTCCTGTTGCTCGAGTATTGTTTTTAAATTTAATTGTTTCTTTTCAAAAGCTATTATTTTAGATTTTGAACACGGAATTACATACCAGTTCTCGAAAGCTTCTTCGTCACCAACCCAGTATACAAAAAAAGTTGAGCCGCTTTCATTTTCGGCATAGAAGATTTTTGGACCATCAAACTCGAGGTAAACATTTATTATTCTTAGTTTACCAAATCTTGGATCACTAGCGAATAATTCCATTTATTTAGCCTCGCTAAAATTTATATGAATGTGGCTACTTTTTTTTAGCCACAATGTAATATGACCTTCTTCAAGGGTTTTACGCATTTTCCCCATACTAGCGTTGACTACGCCGCAGGCCAACTTGCGTTGTTTCAAGGCTTCCGGTAGCGATTCCATCGCCTCCAGTAAGAGGTCTTTACTAGCCCACATACTCGTACCATAAACCGCCTGTTTTTTTTCTAAGGTATTACATTTTTCATGCCTATTAGGCTGTTCTTGATGGGTTGACCAAAAACACTCTTCTGTCGGAGGTAATGATTTAACCAGTCTGTATAAGGTTCCAGCCGCATCGACAGCATCCTTCGGTGGTAACTCAAGATCAGATGGATAAAAGTCGGGCCAACCATCTTTTTTTTCGTTCTTAGCTTCTTGTTTTTTTAACATAAGTGTAACGGTCGGTAGATTTTACAGATAGCTACATTTACCCTCAAATTGGCCGTTAAATCAAGAACACATCTCACAAGTGTTGACCATTTAGAAGGATATGGCGCGAGAAGAAGATTGAAAACTCAACTGTTGACATGTAACACCCCCGACTGTGCGTTACTTACTGGTGAATTTCATGCAATCCCCTTTCTCAACGGCATCACGTTATAGCCTTCACCTCTTTCTAAAGAAACCAGCAAGTCAGCCCACAGCTCCAACGCCTGCTTCCTCTCATCGAAATACTGATAACGGTTGTATATCCCCTCAACACCTTTGATTCTGTGGTTCAGGCAGCGTTCTGCAACTACTGGATCAATCCCTAATGCAGCCAGGTGCGATCGCGCGGTACGTCGAAAATCATGAATAGTAAAATTAGGTACGTCGGGGAGGTTACCCTTCACCTTGCTCAATGCTACGGGGAGTGTACTTTCCTGAATGTGAGGAATCATCCGGTGCTGCATCTTTCTTGCTGGCAACACCCACTGGCTATTGCAGGACATTTGATGCAGTTCCTTCAGCCATTCAAGAGCTACTGCCGGGATAGGTATATCAATCGCATCGCCATTCTTTACCCGCTCTGCGGGCAAGCGCCAAACTGCTTCATTAAAATCGAACTCTTCCCAACGAGCACCGCAAAGCTCCATCTTGCGGCAGCAGAACACCAGCAGAAGTTTCATTGTCAGTTCGTTCTGACGTGAGAAACCTTTTGTCATCGGCATTGCCTGTAAGAATCGCGCAAGCTCTTCTCGGCTTAGCCAGCGTTCCCTGCTTTTTTCCTGCCCACCTGCATCATCAATTTCAAAAGCACTAGTAGGATTCGTTTCTAGCATATGCCGTCTTATCCCGTAATCGAAGATACGACGAGTCCATCTGAGCACATCGTTAGCGACTGTAGGTGCACCACGCTGAACTATTTTTTGCAGCATGTCATCAATATCCCTGGCTTTAACCTCTTCAATTCTGAGGCGACCGATTGCCGGATTAATATCCTTATCTATGCGACGACGTAGAATGTCTGGATGCTTCCACCGATTGAGAATCTGGCGTTCAAAGTATTCAGCTGCAAGTTCTGAAACACGTAGCGCGTGCTTTTCATCCTCCATCTTCCTCAGCGCTTCAGCTTTGCGTTCTTGCTTTTCCCCCGCAACGTCATAACCCAATGCAACCCGTGCTGACTGTTCTTTAGCTTTTGCTCGTGCTTTAGCGAGTGACAGCTCGGTGTACGTGCCTATGACCAGCGATCGCTGTTTGCCCGCAAAACGATAACGCAAACGCCAAAAGGGTATTGAGTAATTTTCTGGGAAGCACAAATACAGCCCACCCCCATCAGAGCGACCAGCAAAATGCTCACCCGATTTTATCCATGCTCTGATTTGTAAGTCTGTCAGTTTTGCCATGCTTATCTTGTCTCATTGCTGTGTACATAAACTTCGTGTCATAAATGCCAGTATGTACACGTATATGTACATACGAAACACGCGCTCTAGTGATACGATATGAGACTATATAAAACAAAAAAGGCCATGATTTACAATGGCCTTTTTGTCCAGGTAAGACTTAATGAGACAACACGAGATCGCGTGAAACGTTACTCGATATTCTGAATCTGCTCGCGCATCTGCTCAATCAACACTTTCAGCTCAATCGCGGAGTTTGTCACTTCGGCATTGATAGACTTCGACGCAAGAGTGTTCGACTCGCGGTTGAATTCCTGCATCATAAAGTCCAGACGACGACCAACGGCTTCTTTTTTCTTCAGAATGTTGTAGGTCTCTTTGACATGCGCTTCCAGGCGGTCCAGTTCTTCGGCAACGTCAATTCGTTGTGCCAGCAGAACCAGCTCCTGCTCCAGACGGTTCTTATCGTAGTCAGTACTCAGTGTCTTTTCAAGCGCATCTGTGATACGTTCGCGTACTTTCGCTACCCGTTCT
>ERZ779660.1652-NODE-1652-length-10834-cov-2.803878_pt1 | contig 10834 bp, 7 predicted proteins | sample MGYA00511906_ERZ779660 | MGnify/ENA primary metagenome ERZ779660 (study PRJEB29588, sample SAMEA2156906) | human gut metagenome | biome: human gut; feature: human-associated habitat; material: faeces | place: Denmark | collected 2008/2010 ... | reverse complement strand
GCGGCTGCAACTACCATGACCTGGCCGATTACGCCGCCATCCAGATTAACGATACCCACCCCAGCATGGTTATCCCCGAACTGATCCGCCTGCTGGGCGAAAAGGGCATCGAGTTTGACGAAGCCGTCAAGATCGTAACCGACACCTGCGCTTACACCAACCACACCATCCTGGCCGAAGCGCTGGAAACCTGGCCGCGCAGCTATCTGGACAAAGTTGTGCCCCAGCTGATGCCGATGATTGAAAAGCTGGATGCTGCCGCCAAAAAGCGCACCAATGATACCGGCCTTGCCATCATTGACGCCGACGACCGCGTGCACATGGCCCACATGGACATCCACTTTACCCATTCCACCAACGGCGTTGCCGCCCTGCACACCAAAATTTTGAAGGAATCCGAGCTGAACGGCTTCTATAAGCTGTACCCGGAAAAGTTCAACAACAAAACCAACGGCATCACCTTCCGCCGCTGGCTGCTGGAATGTGACCCCGCACTGGTCAAAGAGATTGAATCCCTGATTGGCCCCGGTTTCCGCAAGGATGCCGCCGAGCTGGAAAAACTGCTGCCCTATGCCGAGGATGCCAATGTGCTGCAAAAGTTCTCCCAGGTCAAGGCCGACAACAAAAAGGCCCTGGCTGACTGGCTGGAGCACACCCAGGGTGTGAAGGTTGACCCCACCGCCATGTTCGATATCCAGTCCAAGCGCCTGCATGAGTACAAGCGCCAGCAGCTGAACCTGCTCTACCTGATCCACCAGTATCATGAGATCAAGGCCGGGCATCTGCCCGCCACGCCGCTGGTCAGCATCTTCGGTGCCAAGGCCGCCCCGGCGTACACGATTGCCAAGGACATCATCCACGCCCTGCTGACCCTGTCTAAGGTCATTGCGGCGGACCCGGTTGCGCGAGTTTCCGCTGGTTCCGTACGAAGCCTTGATTTTCAGGGTGTCGAAGATGTCGCTGCGGAAGAACTTTTCGTTGTGGATGCTCCAGCCGACGCCTATTGAAGCATATGTCGCCCAGCGGGAGTACTCGCCGAAGGCGGAGAAGCCCTGACGCCGTGCGTTCACCGTCATATAATAACGGTTGTCGTAGGCATAGGATGCCTGTCCCAGATAGGAGAGCGACCGTGAATAGGTCGTGTTGCTCGATCCGCTGATGTTGGCCTTGGGAACATAGGCGATCTCCTTGATCTGGTCGTTGATGAAATCGTACCCGGAGACGTAGAGGTTGCGGCCTTCCTCATGCTTGAACTCGATACCGGCCACGACTCCGATGCGATGTTTTCCGAATTCGCGGTCGAAATTGATGCGGTTGATGCTTGCCCAGTTCAGGTTGAAGACGCCGCTCCGCCGTGAAATACCGGACGGTTCGTTGGCGTAGTATCCCGACAGGTTGGTGCGGGCATAGTACAACGCTTCGTAGGTCCCGATATAATTGCTTACGAACTGTGTGGTAGCCGAAAGGCCCTTGATGGGTTCCCATTTGAGCGAAGCGTTCACGCTGGCGTTCAGCGCCCGTTGCCGGTTGTCGTTCTGATCCCGTTCGGGCAGGTCGTTGGCATGGAATTTCACCTGCGTCGGTTTGTATTCGTAGAACGAATCCCGGCTGTAATAGTTGTACAACCGATAAGTATGCCCGTCGTTCTCGTACGGCGAGAAGATAGGCAGAGTTTCGTAGTAGTTGCGCGTCGATGGAAACGTGTCGTTGATATTGTAGGTTCCGTTCAGGATCAGCGTCGCTTCGAGTCCTTTGAAGAATGTGTAGGTCGAATTGGAGCGCAGGGAAATGCGCTGTTGCTTGTTGCCCTTCAGAATCATATCTTCGGTGTAGTAACCTGCCGAGATATAGTTTTTCATTCGCTTGGTGCCGCCGCTGGCGCTCAGGTCCACCTGAAAGGTCTGCCCCGTATCGAGATAGAGTTCATGCCATCGGGTATCGGTTGTGGAGTAGCTGTTATATTCGCTGTCCTGATAGGGAAAGGCTGAGATAGGATAACCGGCGTTGACCCACGCTTCCTGGGCATATTCCATGTATTGCGAAGCGTTGAGCATCTTGTAACGGGTGCTCTCGTTGGCGAAAGCGATGCCGTATTTGAAGCTGACGTTGATGTTGGTCTTCTCCATACGGCCTTTCTTGGTGGTGATGAGAATCACGCCGTTGGCACCGTCGGCTCCGTAGAGGGCTGTGGTCGAGGCATCTTTCAGTACCGTGATTGACTCGATGTCGTTGGGGTTCATGAACGAGAGGGGACTGATGGTGTACTCGGTTCCGATGCTCAGTCCGGTGATTCCTCCCGTGTATATGGGGGCTCCGTCTACGACCCACAGCGGCTCATTCGAAGCGCTGAGCGACGCATCGCCGCGAATGCGTACGGTCAGGCGTGCACGCATGCTTTCGTCGCTGTTGTTGAATCCTTTCGATACCTGCATACCCGGCACCATGCCGTCGAGCAGGTTATCCACACGGCTTACGGGCATCAGTTCCAGCTTTTTGGAACTTACCTGATAGGCGCTGCCGACCAGGTCCTCGCGGCGCTGCACGTAACCCGTTACGACGACCTCGCCGATCTCCGTGTCGGATTCGAGCTTGATTTTGATTGTTTTCTGAGTGGTGATTCCGATTTCGCGGGTCTTCATACCGACGTAGGAGATCGAGAGGACGACGACCTTGCCCGTATTGGGGATCGTCAGCGTGAATTTTCCGTCCGTGTCGGTGTGAATTCCTTTCGAAGTGCCTTTGATCATAACCGTTGCTCCGATCAAAGGGGTGCCTTGTGCGTCGAAAATCTGTCCGCTGATTTCGCGGGTCGCACTTTGGAGTGCGGATTGTGCCTCTGACGACGCTAACGCGGAGTTACCTGAATAAGGGGTCGAATTTCCCCCCCCCTTGCCAGGGAAGCGTCGGCGATTGTCAGGGCACACATTAATAACAAGGTGCGCCACGAGTTACGGCGGAACCTTGCATGGGAAGCAGTAAAAGTGCCTTTCATACTATAAAAAATTCGGTTTGCCTATTGGAATCGGGCTTATGTGACTGTAATTCCAATCTGTTTGCCTAACAAAAGTAGGTAAAAAAGTGAGAACTAATACCCTGAGAGAGACAAAAAAACACGTGTTGTAACAATAAATGCAAACATTTTGCGTTTATGATTTCCGTTTATGTGAAAAGGGTACTTTCTGTCTTACGGATCGTAAGTGTTGTGTTGAAATGCAGAATGAAGTATATATAGGGATGAGCCATAGAAAGCCATTTATGATTCGGGGGTGCACTCTTCTTCTGATTCTGATGTTTCTGAATGCAATAAAAAGTTCTGCGTTGGGAGTGAGAATCACTGCAATTGGGACAGAACTATTGGCAAAGAAAGGCTTCGAAATCAAGAATAGAGATAATAATGGTTAAAGAATTTATACGGAGCGCAAGATAATGATGTTTTTCGAATCCATCTCAGTATTCTTTTTAGGTAGATAAGGACTATGAACGTACTGCGTTGCATAGTAACTTGAACTTTGAGGATTTTATTCGTTGTAAGAAAATTTAGCATAATAAGATTTATCTATTTAATTCCGCCAACGGGTAATTAAATTTTATGATTATGGCAACAACAGCAGTTCAAGCAGTAGAGAAGAACATCACATCGGTAGCATTGGCAGACATTCAGTCGAGCAGTTACAACCCACGCAAGAACTTTGACGAGACAAGCCTTGCGGAACTTGCCGAGAGCATCCGTCAGCAGGGAGTGCTTCAGCCTATCGGTGTGCGCCCTATTGCGGACAACCGTTTCGAGATTGTCTTTGGAGAACGCAGATACCGTGCTTCCCTCATGGCTGAATTGGCGGAAATTCCGGCTATCGTCATGGAAATTTCAGACGAGACAGCCGAGGAAATGGCAATCACCGAGAACCTGCATCGCAAGGATGTTACCCCGATTGAGGAAGCCAATGCCTACCAAAAACTCATAGACAGCGGTCGCCACGATGTCCAATCCTTGACCGTGCAGTTCGGCAAGACGGAGGCATATATCCGTACACGACTTAAATTCGTTTCCTTGATACCCGAAATCGCTTTGCTGTTGGAGCAGGACGAAATCACAATCAGCGTGGCAAGTGAAATCTGCCGTTATGGGGAAGAGATACAGCGTGAGGTGTACGACCAACATCTGAAAGAGGGGGTGCAGTACAATAGTTGGCGAGGCATGAAAGCCTCCGAGGTGGCACAGAGCATCGAACGGCAATATACCGCAGACCTCAATCGCTATTCATTTGACAAAACCCTTTGTCTTTCATGTCCCCACAATACCAATAACATGATGTTATTCTGTGAGGGTAGTTGCGGAAATTGCGCCAACCGTGCTTGTCTTGTGGAAATGAACACATCGCACCTTACCGAAAAGGCTATGCGGCTCATGGAACAGCACCCTGCCGTTCCCCTCTGCCACGAAAGCTACAATTACAATGAAGCTGTCATCGACCGACTTACCGCTATGGGCTACGAAGTGGAAAGCCTTAAAACCTATGCAACGAAATACCCCGAAAGCCCCCAAGCACCTCAAAAAGAGGATTATGATACCACCGAGGAATACGAGGATGCAGAAAAGGATTACGGGCAGGAATTGAACGGTTACACCGAAAAATGCGAAGCAATCCGCACCCGAAGCGAAGCAGGAGAAATCTCCCTCTATCTCCGTATTGAGAGCAACGACATTACACTGTGCTATGTTGCAAATACCGCTACAACCGCAAACGGTACGGCAACCAAAATGCCGCTTTCACCTATCGAGAAGTTGGAAAAGCAGGACAAACGCAACAAGGAGATTGCCCTCGAAAAGACCGTTGAAGACACCAAAAAGCGGATTTTAGAGGTCGATATGTCAGAGCGCAAATTTGGACAGGACGAGGAGAAAATGGTGTATTTCTTCCTGCTCTCCTCACTCCGCAAAGAGCATTTCAATGAGGTGGGAATTGAAGATAAAGGCTCTTATTACTACCTTACGAGCGAGGACAAAATGCGCATCATCGAGAACCTTACCGCCAAGCAGAAAGCCGTTATCCGCAGGGATTATCTGATTGCCAATTTCAAGGACGCATTCGGTAACAACGCCACAGCCTCCCTGTTGCTTGACTTCGCTCAAAAGCATATGCCCGAAGAACTTGCCAATATCCAAGACGGATATAATGAAGTGTACGAAAAGCGGCACCAACGCATTAAGGAAAAAAAAGCCGCTTTGCAGGAACAAGCCACGCAGGAAGCGGAACAACCCGATGAACCGCAACCCGAAGCGGAAGCACAGACCGAACCGCAAGCGGAAGAAATAGCTGCCTGACAAATGTTGTTGTCATAACGGATAGGGGGAGGGAGAAATCCGCCCTCTATTCATTTTTGTATGCTCCGGACAAAGGACCCAAGTACCTCTTTTAACTTTCTGACGAACCCGTCACCACCCACCCTTCCTCCATTCATAGCTTTCGTTTCCTCTCTTTTTTACCATTTTCAACTTCCCTTTTATAGCGTTTCCCCAGCTTCATTCCCTGTCAGCCCCGGTTTGGTTTTATCAGATGCAAAGGTCGGCCGTCGCGCTTGATCCGGCGGCTTAAAGTGAATTTCCTGCAAATTCTTCCTTTCCTCAGAAAGAGTAATTGGCAGGAAAAGCCTTCCGTATGAAGCTGTACCGACAACCGTGTACCGCATCCATAAAATCCCAAAGCGGTTCCGACAGAAAGGAATCGAACGGAGGGAATAAAAAACAAATCATTAAAATTCAAGATTATGGACAACATCAAGGAAAGCAAGGAGTACCAGCTCGCCAAAGACTGGGAAAGAGCAGTGAACGATTACGGCTTCAATCCCAAACGGTTTGCAGCCGCTATCCCCGAAATGCACCCCACACTGCAGCAAAGCCTTTACAGGTTGGTAAAAGAGTGTATCGTGGTCATGGCAGACGAGACACGCAATTACGATGACCGCAACCGTGCATCGCACGAAGAAGCGAAGTGTATCATGGAATACCTCAAGGCAAACGGGAGACATATCCCATTAAGATAACAGGCGTATGAAAACGAAAGAACTACAATTTGACGGCAATATCTACATCTGCCGTATCGTGAAATCCAACGAAGGTGAAGAATTACTTATCGGCTCTACCGCTCTGCTCGATGCACTTCATCCGGGCAGTTTCGAGGACGAAAACGAAGGTTTTGCAAGTAAGGAAGCCGAACAAATATATGACGAGGTTTTCTTTTTCGCCGATGCGAAGACCCTCAAATTACCGGACGATGAACTCATCACGGAATTAAAAGAGGATAACCCCGAATGGTTCAACTAACATAAATCAATAATCATATTAAAAATCAAAGTTATGGATAAAGAGTATGTAATGCACATCGCACAGACCATCAAAGAACAATTACTGTCATTTACCCCCATACCCGTCTTTATGTCGTGGGGAGTCAGCGAATTTGTCGCTACGGTATTCCAAGAATTACCGGCACTGCGGCTGAAAGTAAACGGACGGTTACACGCCGGATATGTCGTTATCGCTCTCAACGGCTCTGATTACTACGAGGTCTATCTACTGAAAGAAGATGATAGCAATGCAAAGTGTGTCAATGAAGAAGTCTGCTTCGACGAACTGGGCGATGTTATCGACCGGGCTATCGAAAGCGGTACAGACAAGGAGGAATACGATAAATTCTGCGACCGGCAACTTGCCGAACTTTTAAGCGGTACACGAGCTTAAATAAGCGAACTACCATATAAATAACACTGCCCCCATTTTCACGCGGGCAGTGTTATTTGTATGAGGTTGGATGCGTCCAAGCCGCAATATCCTATTATAAACTCACTTTTGAAGTCCTTGTTCCACTTTTACCGTTGTTACGGCTTGTGGGATTGTCCGGCTCCGTCATTTCCAATACCCCTGCACCAATCATCGGATTGATATAGACCTCCATAAGATTTTCCCTATCTTTCAATCCTAAATGTTGCAAAATATCAGATAGGGATTGCGGCTCAACACAGAACTCCAAGATTTGCTCTTTTCTCAAATCCTGCTTGCGAGGTTTTCTTGCGGGTTTTCTTGTCGGGTTTTCATCCCTAACTGCAAGGTCAGCACAACATAGTCCGGACGTGTTTCCTCGGCTACAGTAGGAAGCGGCCAACCCAAAGACTGCCAACCGCTCACAATCTTATCCACACCGCTACCGGCTTTCTCGGCACGCCCCAGACACATGAACATCTAAGTGAGTAGATTGGCAGCAAAGCGAGTGCAAGACACCGGAACGCTAAAAATACCGAATAAGACCCACGCGGCACTATAATATGTTGGCATTCTGCCCTGTATATCCCGTATTTTTCGTACCTTTGCGGCACAAAAACGTATGTATATGGAACAACAGGTTATCCCATCGGATTATACACAATATGCAGAGGCAGTAGAGATAATCAAACATGCCATCGAACGCTGCCGGTATAGAAGTGCGGCTGCGGTCAACAAAGAAACTCTCTCGTTGTATTTTGGAGTGGGGAAATTCGTGTCTGAAAATTCCCGCATCGGCTGTTGGGGTACTAAAGCATTGCCTACCATATCAAAGCTCCTTCAACGGGAGTTGCCCGGTCTGCACGGCTTTTCTGAATCGGGGTTGAAACGGATGCGCTCATTCTATGAGGAATGGAGGACGTTTTTAATTCGTCCAACAGTGTTGGGCGAATTGGAAAACCATTCGTCGGAAAAGGGTACGGCTTTAATTCATCCAACAGCGTTGGGCGAATTGGATATTGACGAGCATCTACTGCTGCAACTTATCGGGCAACCGGTCAATACCGAATTTACCTGGGACGATTTTGTCAAGATCAGCTTTTCACATCATATTGAAATCCTGACTCGTTCAAAAGACATCGCAGAACGATTGTTCTATATCCATTGTGCCGCTCAAAATGCGTGGTCGCTATCCTCTCTCAAAAATTACTTGAAAGAAGACATCTATTCAAATCGCGGATCTTTGCCGAGCAACTTCCTTCAAGTGCTGCCCGAAGCCATTTATGCCGTAAAAGCGACATTGGCGTTCAAGGATGAGTATATGCTCGAAATGGTTAATCTGGAGAATGTGGGAGAACGCGAACAGGACTGGAACGAAAAGGTCATCGAAAACCAAATCGTAACCAATATCAAGCAGTTCATTCTCCGTTTTGGAAACGACTTCACTTTTATCGACAGTCAGCATCGCCTGATAGTTGCCGGAGAAGAAATGTTTGCTGACCTTGTATTCTTCAACAGAGAACTGAATGCCAGCGTAATCGTGGAATTGAAACGGGGCAAGTTCCGCCCGAATTATCTCGGACAGCTTAGCGGCTACCTGACGGTGTATGACATGACCGACAAGAAACCGCACGAGAACCCTTCAATCGGTATTGTCCTATGCCAGGATGCCAACCGCAAGTTTGTCGAAATCATGGTGCGCGACTATGATAAGCCTATGGGCGTGGCGACATACCGCACAGCCCAAGAAATGCCGGAAAATTTGCGCAAGACTCTACCGGACATCGACAAATTACAAAATCTGCTGTCGGAAAACGATTCCAAATCGGAAACTGTCAGATGATTCATTTATGTCCGCAAGATTTCGGGTAGCTGAATGGAATACAAAAATCCCTGCAATAACCACGTAAATTATTGCAGGGATTTTGATTTATTTCGCCCCACGCTTGTTCAGTACATCCGTTATCATGTCTTTTACATCCTGTCCGACTTGTATGAAATTTTTATACAAGATGCGTTCCCGTTCCTCCCTCGACTTGAAAGTGTAGAACTTCGGTAGCGGTACATAGGCCGCTTCCTCCGCTTTTATCTCCCTCATATCGAAATCCGTCTTGCAGAAGAACTTTGTAGTCTTGAACTCTTCCGACTCCTGAATGTTCATCGAGCCTCCCGTACCGGTTTTCGTCTTCACGAAATCCCTGGCCGTCTGTCCGCAAATCCATCCCGTCGCCATATCCGAAATTTTCGAGGCGGGTACAAGGCTGTCCATATTCTCATTGAGATTGATGCTCGTCTTATCCCGGTCGATGGTCACGCCCTTTTTGACCTGTACTACCTTGCCGAAAATGTCATTCGACAACCATTCCAGTGTCTCTTTTGCGCGAGCTGAACCGCTTACCACGTTGCCCACTGTCGTGATGATTTTTTGCATTCCCACTTTTCCGTAGTCAGCCTCCAACTGCGGCAACTCCTGAAAACCCAGCGTTACGCTTACCTTGTTGCTTCTCGCCGTACCTATCAGTCGGTCTATCTTGTGGAAATACAGTGTCGGTAGCTCATCCACGATGATGCTGACCGGAATATTTTTCCCCTGCCCGGTGTTCACACGGGTAACGAGACGGTTCAATATCAGAGCGTTCAACGCTCCGATGATACTTTCCATTTCCGGATCGTTGGCTATCAGCAGATAACTGGGTGACTTGGGGTCACTAACTTTCAGGTCGAAATCGTCCCCATCCTTGTGGAATATCCAGTAAGATTCCTTTGTAGCCAAACGGCTGGTATAGACACGCAGCGTACCTATCATACCTTCCAACTGTTCCATCGCCTTGTTTTTGAAGGCCGTTTGGAACGGGCCGAGCAACGGCGCGACCTCGTTGTCCGTCTCAAGTACCTCAAAAATAGTCTGGTAGCTCTCATTGAGAAATGAAAGGATATGCGGCATATCCGAGTATTTTCCAAGCCAATAGGCAGGTTCCACGATGCTGCCACCCTCACGGTCACGAACGACACCCGTCGGCTTCCAGAACTTCGTCTGCGGATCTTGCCGTTTCTCCGCATACAGTTTCTTTCCGTTTGCATCGTAGGGTTCCCGCTCGTAGTTCACGAAAAAGTAGATACAGGCGGCAAGAAAGTTCACGGCAGAAGTCTGAAAGAACTGGTCACTGCCTCCGCCTCCCTCTTTCTTGCCTTTCTGCAGGGATTCCAACAGGGTTTCCGCCGTTTCGCTCGCCGCCGCAAGATTATTGATGTACTTTGCCTGAATGGGGTTCACCCGTTTGCTGTACTCCACATCCACGAAGTTGATGATGTTGAACTTGCATCCTTTTGGCACTTTGCCGAGCTTCTGGTTTTTCTTGTAATGATAGTAAAGTTTAGTGGCAAGTGTCGGAAATTTGTAGTCATAGACCACCATCGCAAAGCCCTTGGCACTATGTTGGCGGATGAACGGTTCTATGATACTGAACGTCTTACCGCTACCTGGAGTTCCAACCACCCATGTTCCTCTGAAACAGTTGCTTATCGACACCCATCCCTTGCGAAATTTACCTTTGTAATAGTACCGCATCGGTATATTCACGCTATACTGGTTCTCAACCTTCTCTTCGCTCTGCTCGAAACTTTCATTCTCGAAGTTAAACCGGTCTTTACCCAGTCCCTCCTTGATGAACTTCGAGATGTTATCCAGTGCGATATGTACCAATATCACACCGACAAGCGTGGTCGCCATGTAGAAGATGATATTTAGTGGCAACGTGTAGAGCCTCGTTTCCATCGTATGATGGTACAGCCACACGGAGAACACAATCAAGAACAATCCGCAGATAAGTGGATATAACACTTGCCTGCGTGCGTCAAACTCCAAGTGTTTTTTGTTGCGTGTGCCGATACAAGTGATGCAGATGAGTAGGAAGGTCGCTATCTTACTATACACGAGGTTGCCGTCGTTATAGATCATCCATCGCTTGATGCGCCCGTGTATATCAATCAATATGCCGCCCCAGTGGTCGAGCATGGCAAGGTCTATGGCATACTCGAAGAACTCCATCAGCACGGAGATATAGATGACCGCACGGAATA
>ERZ779660.1640-NODE-1640-length-10911-cov-3.328574_pt1 | contig 10911 bp, 11 predicted proteins | sample MGYA00511906_ERZ779660 | MGnify/ENA primary metagenome ERZ779660 (study PRJEB29588, sample SAMEA2156906) | human gut metagenome | biome: human gut; feature: human-associated habitat; material: faeces | place: Denmark | collected 2008/2010 ... | reverse complement strand
ACCAACTGAACTATGCTCCCATCGTTGAGGTGGAGGGACTCGAACCCACGAAGCCGAATGGCGGCAGATTTACAGTCTGCTCTCGTTGCCGCTGGAGAACACCTCAATATATTTGTGGAACCTCGTGGAGTCGAACCACGTTCTCAGGATTTTCAGTCCTGCGCATACACCAAGTCTGCCAAAGTTCCATCAGAGGAGGCTAAGGGATTCGAACCCTTGGAGCGTTTCACCGCCCTCTGGTTTTCAAGACCAGTGCAATAGACCAACTCTGCCAAACCTCCAATTTGCGGAAGCAGAAGGATTCGAACCTTCGGAGCCTTGCAGCTCGGCACGTTAGCAGTGTGCTGGTTTCGACCGCTCACCCATACTTCCATTGGATTTCGGGTGCAAAGGTACAATGCCACTCTGCAGCCTTTCTGCGTAACAAGAAAAAGTTACAAAAAATGATTATTTTTCGCTAATGATTATTGACAAATTAGCTTTTCCCATAAGTACAAAGCATAAATGCCCAAATGAATTACTGATAACAAGTAGTCATTCGGACATTCTTATGTAAATCTTGGAAAAATGTATAAAAAGAGGCAAAAACACCTTGGAAAAGTGTAATCGCATCATTTAAATCCCAACGTTGCACGTCGATAGTTGTACGAAAGCCAGTAGCTGCGTTTTAATGGGTCTGACAGGAAGGAATGGTTGATCAATTCTTTGGCCAACGGATGTTCCTTAGCAAAGAAATCCAATTCCCGTTTCACCAATCTTACAGTCATACCAATGCGATGACCAAACTCCTCGAAGTCCTTACGGCCAACACTTCTTGTATCGGATAGTTGCATGCCTTCTTTGAACAATCCTTTATCAAGGGCGAAGATGCGTGGCATGCTCAAATGTAGACTGGTATTGATGAGGTCGTAGGCAGGGGTGAGGTGGTATTCTCCGTCACCTCGGTTGATTAGTGAGAAATTTTTCAGATGCGCGTCATCGTTGAGGGTAAGATAGTTGAAGACAACGATGCGGAAGAACTTTAGGATTTCAACGGGAGCAGCCTTGACGTATTTGCGGATGATGTCGGCACACTCCTCGTAGCTCAAATTACAATATTTGTAATCGCTGCCACCATTGGCATTGGTAAGTCCTGCCAGCGAGGCGAAATCTTCCTGACTGTACTTCTGTCCATCTGGTCCGACATCGAAACGTCGGCAAAGATAGGCTGCTTCACCATCTTGGAAGAAACAAATGCCATTAGCGGCAGTCTCAATGTGATAGACTTGAGAAGCCAACTGCATCGTCAGATGTTCATTGGCTGGACAATACTTGCGGTCAAGCAAAGCATAGGATGAAGGAGCCGGTTTCAAGATGTATGTTCCACGTTCACCTTCGACTGGCTTTACCAAATGTCCCTCACTATCCAGCACCAAACTCGCCTTGGGCTGAACGCCAGAAAGCGAGATTCGTCCTACATTCTTCAGATAGGCTTCATTGTCGGCACTGTCATTGTTGGGGCTGTCAAAATCCAACACATGAAAAACCTCCTTCCCGTCAAACAATAGTTTTCGGGCTACAGGAGAATAGGTGGTAAAGCCTTCCTGCAAGGTGGAAGGGCAAACATTGACCTCTATCATATTCACATCGGTTTAATGGTTACGGCTCCGATGGTATCGTGCCCTGCTGTTGCAAGCATGATACCAAAATCATCGTTTTCATCGATATGATGCAACATGGATTGCACCTGGCGATTGGAGCCTTCAGACAACATGTTATAAAAATAAGGAAAGAGATGGTTGGAACGGTAAGGCTCTTTTCTTACTGGCATTGCCAAGCAAACTGGCTCGCCGTGGTAGTCCTTACCATAAGTGAACACATATTCCCTAGCATCCGTCTCTTGCAATATGCCAGCCTCCATGTCATGAACATAAACCTTACACTGTCTCATAGTCAAGTTGCTTGATGTTAATGTCTATTTGCAGACCCAAAGTATCGAGTATTGTGAGCAAGGTGGCGAGCTGAGGATTACCCTCGCCTCGTTCAATCGCTACAACGGTATTAATAGCTACACTCGCCAGGTCAGCCAATGTTTGTTGGTTGATACCCAATTTTTTTCGCCTTTCCTTGATGGCATTCCCTATTTCCTGCTGTGTCATAATCTCAATATATTGCGATTTCGGTGCAAAGATAAGCAATTCTTTTCAAACAAAGACGCAAATTCTCAATAAAATGCGATTTTTGGTATAATTTACTATGAATTGCCATAAAAACATGTAAAAATCACAACGAATTGCGTTTTTTTATTGTTTCCCCATCATCTTCTTAAGCATTTCCTTCATCTGTTCAGGAGTAAGACTATCAATGTCGATAGGTTCTTCTTCCTTTTTGATGTTAAGCAACTTACTATTGTTACGGAATCGGATTTCAAGAGGATACATGTCCTGATAGCCGCTGGTGACATCGTTACCTTGCGAGTGCCCCATACTTTCAGAGATGTACAACTCCTCTACGCCAGCCAGTTTCAGATTTGTGGCAAAGGAATGACGCGCCCATGTTCCAGACACCACCTTGTCCCATCCAAGTACTTCTTTGCATATACGGTTCATGCGGTCTTTGATGTTGGAGTTTTCCTGTACCGTCAACTTTCGACGCAGGGTCTCATCTGTGGCTCCATTGAAGATTTGTGGAAAAACGTAAGAGTCCTTCTCTGGCTTGGCTCCAATCTCATTAAGGATCACTTTGAGTGGTTCTATGATAGGAACGATAACCACCGACATACTGTTACTTCGTGCTGATGTTTTCTTCCGCATAAACTCAAAAGCACGACCACCTTCGGCAAAATAGGTACGGTTATAAGTCAATCGTCCTGCATCGGCAAGATTGAATCCATTGCACAGATATTGTGCCAGGAATAGGCCCAAAGAATCGTGTGCACGTTTCTTATAAGCAGGATCCCATCCTTCGGGATAGCGTTTATCGACGAAGACTTTATATAGTTCCGTCATTTCATCAACACCAAGGTATGATTGCTGGCGACGTTTACCTCGTGGAATTGAGATGAGCGTGTTGTCCTTGTTGGAGAAGGGGTATTTGTCCTCGGTCAGAAAACCTTGGCGAATGCATTCATTCCATACCACACGACAAGTCCGAAGATACATACCACGGGTGGCATCGGCTATCTTGCCGACGACCTTGCCGTTTTCAACCACACCATTTTTCATTACATCATTCCACTTGTCAATTACGTTTTTGCCGACCATGAAGCCCTTCACATTACCAACGTATTTAAGGAAGGAGTTGAGAGCCCACTGGTAGTTCTCTGCTGTTCCCACTCTGTCTTCTGCTTTCATCCTGGCAATAATACTCTCCCAAACACCTACAAAAGATGTGGCTTTATCATATTCGATTTCCGCACCTGTCAGATAAGTACGGATAAGGTCGAGTGTTAAAGTCTGCTTCTTGCTCAGTTTCTCCAGTTTTTCCCTGTAGCTTTCTAGCATCTTTTGCCATTCGACATGGACAGGCATGAGCGAACTTTTCGCTCCTTTCACGCTACATACGTCATTGAAGTACTTCTCGCTCTGATAGTCCATATCCTTTAGCTTGTAATAATACCGTTTAGCTGCTATCTGAAAACAGATGGCCAAAGGATATACATTCGTACTCTTATTGGTACGTTTGTCGAGAACTAAAGTAAGTGAACAGTTGTCCACTTTTCCGCACTTGATTGATGTCTTTTCAGCCTTCATAACTATGGTCTGTGCTTCGCTCGTGGGAATCTTGCGAACAATTTGCGAACAAAATGCGAACAAAATCGCCCATTAATTGAGGTTTATTAAAATTTCACTTTTGCGCTGCAAAGTTAAAAAATAATTGTTATACAACAACTTACAAAGCCAAGAAAAATTTTATGAAACTATAAAAAATTTCATTTCAACAGACTCATAATCTGGAGGTCACAGGTTCAAGCCCTGGCTGGTCCACCCACAGAATTAAGCACTTACGAGAAATCGCAAGTGCTTTTTTCGTGTGTCGGGCATGACACTAACCTAACTGGTTCAAATCCAGTCGCAGGTATTTACCGCCAAGCGAAGCGAATGGCAAGTCGTTGACAGTAATGTCAAGGATGAAGGAAGCCAATAGCGAGACTATCGAGCCTACGAACAGGAACTTGGTATAAGGCTAAATGGGAAAGGATAAGACTGCGAAACAAGTTGAAGTCCGAATGGTAAACGTATCCCCCAAAACAGTAAACTGAGAGGTTGTGAAGTCGGCAGGTTAGTGCCTTACCCCGAGAGGCCCATCCAGCGTGTCAGCTCACGTGCGATAAAAAGTTTATGGATGGGAGTCAGCTGAGTCCATAGTAGGTGCCTCACCAGTACCGAAGGGACTAATGTATGTATAGTGCAAATCGCTGTAAGCAATGCGTTGATAGTTCGGATGTGAGGTATGACGTATGTGGAAGAACCGTAATCTTTCAAGGTCAGAAGTAACGAGAACGTTTCAACGTAAATTTACAAGCAGAACGAAAAGCAGCAAATGGAATTAGTAAACGAGATTGTAGAAGCAAGGAATTTCTGGGAAGCCTGGATGTCTGTCAGGCGCAACAAAGGTGCTTCCGGCATAGATAAGATGTCGGTAGATGTACTTGACGTGTATATGCCCCTGCATATGGATGCGATAAAGCAATCCATATGCCGAAAGCAATACAAGCCATCCCCCGTAAGACGTGTATTTATCCCCAAGCCCAATGGAAAGCAACGTCCCTTGGGCATCCCTACAGTAGTAGACCGTGTGGTGCAACAGGCGACCGCCCAAGTGCTAAACCGCATCTATGAACCACTGTTTAGTGAGCATAGCTATGGTTTCAGACCGAATCGCAGTTGCCATCAGGCAATCAACCAAGCATTGGACTACTTGAATGCAGGGTATGAGTGGGTAGTGGACTTTGATATAGAAAAGTACTTTGACACGGTCAATCACGACAAGCTAATTTCAATCCTACGTGAGCAGGTCAATGATTCTGCCACTCTCCATCTAATTCGCTCGTTCCTAAAGTCTGGTGTAATGGAGGGAGGTTTTGTCAGTGCGACCACAGAGGGAGTTCCCCAAGGTGGTTGCATATCCCCAATTCTGTCCAACATTTACCTTGACAAGCTCGACAAGGAACTCGAAAGTCGAGAGTTACGTTTTGTCCGTTATGCGGACGACTTTGACATATTTGTCAAGAGCGAAAGGTCAGCGGATAGGGTAATGGCATCAGTGAGTCGTTGGCTCGAATCAAAACTAAGGCTCAAGGTAAGTGCAACGAAGACCAAGGTGGTCAGACCCACAAAGAGTGTATTCTTGGGTTTTACATTTTGGAAAAGCACGAGAGGTTGGGAATGCCGACCTACAGATGCAGCCAAGAAGAAGTTGGAAACCAAGGTGAAGCAAGTTTTAGTTCGCAAGAGAGCAACTGCTCAACCAATGTCTTACATCTTCACAAAATTAAATCAAGTCATAAGAGGATGGGTTAACTATTACCACATAGGTAGTATGGCGACTTATCTCCGAGATGTATTTGGTCCTTGGTTACGCCACAAGGTTAGAGTGGTCATTGTAAAGCAATGGAAGAAATGCAGTACTATCCTCAAGAATCTGCTGAAGATAAAGTCAATCATCAAGAGTAGAATCACGGACGATGCAATTTATCAAGCTTCAATGACAAGGTTGGGTTGGTACCGACAGTGCGGGCTATCCACCATAAACTTCCTCCTCAGCCCCCAAGTATTAGGGTTACCGAGAGTTAACAGGACTGATAAAAGCAAGGGCCGACATGGCTTGGTCGACCCTTATGCCTTGTATCAGAGTTTGCGTTCTCCTATATGTATGTAGCGCCGTATACGAGACCCGTACGTACGGTGCAATGAGAGGTGCTGGGGGTAACTCCCCACATCTACTCTATTGGTTTCTGCGTAAACAATGCGTAAATCAAACTGTTTGAGTTGTTGGATGTTTACGCTGTGATATTTTATGAAACTCCCCATCAATCCATAAGATGTTATATCATGTCTTGTTTTAATATGCGATTGAAGAAATTTGCTTCATTCCAATAAATTTTTCATTGAAACATGATACATTGTCATGCAAAAGCCTTATCTTTGCGATGTCTATACTCATACCGAAAGCCCCGATGGGCAGAGGTTGGGTAGACATATACATAATAAGGCGTAACTGTACGCTTTGGTTTTGACAGTGTAAGAACTTCGCAAACTCTCAACTGCTAGTCAAAAACAAAGCAACGGGAACGCCTCATGGGGTGTATTGTATACAGCCCTTATTGGTTTCGGATGGTTATACTGTTCGTTGTCATTGGGGGAATTATATACTTACATCAACGTGGGGCTTTCGGCGTTGCTCGTTTCGACTGGCAGGGCAATGCGAAGGCCTTTACACTGTGGGACGAGTGACAGGACTGGCTCCACGTTTCTTATTTTTTGTATATCAAACTATTGTATAACGTTTAAATTTCTCCTAAGGAGTCAAAGGAGATATGTTTGGAACTATGAAATGCAAAAACTGTGGAAAAGAAATCCCTGATGATTCTAAGTTTTGTACGTTTTGTGGGGGAAAAATAATCAAACAACAAAGCTTTCTGAAAATGTATTATGCTCAAATAAGAGATGTTTTATTTCTGAGCGTATTTATAGCTATTACTATTGAACTATTGCTAATATTTCTTCAAAATACAGGTGTTTTTTATACCGCCCCTGTAAGGATAAGTGGTGTAGTTGACGTTAATCTCCAGCAAATCAATGGGTCATCAGACGCTTTTATTTACAAGGAGAAGTGGAACAACTATGATGAAAAATATAGCTCAGAACCAACAATACCAGTAACAGCTAAATAATCATGAAAATGAAATGTATATTATTCTGTGGATTGCTCGCTTTTCTTGTGGCATGCTCCACTGATGAACAGACAGATTTGAATCGATTGAATATAAAAGGCAATGTTGTGAAACTTGAGGTTTCGACACAGACAACAATCCCCATAAGTGAATGGCTGTACACAGATATAGATAAGGTTGATTTCCATCGCAGTATCAGAAATGACGCAGTGTATTCGTTCTGTGGACAAAGCTCAATGACATTTGACAAAGCAGGTAAACTGTCTGAACTTATTGTGTTTGACAATATGGGAAACACGATATATAGAAATCCAGAAATTACACGACCGCTAACATTATATAATCCTATAAATATTAATGTAAATGAGTTGGCTGATGGCTGGAGTTATGAAAATGACAGTATGGGGCGCATCGTGAAACAAAAGAATGAGCATGACGGAAAATTAATCTTTGAGAGGTTTGTAACCTATAACAAAAGAGGCGATATAGATATGATAGTATGCAAATACAATCATCTAAAATTGCAAGCATACGACGAAACGTATACTCCTGCTGACACAACCTTATTCAAATATACCCAATTTGACGGGGAGGGCAATTGGACAGCGGCAACTATACAAAAGCGTGGTCGGCTGAAAACAGACTCTTACGCAATGAATGTTCGGCGACAACTAACTTACGCCGAGCACGAAAAGCAGAAAGACTTGATTCGCAATTTGCAAAGTTGGAATGAGGGAATAATAAAAAGCATGCCCGTGCATATTAAAATGAAACCATGGTATTTCTTTGGAGATGCCCTCCAACTGGAAATGCCGGAACGCATGCGATTGGAAGAGACTTTGTCTACAAACGACAATTTGAAAGTCTACAAACTGGACACAGACAGTGGATATTTTTCTATTTCCGTATCAATAGGGCAACAAGACGAAAGTATATATGATGTGACAGATGAAGAGGCGAACAATGCAATGACGTATTCGTTGGCGCAGAGCGGAATCGTCATTCTTAAATGGCAAGGGTTCTCAATAGTAAATGTCAATGGAAAACGTTTTGGCGAAATAAATTACAGCCATTACGCTTCTGGGGGGTTTCTTTCCACAGGCGACCCAGTTGTCGTGAAAATACTGTCGTATCAAGAAAACGGAACAAACGCTTGCGCAAGTATATCATTCGGTTACGACTCGTGTCATGAGAGTTTATACAAGCCTCTTATAGAAAAAATATTATCAACTATAAAAATCAATTAACATGATGACATTTAGTGAATCAATCAAGACGTGCTTCAAAAAGTATTTTGACAGTGAAGGGCGTGCCACACGTGCAGAGTATTGGTGGTTTCAATTATTATGGTGGTGTGTCATAATATTCGGTATAACTATGATGTTTGCGACAAAAGGCGATACGGCTGGTGCATTTGCCATAGTATGGATGTTGTTCTTTGCATTTACAGTGGTACCGAACTATTGTGTATGCGTAAGACGATTGCACGATACGGGGTGGTCTGCCAGAGCTTTCTTCTGGTGCTTGTTGGGAGTTTGGGTAGGGCTTATTATCATCAATATAAGAAATATATTTCCAAGCGATGATGACAATGAGTATGGACGTAACCCATTTATGTTGAAAAAGTTAAAAGAGGCACAATTGGAGCACACATCCTGTATTCCAGTAAGAATTGAGGAAAATGAAATATCACAGGATGAAGATACTCGCTATATGCCACACAGCACAATGGCAGAAGACATTTCAAAACCGGCAGAAACCGCAGAAAGCACGCCTACAACGACGGCTATGTCTGCGGATGCAATAAATGTGGCATCGCAAGAAAAAGAACATACCCAAATGAGATATTGTCGTTTCTGTGGGGAAAAAGTGGCTAACAAGGACGCTGTGTACTGTAAGAAATGCGGAAAAAAGCTATAACAAACAAATAGAAGTATATGCAAAACTGTAATAATCAATCATATTGCCGTTACTGCGGCTATATGATTGATGCTGATTCAAAGTATTGTATCTATTGCGGTGTGAAAGTGTCATACAGCAACACTTCATATTATAAGTTGAAAAGGGTTGTCTTGAAATTTTTTAAGGTAATATTGGGTACAATAATGGCGGTTTTTGGGGGTCTGATTCCTTTTTTGATAGCATATTTATTATTTCCTTATACGTTATGTGACGTCCAGGAATGGATGTGGAATTTTTCGTTTACAGGTGGCGTAGCTTTTTTGTTAGGATGCTTATTATGTGTTTTCACGAAACTGAAATCTCGAAATGTTGCTTATAGCATCGTTTCATTGTTGATTTTAGCCTGGGGTATAATGATATATGTGCGTTATCAAGAAAAATCTTATGTTTTAAGGGATGAAAAGCAGGCAGATGAAATCTGTACATCATCGTTAGATGAATCTTGGCCAAATGATATTTATGATAAAGACAATAATGTTTTGCCAACACAGGAAGAAATAGACGAGACTAATGCCAGACTGCCTATTATAGTAGCAGAAGGAACATTGTTCACCCATGTTTCATATGATGAGGCGACAAACACACAAACCTTTTATTATGATTACACTCAAGAAATAGACGAATCCGTAATAACCGCTGAATTTATCAATCAGCGCAAAGCACTTATGATTCAGGCTCTGAAAGATGGAAATACGGAGAGATTAGAAGCTGGTGTTACTTACCTGTATGTATATCGTTCTGTAGGTGGTAGAGTTTTATACCAAATACAGATAGATTCTGACGATTTATAGGTACTGACAGTATGTTGCTTATAATGATTTCCATTACACAACGATTCACGGAATAGAATAACCCTTCTACGAAGGTTTGGTAAACTCACTTTCCCCAATAATAGGAAAGAACACCCTTATGGTCATGGCTTGCCCTAAATACATAAGGCGATGACAAAGGTAATGGCTTTTTTACAGATTGCCAAATAAATGGAGTTTCTTTGAGATTGTTTAACTATCATACTTGCTGTAGAAGCATAAATTAGACTTGAAAACGAGTCGTACACTATCTAATACAGGGAAAAAGTGGCAATATTGCCAAAAATTCCGTGTACATACTATATTGCACGACTAAAAAATGCCAACATTGACCTTTTTTAGTCGTGAAGGTTTGTCGACCTGAATTAAATCCGCTACCTTTGCATTACCAAAAAAATGCCAATATTGGCAAAAATAAGGAATGGCATGGAAGAGATACAAGAATCCCGATCACTGATGAGCATAGATGACTCTTTCAAGAAGATTATCATTGTTAAAGACCACATCATGCCCCGTCGAAATGAAGAAGGTATTCTTACAATCGGGCTTTTCGATTTCTTGCTCAAAGAAAACAGTTTGGATTTATAGCCTCTGAATAAAGTGTTTGTGTGGGTTAAGAGAATTCCTCCGATATCTGCGTAAACAATGCGTAAACAAACTGTTTGAGTCATGGATATTCAATGGTATAGTATAATATATCAAGTGGAGATAACTCGTTGATTATCATCAAAAGTTTATAATAACAAAATATCACGGACTATCATTCTATTGGTCTCATAATCTGGAGGCCCCTGGTTCAAGCCCAGTCTGGTCCACGCTTCTGTTACAGCGACTTACGCTTCGGCGTAGGTCGCTGTTTTGGCTGTACGCTCGCCATAAGTATTCTCCAACGGGTAAAAAAACAGCCTGCTGCCCCATAATTAAGCGATGTTGTAGACGCATAATTGGGGAAAATGCTGTACTTTTGTAGGCGAGGATAATAATCAAGTGGCTTATGAATAAAGAAAAAGGCAATTTCTTCCTCCGTTCCAACGAGGTGAATCATATCAGTAAGGAGGATTACGCCAAGGTAGAAGTATTGGTGAATGCAGTAAAGGCTTTTGCTCGTAGCACCTACCAGTGCGTCTATATCATCGACTATTTTCATCAGGATTTCGTCTATGCATCCAACAACCTCGCATATCTCTGCGGATTGGAACCCGAGCAACTGATAGAGGCCGGCTATCAGATGTATATCGACCATGTTCCGGAAGACGACCTGCAGAT
>ERZ779660.1632-NODE-1632-length-10942-cov-2.222192_pt1 | contig 10942 bp, 10 predicted proteins | sample MGYA00511906_ERZ779660 | MGnify/ENA primary metagenome ERZ779660 (study PRJEB29588, sample SAMEA2156906) | human gut metagenome | biome: human gut; feature: human-associated habitat; material: faeces | place: Denmark | collected 2008/2010 ... | reverse complement strand
CGGAGGATTTACATGAAGAAATTCAAATCGGGTTTTGTGACCCTTATAGGCAGACCAAATGTCGGCAAATCAACCCTTATGAATATGCTTACGGGAACCGAAAAATCCATAGTAACGTCGGTTGCCGGCACAACGCGCGACATAGTTGAGGAAACCGTTACGATAGGCAACGTTACGCTTCGTCTCGCGGATACGGCAGGTCTGCGCGAAACAGATGACACCGTTGAGAGTATAGGCGTTGAGCGAGCCAAAAGAAAAATCGCCGCTGCAAAGCTTATCATTGCCGTGTTTGACTCGTCCTGCGCGCTCTCCGACGAAGACAGGGAAATTTTCGATTTGTGCTCCGGCAAAAGCTGTCTCGCCGTTATAAACAAGACGGATTTGGAGCCGAAAATCGACGAAGATGAAATAAAACGCAACTTCGAAAATGTAGTTTATATATCCGCAAAGGATAATTCGGGACTCGATTTACTTCGTGAAACAATCGAAAAAATACTCGGAACGGCAAATTTCGACACGACCGCGGCTCTTTTGATGAACGAAAGACAGCTGTCCTGCTGCGAAAAGGCTTATTCGGCACTCTGTGAGGCGGAAAATGCCGAGAAAACAGGCGTTACAAGAGACGCAATTCAAGTCTGCATAGACTCCGCAATAGAAAATCTTATGGTTTTGACAGGCGAAAAAGCCACCGAAAGCGTGGTAAATGAGATTTTTTCGCAATTCTGTGTAGGCAAGTGACGGAGATAAATTATGGAATATTTTGCAAAAGAATATGATGTTGCCGTTATAGGCGCCGGTCACGCCGGTATCGAGGCAGGTCTTGCCTCGGCTCGGCTCGGCTCAAAAACAATAGTTTTTACCATTAACCTTGATTGGATAGGCAATATGCCGTGCAATCCGTCGATAGGCGGCACTTCAAAGGGACATCTTGTAAGAGAAATAGACGCTCTCGGCGGTGAAATGGGCAAAGCTGCCGACAAAAACGAGATACAGTCGCGTATGCTCAACCGCGGAAAAGGTCCGGCTGTTCATTCGCTGCGCGCGCAGATTGACCGCAGGGAGTATTCAAAATATATGAAGCACGTATTGGAGCTTCAGGAAAACCTTGACGTTAAGCAGGCGGAAATAGTCGATTTGTCACGCGGCAAGGACGGTCTTTGGAGATTAAAGACGCGACTTGAGGCAATTTACAGCGCAAAGTGTGTTGTTCTTGCGACAGGAACATTTTTGGGCGGCAGAGTTTACATAGGCGACGTCTCCTACGAGAGCGGCCCCGACGGAATGTTCCCGGCAAATGAGCTTTCAAAGGCGCTTTATAATATGAAAATTCCGCTCAGACGGTTTAAAACGGGCACTCCGTCGCGTGTAAATCGACGCAGCGTGGATTTTTCGGTGCTTGAAAAGCAGGAGGGCGACGAAACAACAACTCCGTTTTCGTTTGACACCGACACTCCGCCCGTAAACAAGGCGGCTTGCTATATTGCGTATACAAATGACGAAACAAAAAAGGTTATCCTCGATAACATACAGTATTCGCCGCTTTACAGCGGAAAAATTCACGGCGTGGGGCCGCGCTATTGCCCGAGCTTTGAAGACAAAATTATGCACTTCCCCGATAAAAAACGCCATCAGCTTTTTGTTGAGCCGTGCGGACTCGACACGGAGGAATTGTATTTGCAGGGAATGTCCTCGTCGCTCCCCGAGGCGGTACAGCTGAAGTTTTTGAGAACGATAAAGGGACTTGAGCACGTTGAGGTTATGAGAACAGCGTATGCTATTGAATATGACTGCGTGGATCCGCTCGCACTCAAGCCGTCGCTCGAATTTCTCGACCTCGACGGACTTTTCGGCGCAGGGCAGTTCAACGGCTCCTCCGGCTATGAGGAGGCCGCGGCGCAGGGTCTTATAGCCGGCATAAATGCCGCGCGGAAGGCTCAGGGTAAGGAACCCTTTATACTTGACCGCGCATCGTCGTATATAGGCACGCTGATAGATGACCTTGTGACAAAGGGCTGCTCCGACCCGTACAGAATGATGACCTCGCGTTCGGAATACAGACTTTTGCTGAGGCAGGATAACGCCGATATGCGCCTGACACCTCTCGGCTACGAAATCGGACTTGTCTCCGAAGAAAAATACCAACGGCTTCTTAAAAAGCAGGAGATGATAAGAGCGGAACGCAAAAGGATTGAAGATACTTCGATTCCCCTGACTGACGAGCTGCAGCAGCTGCTTGTTTCACGTGGAACATCTCCCTTGCCGCGCGGCGTTAAAGAGGTTGAGCTTTTAAAGCGTCCGCAGATAACATATGACGATTTGACCCCGTTCGACGTAAATCGACCCGATATTCCGCGTGAGATATTCGAACAGGTTGAAATTGAGCTTAAATATGAGGGCTATATTGTGCGGCAGACGGCACAGATAAACGAAATGCGCCGACTCGAGGTGAAAGCTATTCCGCCCGAAACCGATTATAATAAGATAGACGGACTGCGGCTTGAGGCGAGAGAAAAGCTCTCTAAAATACGGCCTATGAATGTGGGTCAAGCCTCAAGAATAAGCGGCGTCTCACCTGCCGACATATCGGTTTTGCTCATTTACCTTGCTAAGGAGGGCAAATAATGTTAAACAGAGATTTGCTTTACAAAACAGCGGAAAATATGGGTGTTAAAATCGACGACGACGCCTTTAGACGTTTTGATATTTACGCCGAACTGCTTTTTGAAACCAACAAAAAATTTAATCTGACGGCGATAACCGAGCCGGACGATATGACGGTGAAGCATTTTGCCGACTGCCTTTCCGTATTTAAGTATGTCGATTTCAAAGAGGGCGCAAGGCTTATTGACGTCGGCACGGGGGCAGGCTTTCCGGGACTTGTGCTGCTCCTTGCAAGACCCGACCTTGACGTAACCTTCCTTGACGGAACGGGTAAAAAGCTTGCCTTTATAGAAAGCGTCCTCTCGAATGTCGGCTTAAACGGCAATATTCTTCACAGCCGCGCCGAGGAAGCGGGAAAAGACCCTCTGTACCGCGAAAAATTTGACTTTGCAACGGCAAGGGCTGTGGCGTCTTTGCCCGTCCTTTGCGAATATTGCATACCTTTTATTAAAAAGGGAGGCTCTTTCATCTCTATGAAATCGGCTTTTTCCGACGACGAAATTTTCTCTGCGTCGGCTGCTCTTCGTATTCTCGGCGGCAAAATAGAGTCGGACAATGTGTTTGATTTGGTTGAAAACACAAGGAGAAGAATATTGATCATAAAAAAGATATCGCAAACTCCGTCAAAATATCCTCGCGCTTCGGCAAAAATTTCTAAAAATCCTTTGGGATAATGGGTTTTAACCGCACCGATACGCGATTTTAGACGAACGAATTTTCTTTACAAGTACACCTTCACGGTGCTATTCTTTAAGCAAGGACAAGCACTGCGGAGGTGATTTTTTTGAAGTCAAAAGACAAAATCAAAACTGCGGCACAGGTGCTACTGCTGCCGCAGGACAGTATTTTGCCGAACCCCGATCAACCGAGGAAACGGTTTGATTACGACGAGCTTGAGGGTCTTGCGCAAAGCATACGGCAAAACGGAATACTTCAACCCGTAACGGTTCGCAGAAGAACGGACGGTAAAAACGTGAAGTTTGAACTTGTTGCCGGTGAGCGCAGGCTCCGTGCGGCAAGGCTCGTCGGACTTACAAAAATTCCGGCAATCGAGACGGACGCAGACGAAAAAAGCTCTGCCGTTTTATCTCTGATTGAAAATCTGCAGCGGCAGGACCTCAACTTCTTTGAGGAGGCCGAAGCGGTCCAAAGGCTTGTTGAGAAGTATTCAATGAGCCGCGAGGAGGCGGCCGATAAGCTCGGCAGGGCGCAGTCCACGCTTTCAAATAAGCTGAGACTTTTGCGGCTCCCCGAGGAAATGCGGTACACAATCGAAAAAGCCGGGCTTACCGAACGTCACGCGAGGGCATTGCTTACTCTCGAAAACGACGTTCAGCGCGAGAGGGCGCTCGAAATTATCACCGACCGACACTTAAATGTTCAGGAGAGCGAGCGCCTTATCGAGCAAATGCTCAATCGCAGGAAAAAGAAAAATCCCATTAAAGGCATACGCGACATAAGAGTTTTTATAAATACTCTCAATCACGCGGTAGAGGCGATACGCAGGGCAGGTATCGACGCGGACGCAGCCAAGAGCGAGACGGAGGAGTACGTTGAATACACGGTGCGTATTCCGAAAATCGAGCAGATAAGAATTTCTCTGCCCGGAGACGGCGAAGCCGTCTGACAATCTTGTAAAATGCGCCGAACGGTACTACCCCTGCCGTTCCGCATTTTAAATACCCATATCCTTCTCTTTCACACCCCACATCCACAAGCAGAACGGCGGCCTTTTCGGTCGCCGTTTTGCTTTGCGGCTTTTACCGTACGGAAAACGCATATTGTTTCACGTGAAACAATATGGCAAAAGCAACTAAAATGCAATGTTCCACGTGAAACCTTCGATGACTTTCGGAAAATATCACCGAAAATCTGACACAATAATAAAATATCTCTTTGAATTGGGCGATGTTTGTGTTATACTTTAAATAGTGTATTCAAACGGGGTATGAGCCTCTGAAACAGGAGTGATAAATAAGGTATGGCAAAGACCGTTTCCGTGATAAACCAAAAGGGCGGCGTAGGCAAAACGACCACAGCTGTCAATCTCTCCGCCGCAGTCGGCGCTCTCGGCAAGCGCGTTCTGCTCGCCGATATAGATCCGCAGGGCAATTCCACAAGCGGCTACGGTATCAGCAAGAGAAACATTGAAAATTCAACATATGATATGCTCATAAACGGCGTAAAGGCTTCTGAAGTCGTTATGAAAACGAAATTCCGCAATGTCGATTTGCTGCCGTCGGATATGAATCTCGCCGGTGCCGAGGTCGAGATGATAGGCATGGACTCGCGCGAGAGCCTTCTCAAAAAAGCTCTCACCGATGTCTGGGAGGATTACGACTACATTTTCCTTGACTGTCCGCCGTCACTCGGGATAATAACAATAAATGCGCTGTGTGCGAGCGACACCTTTTTGGTGCCGATACAATGCGAATACTACGCACTTGAGGGGCTCGCGCAGCTTATGTCCACCGTCCGTCAGATTAAGAGACTTTACAATCCGTCGATAGAGCTTGAGGGCGTGCTTCTGACGATGTACGACGGCAGACTGAATTTGACGTCGCAGGTAGTTGCGGAGGTAAAGAAGTTCTTTCCGCAAAAGGTGTATAAATCAACCATACCGCGTAACGTCAGGCTTTCCGAGGCTCCGAGCTTCGGCGAACCGGTAATGTATTATGACCGCAATTCAAAGGGAGCAGCGGCTTATGCGGATTTTGCAGAGGAATTCATTAAAAAGCAAGCGAGGGAAAACTAATGAGGAAAACTATCGCATCCATATCTGTTTTTATACTTGTTGTATCACTTTTGCTGACCTCGTGCGGGAAAAAGCGCACCTTTGAGCCGTCGGGCGTGACAGGCGAAAAGGCAGAGACCGCCAAGTCTCAAAGAGGCGAAATCAAGCTTGAGCCCGATAAATTCACCTTTTACGGCGTACAGATGGGAATGACAACCGACCAGGTTCAGGTTTCCGTAGGCAAGGCGGCACAGGTTTACGCAAGAAACGATAAGATGTTTTTGACCGAGGATGTAAAGGTAAATGAATTTAAAAACGGACTCGACAGAGTTGTTTATTATATCTTCAATACAAACAATCAGCTTGTCGAGGTGCAGTATGTGGTATCCTCGTCCGACGGAGTTTCATATCAGAACGCCGTCTTCCGCGGCATCTACGGTCCCGACGGAATAGAGATACAGAGCGAAATAGGCAAGCGCGAAACAATTTGGGAATATATGGACGTTTACGTTATAGTCGCGAGAAACGACGAAAAGGACGTCGTAATTTCATATATGCAGAAAAGTCTCTTTGAGACCGAGAATCAAAAGGACGTTGAAAAATACAACGAAACAAAGCAGGGGAGGAAATAAGATGGCAGCCAGAAAAGGCGGGCTCGGCAAGGGTTTTGAGGCACTAATGCAGTCAAACACCATGGATGACGAGCTCGGAGAAAAGGCGACGCTTTCGATAAACGATATTGAGCCGAACCGCGGTCAGCCGAGAAAGACCTTCAGCGAGGAGTCTCTTTCGGAGCTCGCCGACAGCATAAGAGAGCATGGGGTTTTGCAGCCGCTTTTGGTAAGACCAATGCCAGACGGCAGCTACCGTCTTGTCGCAGGCGAGCGTCGCTTCCGCGCGGCAAGGCTTGCGGGGCTTTATGAAGTTCCCGTTACCGTTCGCGAGATGACCGACGAAGAGGAGAGTGTGTTTGCTCTTATCGAGAATTTGCAGCGTGAGGACCTCAATGCCGTAGAGGAGGCGGAGGGTATAAAAACCCTTATCGACACCTTCGGCTTCACTCAGGAACAGGCGGCTCAAAAGCTCGGAAAATCGCGCACGGCGGTTACAAATTCACTCAGGCTTTTGAATCTTCCCGACAGCGTCGGTTCCCTTTTGAAGGACGGTAAAATCTCAATGGGTCACGCGAGGGCGCTTTTGGCCGTCGAGGACGAGGCCGAGATGAAAAGTATAGCCGATACGATAGTCAAAAACGGCATATCCGTCCGCGAGACGGAGCGACTTGCCAAAAAAGCCGGAAACGGCGGCACGGCGGCGGTAAAGAGAAAGAAAAAACGCGACACCTTTTACGACGAGGTCGAGCTTGCGCTGGCCGGAGTTTTGGCACGCAGGGTTAAGGTATATAACGGCAAGGGTTCGGGCGGCAGCATAGAAATAGAGTTCTTCGGCAAGGACGATTTAAAAAAGCTTGCAGAGCAGCTTGAAGCACTTGAATAATTTGAATTTTTAATTTTTCGGAGGAAGAAAAATGCTTGATATTAAGCTTGTAAGAGAAAATCCGGATCTCGTAAAAGAGAACATCAAAAAGAAATTCCAGGAGGAAAAGCTCGCGCTTGTAGACGAGGTAATAGAGCTTGACAAAAAGTTCCGTGAGTCAAAGCAGAGAGCCGATGAGCTCCGCGCCTCAAGGAACAAGATAAGCAAGGAAATAGGCGGCCTTATGGCAAAGGGTCTGCGCGAGGAAGCGGAAAAGACAAAACAAAAGGTTGCGCATCTCGCAAAGGAGCTTGAAGAGCTCGAGGGCAGCGAGGAAACACTCTCCGCAGAAATCAAAAAGAGAATGATGGTTATACCTAACATCATAGGCGACGATGTTCCGATAGGCAAGGACGACAGCGAAAACGTAGAGCTTCAACGCTTCGGTGAGCCGTATGTTCCGCCGTTTGAGATTCCCTATCACGTAGACATTATGGAAAAGCTCCACGGAATCGACCTTGATTCCGCAAGAAAAACGAGCGGCAACGGCTTTTACTATCTCTGCGGAGATATTGCAAGACTCCACTCTGCGGTGCTCTCATATGCGCGCGATTTTATGATAGACAGAGGCTTCACATATTACGTTCCGCCGTTTATGATAAGAGGAAATGTTGTTAACGGCGTTATGAGCTTCTCCGAAATGGAAAATATGATGTATAAAATCGAGGGCGAGGACCTCTACCTTATAGGTACGTCGGAGCATTCGATGATAGGCAAGTTTATAGACACCATAACTCCCGAAGCGGAGCTTCCCAAAACTCTCACAAGCTATTCGCCCTGCTTCCGCAAGGAGGTCGGCGCGCACGGCATAGAGGAGCGAGGCGTATACCGCATACATCAGTTTGAAAAGCAGGAAATGGTTGTTGTCTGCAAGCCCGAGGACAGCGATATGTGGTACGAAAAGCTCTGGAACAACACCGTTGATTTCTTCCGCTCGCTCGATATACCGGTGCGCACCCTTGAGTGCTGCTCCGGCGACCTTGCCGATTTGAAGGTCAGAAGCCTTGACGTTGAAGCTTGGTCTCCGCGTCAGAAAAAATATTTTGAGGTTGGCTCATGCTCAAACCTCGGCGACGCTCAGGCGAGAAGACTCGGCATAAGGGTTAAGGGCGAAAACGGCAACTATTTTGCACATACTCTTAATAACACCGTCGTTGCTCCTCCGAGAATGCTCATAGCCTTCCTTGAGAACAATCTCAATGAGGACGGCTCCGTGCGCATCCCCGAGCCGCTCAGAATGTATATGGGCGGTAAGGACGTCATAAAATAAGCGTCTTACCCGAAACCGGTATGTTTTTCACCCCCGTTCCCCTGTTTAAAGCGGAAACGGGGGTCTTATTTTTTATTTAAAATCTATGAAAACGTCGGATTTTGACAATTTTCAACGATTTGTTGCAAATTTGTTGACAAAAAGGTGATGATATGTTAACCTTGTTGTACAAAAACGATAAAAAATAAAAGGAAGTGTATGTATGTTTTGTAAAAAATGCGGAGCGCAGTTAAACAACGACCACGCTTTTTGCGCTGCCTGCGGGGCACAAAAAGGAGAAGGAACCGGCTTCTGTGCCAATTGCGGACAGCCGATTGCGCCGGGTTCGGCTGTGTGCGCCGGCTGCGGAGCACCGGCAGCTGCAACGGGAGCATCTACGACAGCACCCACGGGAGCATACGGACCGATGCCCGGAGCAGCACCCTCGGCGGCACCGCAGGTGAGCGATAAGAAAAAAATCGTCGCATTGCTTCTTGCCATTTTCCTCGGGCAGCTCGGCATACATAATTTCTATTTGGGATATACCAAAAAAGGCATTATTCAGCTTTGCGTATCCTTGCTTTTAAGCTGGACATACGTCGCTCCCCTCGCCATTTGGATATGGGCGCTCGTAGAGGGTATAAACGCCTATCAGGGTAAGCTGCCGGATGCAGACGGCAGACCGCTTTCCGACTGATAAACGCCGCATTGCCGGCACAACGGTCAATTAAAGCTCGGGTCGGTGTCTTAACGGGCATCGACCTTTTTCGCTGTAAAATGCGCGCACAAAAGCGGTATTGACAAATTGCCGCTTACGGTATATAATACAAAGGCTGTTTCGACGGCACGGTTTTTGGCGTAAACCGAGTTTTTCCGGTATTCACCTGTCCTTTAACTGTGACGTTCGAGGCGAATATTTTAATGAGGTGAAAAAAATGACACAGGCAGAAAAACAGGCTATTATGAAAGAGTATGCTACTCATGAGGGCGACACCGGTTCGCCGGAGGTTCAAATCGCTGTTCTCACCAAGAGAATCAACGACCTCACCGAGCATCTCAAGGAGCATCACAAGGACCATCACTCAAGAAGAGGTCTTCTTAAAATGGTAGGTCACAGACGTAACCTCCTCGCATACCTTCAGAAAACCGATATCGAAAGATACCGTGCAATCGTTCAGAAGCTCGGTCTTCGTAAATAATTTCGCACTTAAGGCAAGCGGTTTTTTACCGCTTGCCTTGAATTGCTTTTTACGGCAGGCGTAAAGGGCATATAAAATAAAATCCGACGGGGCGTTTATCCGATGCTTTAGCGGTAAATGGAATCTTTAAATTTTCCTCTTAAAGGTCGCATTTATTGCTAAAACCGGAAGTGCCTCTCGGAAATTTAAGAAAAAGAGGTAAAAAAGATGTTTTTCAAAAACTTCAAGGTTTGGGAAACCGAATTTGCCGGCAGAAAGCTCTCGGTTGAGACCGGCAAAATGGCAGGACTTGCAAATGCGTCTGTAATGGTTCGCTACGGCGACACAAACGTGCTTTGCACCGTTACGGCTTCGGCAAAGCCGAGAGAGGGCGTTGATTTCTTCCCGCTCTCCGTTGATTACGAGGAGAAGATGTATTCCGTCGGCAGAATCCCCGGCTCATTCCAGCGCCGCGAGGGCAGAGCAAGCGAAAAGGCGATTCTCACATCAAGATGTATAGACCGCCCCATTCGTCCGCTTTTCCCGAAGGATCTCCGCAATGACTGCTCCGTGGTTGCAACCGTTATGTCGGTTGACCCCGATTGCAGCCCCGAAATTGCCGCGATGATAGGCGTTTCAACCGCTATTGCAATTTCCGATATTCCGTGGGACGGCCCGATTTCCGGCGTTAACGTAGGACTTGTTGACGGCGAAATTGTATTGAACCCGACTCTTGAGCAGAGAGCAAAGACCGATCTTAACCTTACCGTTGCTTCAACGGCAGACCTTGTTGCCATGATTGAGGCAGGCGGCAACGAAATTTCCGATGACCTTATGTTCGACTGCATCATGGCAGGTCACGAGGAAAACAAAAAAATCGTAAAATTCATTCAGGGCATTGTAGACGAAATCGGCAAGCCGAAGTTCGCTTACGAATCCTCCGACCCCGATCCCGAAATTATGAAGGAGATTGAGGACTTCTGCATAGAGGATGTCAAAAAGGCTCTTGATACAGACGACAAGCTTGTCCGCGACGAGGCTCTTTTGCCGATATACGAGGCTGTTCACGAGAAATTTGATGAGAGATTCGAGGGCAATGAGGGCAAGATCGAGGAGATTATGTATCTTGTTCAGAAGCACGTTGTTCGCTCATGGCTCAAGGACGAGCACAAGAGAGTCGACGGCAGAGGCATAGACGAAATTCGTCCGCTCAACGCCGAAATCGACCTCCTTGCAAGAGCGCACGGCTCGGGTTTGTTCACAAGAGGTCAGACTCAGGTTCTCTCGGTTGCCACACTCGGCTCCATGAGCGATTGCCAGCAGCTTGACGGCCTTGACGAGCAGAAGGAAAAGAGATATATTCATCACTACAACTTCCCGTCCTACTCGGTAGGCGAGACCAAGCCTTCAAGAGGTCCCGGCAGACGTGAGATAGGTCACGGTGCACTTGCCGAGAAGGCTCTTCTTCCCGTTATCCCGTCGGTTGATGAGTTCCCCTATGCAATCCGCGTAGTATCCGAGGTTCTCTCGTCAAACGGCTCTACTTCACAGGGCTCTGTCTGCGGCAGCACACTTGCACTTATG
>ERZ779660.1625-NODE-1625-length-10965-cov-5.163795_pt1 | contig 10965 bp, 10 predicted proteins | sample MGYA00511906_ERZ779660 | MGnify/ENA primary metagenome ERZ779660 (study PRJEB29588, sample SAMEA2156906) | human gut metagenome | biome: human gut; feature: human-associated habitat; material: faeces | place: Denmark | collected 2008/2010 ... | reverse complement strand
AAGTCTCCTACGATGTGTTGATTCACACACTGACTTATTATACATAGGCAATACTGTTTTGTCAACAAAATTTTGTAGGATTTTCATACAATTTTTGTATCCTATGTCCGCCTACTTTTCCAGTCCGTAACTGCGGATCGTCCATCCCATCTCATCATATCCAAATGTCATAAACAGATAAGATAATGAGTCCTCCTGTGCCGGCCGGAACTCTACTTCCACCGTACAGTTACCCTTGCTGTCCGTATCCACCCCGGAGAGTCCCTTGATGCCCATGATCTCAACTTCGCCTGTGTATTCCTCCTGAAAATATGTATTTGTGAAATCCTTTGCGATCCGGTACACAGCCATTCTGTCTGCTGTTCTCTCCACTTCATCCAGTATTTTCAGTTCATCATCACCGCTCATAAGACCGTATCTCAGATTTAAGAAATAATATATTTCTATGTCATCAGGCCGTTTTCCCTCTTCCGACCATTTCACATACTGCTCCGCCTGTTCATCGGAAACATCTTCCTGATTGGTAAATACGATCATGATGAGTGCCATGTCCGGTTCTATATCTTTCTTTTCGATAATATTCAGGGAACGAAAATACATTTCCGTATAGTCTTCCTCTGCAGTCCCGGCATCCACATCACCCCTAAGCATATAATATGTACTTCCGTCAAATTCAATATAAGAAAGGATCCATTTTTCATTATAGAGGTAATTTGCCATCAACAATTGTGCCGGATTCCCCTGTGTGGACTGCTCATAGAATTCATCCAGCAGTTCTACCCCACTACACTCCTCGAATTGAGTACTTAACACATATACCGGATAAGCCCTCAGCTCTTCTATACTTAATGGAAGTTCAGACAGTTCCTGCAAAATCGTCTGTGGTTCTCTATTCCCCTTCAAATTTTCCAGGATAGTATCGGTCTGCACAAAGTTTTCCGTTTCCTGCACTGCCTCCTGTGTCTGTTCGTCTGTCTGTTCGACGGTGCTGGAGGTACTTACCGTTTCACTTTCCTGCACGACATTTTTACTCTCAGTTTCCTGCGTTTCTCCGCCGCAGGCTGTAAGAAATATACATACTAAAATCACTCCGGTCAGACTTTTCATCTGCCAATATTTTTTGCTTGTCTTCATATTACAATCCCCCAACCTGTAATGATCATACTGCTGCATAAAATTTCCATGAACAAATGCACATGGGAATCAATTAAAATTTTCTTATTTCTTTTGCCAGACTAAACGGAATGATTTCTCCCGGTCTTGTCTCAGTATATGCCTTTTCCTTATGCATATACTCTACAATATCTTTTGCTCTGTAAGCACTAAACTTCGTAATCACCTTGTCAAGAATGCTCTTTTCTCTGTCAGTCAATACGGAATAGTCCATATTGGCAGTCGGATAGATATGAAGCATGGTATCACAGCTATAGTTCATTTCTTCCTGAATATTCAGTTTCTCCAGATTCATCAAACTATAGTTTTCACTTTTCATTATATTTTTCTATCATTTCTTTTTTTAGGCCAACTAACGCATCCATTCCTTTCTGGGTTGTAGCAAAAAATTCATTTTCACAAACTTGATTATATTTTACATATGTGGATTCACCACCTGTTTCACAAATATTATTTTCATGCTCTTGATATGAAAATATTGGTGTGAATGCATTTTCCACATACACCTGATATACAGGAATCTTCTCTCCAAGACCATCTACCTGATTTTCGATAAAAACTAAATATTCCCCTCCCACTTCCATTATATTAACAAATCCTCTTTCGATGGAATATGGCTCTGAATATAAACTAAGTGACCAACGGCTGCAAGTAAGATATATATCTTGTCCCACCGCAGGCTCTGTTCCCTTATAAACATCTTCCACTTTGACCAGTTGCCTGCTTGTTCCTCCTATATGCTCCACATCTCCCAGTACAGATACCCGTATAATAACTGGGACCTGCGGTAAATTTACCGATAAATTCTCTGTCTCTTCAAGACATATATTTTCTGGAAGCTGTGCTACGTAAAGCTCATCTAAATATGACTTATCTTCTGCTATATTAGTATACGTTCTTTTTTCAAATATACCAAATACAGTTATCACTATAACAATTAATAAGATAAAGCATGAACCCCATTTGCATTTCACAGTTCTGTCCCCTTTCTTTCAATGCGGCCATCTGCAATTTTATATACCTGGTCTGCCAATATCTTCATATCCTCCTGATTATGACTGGCTAAAAGAATTAAGGCTCCTCTTTCTTTTTCCTGTTCAATTAATTGTCTTATTTCCTTTATTCCTGCTTCATCCAGTCCGTTTGTAGGCTCATCCAGCATGATAACATCTGGCTTCTCCATGATGGCCTGTGCAATCACCAGTCTCTGCTTCATTCCCATTGAGTATTTACCAAATACCCTTTTGTCAGCCGGGTCAAGTCCAACCCGTTGTATTGCTTCTTCTACTTCCCGCTTACCAATCACTCCCTTTAACTGCGCAAGATATAATAAATTTTCCACTCCTGTCTTATTGGGATACAAGCCGGCATGCTCCAAAACAATCCCCTGACTTGGTAAAACAGCAAAGTCTTTGTGCAGTTCTTTATCATTCCAATAAATATTACCTGAATCAATCTTCATCAGACCCGATAATGCCCGAAACAACATGGTTTTTCCAGATCCATTTCTACCCCAAAATCCATATATATTTCCTGTTTCCATTTCCAGACTGATGTCATTGAGTATTGTCTTACCCTTTATTTTTTTATGAATATTGTTTGCAATTAATTTCATATCAAATTGTCTCCATTTCCATGTCCTCTGCCAGTAAATCCTTCTTCTGTATCAATTGTCCTCCCATCAATACAGTAACTATACAAAATAGAGCCGGAATCAATATCGAAGTAACTAAATTCAAAGAATATCGGCTGTTGGCTAACTCAACTTCTAACAATGTGCTGCGATGCCATCCTAAAACGGTATGTGCTACTGGATTCAACCACAAAAAAACATATATGATGTCTTGTTTGATTTGCATTTTCGTCAATATATTTATGATACTGAGTGCTGCGGTACAAGTCATTTGCACAACCATAACCAATGTGAATGCAGCACTGCTTCCAATATTGATCGCAAGTAAATTAACTAACAGCACCAGGGTAAAATTCCATAACATAAAAATCAGAGCATGGCATCCCAATAAAATAAATCCACCTACGCTAAAAATCACCTGATATCGCAATACAGAAGCAATAGCGGTTGTGCTTAGAAATACCAGTTCAAATATGCATATGAAATTAATTAACTGTAACATTTCCTTTCCATACCATTTCATTCGATTCGGGCACCGACTAAACACATAGATACTGGCTGTGCAGAAATGACCATACAGCTTATTCCCAAAAACCAATATCATAATATAGTTTGGCATCATACGAAGCATAAATCCAATTAACTCCACTAAATTGCAACTCATGCTGAGTTCACCTCTGGATCCACTTAATTGTAATACCAGTTCTGATAGCGTTATTACTCCGTCAAACGGTCTGATAAAACCAAGCGATATGCAAATTCCGGAAAGTATTCCAATTAAAATTACTACTCTTTTTTCATGATGCATATTACCATTTATCCTTATTCCTTCCATAAAGGTAAAAACCGAATATTGTTATTATTATAATTCCTACCCCCATCAGTGGAACGATAATATTTTTAGGGGTATCATCAAAAAGAAGCAAATACTTATACCAGCTTAATGAACTCTTATTTCTATCCAGAATATTAAGATATGTAGTCGCATTCAATAGAACAAAAGTCGGTAAGATCAGCAACGTGCGATATTTAACCGTCAAAGCAAATGAGATTGCTACGGGAAGCGTACCAAGGATTCCTGATACGACACCAAAAAATAGTGTTGTAAGAATTGCATACAAACCAGGAGATGCTATATAGATTGCGCTGCCTATGTAATTATGAACCATTGTGGCATAATCTGTATTGTAAATGCTTAAATTTGATAAATCTCTTATTGCATTCATGGGAAAAGATAGCATATTCATTAGTATTTCCAGCATAAATGGAACCGTAAAAACTATTGTTGTTGTAAAAAAAGATGCCCACAATTTACTTTGTAAATAACGATTTTTCCCTAAACGATAAATCATGTATACTTCTTCTTTTGTCTGCTGTTCTTTAGTATAAGAAAAACCAGCAGGTACAGCAACCAGGATAGGGTAAATCATCACAATTAATAATTGAATGTTTGCACTAAAATATACTTTATTCAGGCTGAGCGCTAATAACTTCATTGGCTGATACATTTGTGAAATATCAGTACCTCTAAATGTGAGAACATTCGTTATATAATTCCCCAGCACTACCGCTAGAAGTAATATAAATGTCAGACTTGCTTCTTTTTGTTTTAATAAAAAAATGGTTTGCTTCTTAATCACTTTTATTAACATACAATTTCCCTCATATAACTTGGGATTAAATGCTTTATTATGCACTTAATCCCCAATTTTTACAGCTTATCTTCCATCGTAAGAAACAGTTGCATATGCAGCTGCACTTGAGTTACCTCTAAATTCAAAACCCACAAATATGTTTGATGCCTTAACATATAACAGATTTTCTTTAGAAATACAATTGAGCATTTGGAAACTTCCCATTAATCGTATTAATTTCCTTTTGCTCAAGTAGTTACAGCAATAACCGTTTCCATTTTCTCCATGTCTTTCGTTGTCACCAATCTTATCTGGATGCGCTGTACCTGACAGAAAAAGAGATTGAAAATATCTTTGAGTTTACCATGCTGACTGACCGCTGAGTACTAGATTTTCATACAATTTTTATTATCGCAGCATCATTCCATTTTCTGGCAGTTTTAAGACAAGTCTGTCTGCTATTGAATTTTAGAACTTCTCCTTAAAGGAAATGTATCAGTTGTTTTACAACTACCGTAGATCATTCTCTATCTATCCAATATAAATATACATCTTCCAAGCAGGGATAAACTTCTTCCACATTACCTGTTTTCAAGGCATCGGCACTGATGATCCTCAGTCGATGTCCTTTTTCTGTTAATGTAACACTTATGATCCTGGCTCCACTGTTCTGGTATTCTTCCCCTTCCCTCTCTGTAACCAACACATTATAAACTTTATGTTCCAATTCAGCCAAAAATTTCTGCGGAGTATCCCTCCGGACAATCTTCCCATTCTTTATCAGCAGTATCTCTCTGGCCATGTTTTCCACATCCGCTACTACATGTGTGGCTAAAAGGACAATCTTATCCTTTGCACAGCCACTGATAAAATTTCGTATCCGGATTCTTTCCTCCGGATCCATCCCAGCCGTTGGTTCATCCAGAATCAATATCTCCGGATCATTTAATAGCGCCTGTGCCAGCAGGATTCTCTGTTTCATACCACCTGAAAAGTATTTCAGCTTTTTATACCGTTCCTCTTTCAGATTGACGACCTCTAACAAATTTTCAATCTGTTCTCTGGCATCTTTTCTGTTCATTCCTTTTAAAGCAGCCATATACCAAAGGAACTTTTCTGCAGTAAATGCTTCATAAAGACTCTGCTGCTGTGGCATATACCCGATCTTCGCCCGGTAATCCGCTCCCATCTTATAAATATCTTCTCCGTCTGCCGTTATGCTTCCCTTATCCGGGCGCAAATTATCCGTCAGCATACCAAACATTGTACTTTTCCCTGCGCCGTTGGGACCCAGAATCCCATATATCCCCGGTGTAAAATCTGCAGATACGTCATTTATTGCATACGTTTTCCCATGATCATAGCTTTTGTATAGATCTTTTATTTTTAATTCCATAATGTACCCTTTATATCATATTCAACAGAATCATGTGGCTGCTTCGTTTAAAATACAAAAGCAGCAATACAACAATAATCAATATGCCGCTTCCCATCAGCAGTGCCGGAATTCTCTGTTTCAACTTTTTGTACAATGTCCGCCCCAGGATTCCTACTGCCAGAAAGCTTCCGAATTTCAGGACAAATACGAAAGTCTCATACCATCCCAGTGTTATGCTGCTTTCGCAGTTCCAATTTACCAGATTACACATTTTCTGCCCTGCTGTGGCAAATCCATCAATATTCTGCAGCTTTAAAAACAATGGTGCAGCCATTACCAGATAGACAAATACTACGCATATGATCGCTGCCAGATCCTTACTTCTCTCCAGAACTTCTCTTCCTCTCCGGGTAGAACGGATCAGCGGTATCAGGTTGCTCTCCTCTCCTGCTCCGTAAATCCCTCCCAGTAAAAACAGCAACAGAACCGCACCTACGTACCAGGTAAGCACTTCATGGGTAACATTTCCCCATATATCCAGGTAAGCTTTTTCATCCAGTAAATATTTTTCCGAAAGTTTACCCTCTTTTTCTGATAGTCCCCGGATCTGATCTGTCAGCTCCTGAAAGCCCTCATGCAAACGCTGCCATTCCAACTGCATCAGTAACCGATCTATTTCATCCGTCCCTGACATTTCAGCTGATTCCCGACTGGGCTCCTGTAACTGCTCCAACCGCCTTTTTTCGTTTTCCACCTGCTCCAGGGTCTCCTCCGTCAGCTGTCCGGAAAGATTTTTCAGGTACATATGGTAGGCGGCATCTTTCGCCGTCGCATAGTATTGTGGCGCATATACAGCAAAAACATTCTGCATCATAAGCCACAGGGCAATTATGATCACAATTCCTTTTTTCTGCTGGATCAATAGTTTATAAAATTCATAATATACAAGATTCCTTCTATGCCCTAGTACGCTCCATTTTTTTCGTAACCTGATAATCAGCGTTTCCAGCCGGTCACTGTCACTGATCTGGCAGGTTCTATGGAAAAGGTTTATTCCGCTGGCACAGCATACCACATAAATAATCAGGAAGACACTGACCGCAACTTCATTTTTTCCTATGGCATGTCCCCCAAAATTGAAATTAACATAGCTTCCCAGCGCCTGTCTCATATCCCAATAGAAAAAAGGATTTATAATCTTACATACCCGCAGGGTTCCCGTGACAGCAATGAAATGGTACGCTGCATATTCGCATATCATAGGAAGCATCATGACAATGAAAGCTCCCGTTTCCGATTTCACCAGCATGCCCGCCATAAAAAGAACAGACCCTGTCAGCAGGGACAGTCCCACACGAAGAAAAATAAGCAGTCCTATGGCCTGCCCTACGCTTAATACATACGGGCAGTTGCGGAAAAGAGAAACCGACTGTACGTGTCTGTTCATATTGCCATATCCATACATCCATTTCAGGAACAAAACAACACTGGTTTCCTGTAACAAGGTATACAGTACTCCCCCCGATAATAGCAGAAACAACTTGGAATACGCCGTTACATGATGTCCGTTTTTACATCCTTTAATAAGAATAAAAAGCTTTCTATTTCTCTCATAAAATAATAAATACCACGTCAATACTCCCTGAAAAGAAATAGCAAAGAAAATACCGTACTGATACTCCGCCAATGCCTTTATTCCAAAACAGTTGTCCACTGTCACAGAAGCTTTCGCAACTGCCGAAAAATCGTGACAAGTCTTGCGGATATTATCCGTCAGATAATGATTTCCTTCGGAGATCACATTTTCCATGGCCTTTGACCTGTCCTGCATCTGTGAAATAAATTCCCGATAAGAGTCCAGATACCGTTTCTGTTCCTCCAGATCAGCCTCATAGAAGCCTAACTCGTCCGCCTGTTCATTTCCTTCACAAAACGCAATATATTGATCTTTTTGCTGATATACATAGACATAGGCCGCTTCTTTTTTCTGAATCATAAAAAGCAGGAATAGATTCCCCACAAAAAGTCCAATAAATGCAATCCATAGCGGAATCTGCGTCATCAGCTTTTTTATTTCATATCCTGTCAACCTCATGCAAATTGCCCCTTTAACGATCCATGATCTCCGTCAGTGTAATCGTTTTCCCCCGGTACTCTCCAATTTTTTTCTCCCAGCACTTTACTCCCCATGTACCGTCTTCTTTCTCATAAGTAAAGTACATCCTGTTTCTGTCACCTACCGGAAATCTCTGTGCTCTCCCGTTTTCATTTAATGGTGTCATAAAGGTATCTACGATCTGCATGTCCTTGTCATACACAACATATTTTCCCGGATTCCGAAGCCAATCATCAATGTCCTCCATCCAGTCATCAAAAAAATATAAATATTCGCCATCACTCAAAAAATAACCTGCCTGAGGTACATCTTCCAATAACACCTTCAGATTGGATCCATCCAGATCAGCAATATATACCGGCATCGGTTCATCACCTCTTTTTTCATCATCATAGGGATCCAGAATGATCTGATCCTGCCAGAATTGTACCCCTAAAATATGCACCGATTTCGGCATATCCGGAATCTGTAATTCCTCAATTTTGTCCGCCTGTATATCATATACAAAGGTTTTATTATATAACCTGTCGTAATCGTAACCATTATTTTCTTCCTTCTGGGAATCTCCCTCTTTGGGCAGCATAGAAATAATTTCAAAATACACATAATTTCCATAAGCCTGAAGATTTCCCCAAGTAAGCACTCTCAGATTCTCCTCCGCAGTATAGACGGTCTCCGGTCTATGAAAAAAGGTATTTAATGATAACCGTTTTATCGTACATTCAACCTTTATCTCTTCATCTTCCTCATAATACCTTTTTTCCGCATAATATAAGTTGTTCCTATGTATGATCCAGTTCACAATAATGCTGGATTTTCCATCCCATTTGTACACAACATCTTTCGCTGTTCCGTCCAGAGCATAGCGGTATAATATCCTTTCATCCGTTTCGTAACAGCTCAACGGAATACAATAAAGATAATCTCCGCATTTTGCAATTGCGATATCTTTATCCGGATTAATATTTGCCAGTTCCTCCAAATCGACAGAGGCATTACACTCTTTTATTTTCTGCTGATCCGTCTCTCTGTCATGTAAGCAGTCCACCTTATTACACAGCGGAACTAAAACATCATTACCTTCTTCCATGTAATAGATAAAACCATTCTTGTATATATATACGATGTTATCGCTTCCCTGCTGGACTTTAGGAAATGCTATGCTATCCGACCATTGTCTGTATTGATAGTCATAGTTTTCTACATAAGTGTCCGGCATTGCCTTGTTGGCACAGCCTGTCAGAAAGATCAAGTTTACTATTATAAGATAGGTTTTTATTCTCCGCATAGCATCTCCTGTTTTGTCCATTCCGTTGGTCATCAATTGATTATCTGGTCCATCTTGTAATATCCATCCAGTATCCAGAAGGGAATTGTGTCACAGAAACCTCGTGTACACCTCTTACATCCAAAAATGCCGCCGTTGGCTGTTCGATTACAGAGATGTCTACCCTTGCAGTTGCTCCGCCTCCTAATTTGCTAAATGTGTATTATAAACCATATTCTTAATATCTGCACATCCGTCTGCTCTATTGTACTTGTTTTTTCTTACCTTCCTCCATTTTCTAAAATATTTCTTTTACTTGTCAATCAAACATGCTTGATAATTCATATTTACCACAAATTATCTCTCTAACTCAATTGAGCAGATGGAAACTTCCCATTAATCGTATTAATTTCCTTTTGCTCAAGTCCCTTAATAAAAGATTTCATAGCAAAAAGAGTAGGTTGCATCCGTAATTTTTCTATAGATGCAACCTACTCTTTAACTTAAACTATTCTTTATAAAGTACACCAGTATACGTAGCTACTGTTTGACTTGTAGTATATGAATATTTACTTATTGTAAGAACCCCTGAGTAATAGCTTCCATTAATTTTTTCTCTCCATGAAATTTCTTTCTGTGGTTTTACAACCCCTGAATATATCACTTCCCTCGTCACACTAACACTTGCTCCGCAAAGGACAATGTCGTTTTCCGCCAAATCTTCTGCAACATATACTTCATAATATATACCTTCTGATGTATATCCCCCTCCTACCCGCTGTGCAGTTTTCTGCGCATTAACCGGGAATGAAATACTTAAAACAGCTACTACAAAAAATATGGCAAATATACCTTTGTTCATATCCTATCCTCAACTTTCATTCTCCACTCAGAAATACATATCCTCCTACATCTGTTTCCTTCCATGCTGTAGCGTCTTCCTTATTATCATAATAAGTTGTCTTTACAATATTGGTATCTATTACTTCTTGATTCAATGTAGCTCTCACTTCATCCAAATGCACATTAATACTATCATTCGTCATTTCACCATCTACTACATACGCAATTTCATATACCCTTCCCCATAACGGATCATCAATATACCTTGTTCCTATCTGCTGAAAAGCAGGTTTTCTATGTCCTGCCATATATATCAGAAACATTCCTGCAGCTATCGCCAATATTCCAATCAAAAAGGACATTCTTACAATTCGTCCATAGTTTTTCTTTTGGGGTTCAGGTTCTGATTCCTCATTTTCCCCTGTGTTATCCGTATTCTCCTTATCTCCCTCCTCCACATTCCTTTTTTGAAATTCAGGATTGTCCAGCTTCTCCAATGTCTTTTCCGGATTATGTAATTCGTCACACGATACCTGAAGTATATCTGCTATACGACTAAGCATCATCATATCCGGAAGGTTCTTTCCATTCTCCCATTTGCTTACCGCAGACGTAGAAACCGATAACCTCTCTGCCAGTTCCTTCTGACTTAATCCATTCTTCTTCCTTAAAATTACCAGTAGTTTACCAAATGCTTCCTTTTGCATAACTTTACCCCTTTAATTGTACTAGCAATGATACAATTATACGATTAAGTTATCTAAAAAGCAATGAAGCAAGAATGAACATACTTGACAATTCACATTTACCACAATGATACGTCTAAATCAATTGAGCATTTGGAAACTTTCCATTTTAATCTTATGAATTTCCTTTTGCTCAAGTAGTTACAGCAATAACCGTTTCCATTTTCTCCATGTC
>ERZ779660.1617-NODE-1617-length-11029-cov-3.759431_pt1 | contig 11029 bp, 10 predicted proteins | sample MGYA00511906_ERZ779660 | MGnify/ENA primary metagenome ERZ779660 (study PRJEB29588, sample SAMEA2156906) | human gut metagenome | biome: human gut; feature: human-associated habitat; material: faeces | place: Denmark | collected 2008/2010 ... | reverse complement strand
AACGACACCACGTGGGCCATTGTGCTCACGGCAGCCTCTTATTTTATAACTATTTTAAGCTAAGCAATCATCCATAAATTTAATCAGTCCGGCTTCAACTTCGTCACGCAAGCACAGCTCATTGTGAATTTCATGACGGAATCCCGGATACGGCTTTACAGAAACCTTATGTCCGGTTTTTGCCAGCAGATTTGCTACATGATACAAGCCCTCGCCGTAATTACCGCAGGGATCCTGGTCACCGGCAATCAGATAGCTGGGAATATTTTGCGGCACCTTGGCAGCCCACTCATCATTTTCAATATAATGATACAACTGCACGAAATCATAGCACAGCTCCAGCGTAGTATCAAAGGTATTGAACATATCGCCTGCATGGTCCTCAACAATACGCGGATCTGTTGCAATCCAATCTGCAGGACCGTTGGGATTTTCCACTCTGTCCGTCATACCGCAGAAAACACGCTCAAACCAGACGCCGCAGGGTTGATACGGATCTGCCTCATAGGCAGCCTTGAATTCCGCATTAACATAGGCATCCTCACAGCCCTTCCACTGCGAGCAGACACCGCACAGCATCATACCTTTGATATCTTCACCGTAGATTGACGCATAAGCACGCGCCAGCATAGAACCCCAGCTATGGCCGAAAACGAAATACGGCAGCTCAGAATATGCCTCTTTAGCAATATCATGCAAAGCCTTTTCATCCTTCAGGTAAGTCATATAGCCGCCGGAATGCGGGTCACCCAGGGTGCCTCCGTCATAGCCGGTTTTACCGTGACCGAGATGGTCATCAGCAAACACTACAAAGCCTGCTTCATTGAACTTGCTAATCATATGCAGATAGCGGCGTGAATGCTCACCATAGCCGTGAATCAGCTGTACAATAGCTTTCGGTTTGCCTAAAGGACTGTAGGACCAGGCCTTGATGGTATCTCTGCCGTTGGCAGAAGGGAAGGAAATTTCTCTGATGGACATAATGCGGACCTCCTCGCCTGTAATTATTTATAATATTAAGATAATGATAACACCTGCATTTCCTGCTGTAAAGCAATAATAGCGCTCTAAAGAATGTTTTACGTATTTTTTACACTAAATCCATCTCTGCATATCCCTCATAAATTCTGATCAAGACATACAAAAAACCACTACAACAAATTTGTCATAGTGGCTTGCAAAATCTATTTTTAATTTTAACGGTCAGCTTAGCACTGAACTGTTTTGCCGCTGATATCAATGCACAGCAGTCTTTATTTATTTTTCAGCACATAGAACGGATCGATATTCTGTCCGTCAGCCAGTACCTCATAATGAATATGCGGACCTGTACTGTAGCCTGTACTGCCGACAAAGCCGATAAGCTCGCCTTTAATGACCCTCTGCCCTGCAGCAACGGCAATGCCGCTCATATGTCCGTAGGCCGTTTTATAGCCATTACCATGATTGATACGCACATAACGTCCGTAGCCACCGTTCCAACCTGCCTGTTCAATCGTACCGGCAGCCGTAGCATAAACCGGTGTGCCAAAATCGACTGCTATATCCAGACCGGGATGCCAATCATACCCGCCCTCAATCGGACCGGTACGCACACCGTAATTACTGCTGATAGTGCCGCCGTCGGTCGGCCATTTGTCCGGGAAGGACGCCATGCCGCCACCGGAGCCTTCAACCTCACTTAAGAGCTCGCTGACAGATTTTTTGGTACTATCAAGCATCTTTTTGATATTGGCATTTTGCGCTGTCAGCACCGCCATGGTACCGTTGATATCCATTTTAGCAGGCCCGCCCTTGCCTGTATAAGACGTATTGGCAGACGTTTCCTTTGCCGCTGTCGAATCAACCATACTGGTACCTTCGCCCAGCTTGCTGCTGTCTACATCACGGATGACAGCACGGCGCAGCTTTTTCTCCAGATTGGAAATTTCGGCCATATCGCGCAGCATTCTTTCATTATCCTGTAAAAGCTTCTGCAGCTTTGTCTGCTGCTCAGCCTTGTTTTGCTTATAGGCAGCATAATCGGTTGCTTCGCTGCGATAATCCGCCAGCTGATGATATAAATAGCCGGCTCCGCCGACTGCTCCGACAAGCACCAGGGCAGTAACAGCAATGCCTGCCTTGAGCTTAGCATACGAAAAATTTACTACCTTGCCGTTTGGCAAGCGCAGCTCACATTTCCTTTCCTCCATTATTTTAATTACCTCACTTGAAAAGACCAAAGCGTTGGCCTACTGCCAACAATCTGCGTCCCACAAAGGGCACGTTGTCCAAATCCTCTTTATTCAGACCACCGCAGGCCAGCAGCGCCAATGCATAGACAGGAACAGCTACCGCCATAGCAAACAGCACACACCACATACCCATGCTTTCCGTAAGCATCAGCACGCCGTAAATCGCCGCGCCCATGACACAGGAAGCAAAGCAGGGACGGATAATGCTGCCAACAGAGAAGCTATAGCCTGTCAGCTTGTAAATAAAGCCCATATTGATAATCGCTGCCACGGCAAAATCTGCCACCGTCGCCATCGACGCACCGCGGATGCCCAGCTCCGGCACAGCAGTAAGATACCAGCTCATAACGATTTTTACAATGCAGGCAATAATCATATTGATTACAGGGATTGCCGTGCGGCCAAGGCCTTGCAGAATACCTGTACTGATTTGATGCATACCTAAAAACAGAATACCGATGCTCATCGTCTGAATCGCAGGTGCCGCACCGGGAGCGTTATACACAAGCGCCGCAACCTTTTCTGCCAGACAATACAAGCCCATAAAGCACGGGAAGGTGATAATCATCGCTACGCGGAAGGCGATACGGATTTTATCACGGATTGCATCAAAGCTGCCCACCGCACGAGATTCGGAAATCGACGGCACCAAGCTGATAGTCATTGCCGCCGTAAAAATTGTTGCCAGATTAACCAACGGTACAGCCATACCTGTCAGATAACCGAACAGCTCAGTCGCATGATGAATATTAAAACCGGCTGCTTCCAGACGCTGCGGCACAATCAAAAGGTCCAGATTTGCACCTATCGGCAGCATCAGACTGGTCAGAGAAACCGGCAAAGCCAGCTTCAGCAGACGCTTGATGATATGTCCGGCACTTTCTACCGGCGCACTGTCATCCTGCTCTGCCATTTCCTTTTGCAGGCGCTGCTTCAGGCGGCGATAGAACCACATCAGCACCAAAAGTGCACAGAACGCGCCTACACCGGCACCCATGCTGGCACCGCCTGCAGCGAACGCCAAACCGTACGGCATAAAGAGGTCGGCAAAAACGAGCATGGTAATAACACGTGTCAGTTGCTCGACAATCTCACTGACCGCCGTCGGCGTCATAATCTGCCAACCCTGCAGATAACCGCGGAAGCTGGCCAGAAAGGTTACGAAGAAAACCGCAGGCGCCAGAGCGATAATAGAATAATACGCACGGCTGTCGCGGATGATATGGTTATTAACCAGCCAGTCCGCACCGAAAAACAGTGAGGACGAAAACAAAAGGCCAGTCAACAGCAGCACTCGCAGCGAAACATTAAAGACTCGCTTGGCACCGCGATAATCCTTATTCGCCAATTTTTCGGAGGTAATAATAGATATTGCCACCGGTACACCGGCACTTGATACGGTTATTGCCATCAGATAGATTGGAAAGCCCATCTGATACAGACCGATACCTTCGCCACCCAATACACGTGATAAAATAATCCAGTTCAGAGAACCGATAACCTTGACCACAATACTGGAGGCCGTAAGAATTAAGGTTCCCTTTAAAAATTTGCTATTCGAAGCTTTAGAATCTGCGCTCATAAAATCCCCTTGTTTATAGATAGATATACATTATAATTATCCTCTTTTCCGCGTGATTTTACAAGTACTTTTAACACATTTGTCATAAACACATCACTGCTTTTTGCTTGCATAACTGTCTTTATATGCTAAAATTAAGTTAAGATCAAAATTATGTTGTAAAAGGAGCGATGCAAAATGAAATCCTCACATGCTTTATTAGCTTTCGGTGCAGCAATCTGCCTTGCAACCACCTGCAGCCTGAGCGCCTATGCTTCTCCGCTGAAGAATTATGATGCCGGCAAGGTTGCTATTGATGCAGGCATTACTCTGCCATCCAGTCTTAAAGGTGACAACTATAAATTCAGCAAATCCAACAGTACCTATCTTGGCGCAACTGTCGGCATCGGCCAAAAAACTGCTTTAAACTACAAATGGAATAATTACAAAGCAGACGAAGCCAAAACCCGCGCCCAACAATTCAATATTATGTATAAAGTTCTGCCTGGTATTTCCGCTTACGCAGGTTATCTGAACGCTGATACCTCCGGTGACTTTGGCGGTAAAACCAAAAACTCCGGTCAAATCGGTCTGCAGGCTGCCTATGATATTCCCGCACTCTTCACTGTTTGGGGAAATGTTGGCTACGGCAACAGAAACAGCGGCTATGAAATCGGCATCAGCAAGCCTATTCTGAACAACCTGGAAGTTAACGCTTCTTACTATAATCAGACATTTGATGATGCCTTCGGCGAAGACCTTGACATGAAGGCTAAAGGCGTTAACCTGGGTTTAACTCTCAAATTCTAATTTGTCAGCTATGGCTAACTAAATTAGAATAAAAATTAACGGATAATTATTATTGACAACTGTGCCAGCCTGTGTTATTATATAAGTATCAAGGGCACACAAGCTGTGCAAGTCAAAAATAAAATTAAGCAATGCAATATAAAAACATGGAGGTAACTAATATGAAAAAATTTGTATGTCAAGTATGTGGTTATGTATATGAAGGCGAAGCTGCTCCGGCAAAATGCCCGCAATGCGGCGCTCCCGCTTCCAAATTCCAGGAAATGGCTGCTGAAATGGGCTGGGCTGCCGAACACGTTGTAGGCATCGCATCCGACGTTCCTGAAGATATCAAAGCTGACCTGCGTGCTAACTTCAACGGCGAATGCTCCGAAGTTGGTATGTACCTGGCAATGAGCCGCGTAGCTTTCCGCGAAGGCTATCCGGAAATCGGCCTGTACTGGGAAAAAGCTGCTTTCGAAGAAGCTGAACATGCTGCTAAATTCGCAGAACTGCTGGGCGAAGTTGTAACCGACTCCACCAAAAAGAACCTGGAAATGCGTGTAGAAGCTGAAAACGGTGCAACCGCAGGCAAAACCGACCTGGCTAAACGCGCTAAAGCTCTGAACCTGGATGCTATCCATGACACCGTTCATGAAATGGCTCGTGACGAAGCTCGCCATGGCAAAGCTTTCGCAGGCCTGCTGAAAAGATATTTCGGCAAATAATCAGCCAATAAAATTTAAAACAAAATAACAAAGCTCCCGCTGAGTGATCCTGAAGGATTACGGCGGGAGTTTTTTAGATTTTTAACAGCTAATTGCTTTGTTATGCAGAATTATTTTGGCAATCTTCTTAACTTTATCCACTTTCTTATGTTTTTCACACTTAAAAAGCCTTCAATATCTTTATAAATCGCTTCAGATATGATATTATATAAAGGTTAATGACACTCATTATCACGTTCCTATAGGTGGTTAATTATATGCTTAATAAAACTAATTTTCATTATCCTGCTATGCTGCGTGTAGCAGGCAAAAACTGCGTAATCATCGGCGGCGGTGCTGTTGCTGCCCGTAAGCTGGCAACTTTGCTGGATGCCGAAGCTAACGTAACGGTTGTTGCCCCACTTTTCTGTGACGAGGTGCAAAAGCTTGCCTCAGCACAGGGCTGCACGCTCATCAAGGATTACTACAAACCGGAATATCTGCAGAATGCATTTGTGGTTATTGCCGCCACAGATAATAAGGCTGTAAACAGGCAGATTTCAGAGGCTGCGCCCTGCCTCGTCAATAATATTACCGAACCTGAGCTGAGTAATTTCACTGTCCCCTCAGCCATCAGTGAAGGTGATATTACTATTGCGTTGGCAACAGGCGGCATGCCTGCTTTTACGCGTCTGCTGAAAAAACAGTTGGAACACATTCTGACACCCGAGCTGGCTGACTTCAACAGCTTTCTGCTGCTGCAGAGGGAAGCTGTCAAAAACATCGAAAGTACGCCGCAGGAGCGGACGAAATTCTGGCGCAGTGTTTTGAAACAGGATTTACTAAATTTAGTTATAGCAGGTAAGGCTGCTCAAGCAAAGGAGAAGGTATTAGATGCAGTTAACAGTTTTAGGACTCAATCACAGAACCGCCCCCGTTGAGATCCGTGAACGTTTTAATTTTTCCAATGACAGGGTGGCAAGTATTCTGCGCCGCCTGCGCAATTACGATAATATTCCCGAAGCCATGCTGCTTTCCACCTGCAACCGCACTGAGCTGTACATGGTTATCGAAAATCCGCATGAAGCAATTCCTTTTATCAAATCATTGCTCAAGCATTTGGCAGGCGAACATTACCAAAGCGAATATTTTTACAATCTGAACGGAACAAATTGCGTCAAGCATCTGTTCCGCGTAGCATCCAGTCTTGATTCACTGATTGTCGGTGAAGGCCAGATTCTCAGCCAGATTAAAAATGCTTATCATATTGCCCGTATTAATGGTATGACAGATACGATTCTCAATACCATCATGAATAAGGCAATTGCCGTCGGCAAACGTGTGCGTACCGAAACAAAAATTGCTTACAGCAGCGTATCTGTTTCCAGCGCTGCTGTTGAACTGGCCATCAAAATTTTAGGTGACCTGAGCAAAGCACAGATTTTGGTGGTTGGTGCCGGTCATATGAGCGAGCTCACTGCACAGCATCTGTTGGACAAGGGTGCGCAAACCATCTGTGTCAGCAACCGTCACTACGAGAGAGCACAGGATTTGGCAGACAAATTTCACGGCACAGCTATTCCCTACCGTGCCATGTTCGAGCATGCCGCTGATGCAGATATTATTATAACCTCTACAGGTGCGCCGCATTACGTGCTCACCGCAGAAAATTTGGGATCGCTGCTGCCCAAGCGCAACGGCAGACCGCTGATTCTGATTGATATTGCCGTTCCGCGTGACGTCGACCCCAGACTGGCCGATGTTGACGGCGTAACCATTTATAACATTGACGATTTGGAAGGCGTTGTTGATACCAATAAAAACTTCCGCGAAAAGGAAGCTCACGTTGCCGAACAGATTATCAGCGAAGAGATTGGTGCCCTCAAGGAGCGTCTGCGTTATTACACAATGCGCCCTGTTATGGTACAGCTGCATGATAAAATGAATTTCCTGCGCCAGAAGGTTTTGAAGAAGGCCTTTATTAAAATGCCGGAGCTTACCGACCATGAAAAGCGCATTATTGACCTGATGACCCAACGTCTGGAGCATAAATTCCTGCGCGAGCCTATGAAGGCTATGAATGCTGTAGCAGGCACCGCAGAGGAAGAACGCTATAAAAAGATGATGTGTGATTTATTTTTATTAAACGAAACCGGAGAGGAGTTTGGTGATGAAAGCAAAATTGACGATTGGGACTAGACAAAGTCTTTTAGCGCTTTGGCAAAGTAATCATATTGCAGCCTTACTGCGTAAGGAGTATCCTGAATGTGAGGTTGTACTGAAAAAAATTGTCACCAAAGGCGACCGTATTTTAGACGTACCCTTGGCGCAAATCGGCGGCAAGGGTTTATTTACCAAGGAAATTGAAGAGGATCTTTTAGACGGTACTGTTGACTTGGCCGTGCATAGCCTTAAGGATATGCCTACCGTTCTACCGGAAGGCCTGTGTCTGACAGCAATTACCGAGCGTGCCAACGTAGGTGATGCTTTTGTCAGCAACAAATATGCTACCTTCGAAGAGCTGCCGCTCGGTTCCGTAGTCGGCACCAGCAGCCTGCGCCGCAAGGCACAGCTGTTAGCTAAGCGTCCGGATTTGGAAATCCGCGACCTGCGCGGCAACGTTGATACCCGCCTGCGTAAGCTGGATGAAGGACTGTACGATGCTATTATTCTGGCCGCTGCAGGCTTAGAGCGTCTGGGGCACGGCGACCGTATCTCCAGCCTGATTCCTGCTGATGTCTGCCTGCCGGCTGTAGGCCAGGGCGCATTGGCAATCGAAGCGCGTACCGCGGATAAAGAAGTACGCGATATGCTGAGCTTCTTAAATGACCTGAACACCAAACAGGCTACCGATGCCGAGCGTGCCTTCTTGGGCTTACTGGAAGGCGGCTGTCAGGTTCCTATCGGCGTACATGCCGACGTTGAAGGTGAAAACATTCGCATTGAAGCAATCATTGCTGCCTTGGACGGCAGCACTATTCTGCGTGATACAATAAACGGCAAGGCTGATGACGCTGTCAGCCTCGGTCAACAGCTTGGCAAAAAAATGCTGGCTGCCGGCGGTCAGGAAATTCTGGCCTCTATTCTTTAAGGAGAGTGACATCATGACAAAACAAGGTAAAGTATATTTAATCGGTGCAGGCCCCGGCGACCCGGGCCTTCTGGGACTCAAGGCTAAGGAATGCCTGCAGACTGCAGACGCTGTTGTTTATGACCGTCTGGCAGATCCGCGTATTCTGGCCTTCGCCCGCAAGGACGCAGAAATGGTTTACGTTGGCAAAGCCAGCGCCAACCACACCATGCGCCAGCCCGATATCAACAAGCTGCTGGTAAAACTGGCTGCCGAAGGTAAGGTTGTAGCACGTTTGAAGGGCGGCGACCCCTTTGTCTTCGGTCGCGGTGGCGAAGAAGCCATCGAACTGCGTGAAGCAGGCCTGCCGTTTGAGTTCGTTCCCGGCGTAACCAGTGCTATTGCTGTTGCCGAATATGCCGGTATCCCTGTTACCCATCGTCATGTAGCAACCTCCTTTGCCGTTATTACCGGTCACGAGGATCCTACTAAAGGAGAATCCACCATCCATTGGAAGGGTCTGGCAACCTCTGTTGACACTCTCGTTTTCCTCATGGGTGTAGAAAACATCGAAAAAATCAGCCGTGAGCTCATCGCTAACGGCCGCAGCGCCGACTGCCCGGCAGCTGTTATACGTTGGGGCACTCATCCCGAGCAGCGCACTCTGATTACCACCCTCGGCAAAGCTGCCGCTGACGTTAAGGCAACCGGCATGAAGCCGCCTGCTATCTTCCTCGTCGGTGAGGTTGTACGCCTGCGTGAGCAGCTGCAATGGTTTGATAACAAACCCCTCTTCGGCAAAACCGTTATCGTTACCCGCGCACGTGCACAGGCCAGCGCTCTCACCAAAAAGCTGGAAGCACAGGGTGCCAAGGTTATCGAAGCTCCGGCAATCAAAATCGTTCCGGCAGCAGATTACGCTCCGCTGGACAACGCTATTGCCAATATCAATGACTACAAATGGCTTGTCTTCACCAGCGCTAACGGCGTAGATTACTTCTTCGAGCGTCTGGGCGCTGCTAAGAAGGACGCACGCGCCCTGGCTAATGTTACGCTTGCCGCTATCGGCAGCGCCACTGCCAAGGCTCTGGCAGAACACGGCCTCACCGCCGACCTCATTCCTTCCGCTTATAAAGCAGAAGAGTTGGCTGAAGCTCTTGCCGGCGAAATCACCGCCGGTGACAAAATCCTGCTGGCACGTGCTAAGGTTGCACGCGAAGTATTGCCCGAATCTCTGCGCAAAATCGGCGCCATCGTTGACGTCGTAACTGCTTACGAAACCGTTGCCGACTGCGAAAAAAAGGATGAGCTTATCGAAGCTCTCGAAAGCGGCGAAGCAAGCATCGTAACCTTCACCAGCAGCAGCACCGTAACCAACCTGCTGGAGGTTCTCGGCGATAAGAAGGAACTGCTGAACAAGGCTGCTCTGGCTGCTATCGGCCCCGTAACCGCAGATACCCTGAAAAAGCATGGCTATACTCCGGCTATCAATGCCGCTGAATATACAATCGACGGCCTCATGACTGCTATCACAAATTTTTATAATAAATAAGGAAGTGTATCAAGATGAGTATTACCGGTTTTCCTGTATACCGTCCGCGCCGCACACGCGCTACTGAAAATCTGCGTGCAATGATCCGTGAAACCGAGGTTTCCGTAAAAGACTTAATCTATCCGCTTTTCGTCGTTCCCGGCAAAAACGTTAAACATGAAATAGAATCTCTGCCCGGCAACTACCACTGGTCCATCGACCGCGTTATGGAATGTGTTGACGAGGTTGTTGAGCTGGGTATTCCCGCTGTCCTGCTCTTCGGCGTACCGTCCTACAAGGATGCTGTCGGCAGCAGCGGCTGGGATATGAACGAACCTGTACAGCAGGCCTGCAAGCTGATTAAAGAAAAATACCCCGAGCTGGTTATCATTACCGACGTCTGCCTGTGCGAATACACCGAGCATGGTCATTGCGGCGTACTGCAAAACGGCTGCACCGTAAACAACGATGAAACTCTGCCGCTGCTGGCTAAGGTTGCTGTTTCCCATGCTCAGGCCGGTGCTGACATGATTGCTCCTTCCAACATGATGGACGGTTATGTTAAGGCTATCCGCGAAGCACTAGATGCAGCAGGCTTCAACCATATTCCTATCATGGCTTATTCCGCAAAATTTGCTTCCGCATATTACGGTCCCTTCCGCGCCGCAGCAGACTCTGCTCCGTCCGCAGGCGACCGCAAAGGCTACCAGATGGACCCCGCCAACAGCGACGAGGCTCTGCGCGAGGTTTCTCTGGATATTGAAGAAGGCGCAGACATCGTCATGGTTAAACCGGCTCTGGCCTTCCTCGACATTGTGCAACGTGTACACGAAACCTTCAACCGTCCGCTGTGTGTTTATAATGTCAGCGGCGAATACGCTATGGTTAAAGCTGCAGCTGAAAAAGGCTGGATTGACGAAAAACGTATCGTTATGGAAACCATGCTTGGCTTCAAGCGTGCCGGTGCCAAAATGATTATTACCTACCATGCGCTTGATGTAGCAAAATGGCTGCAAGGCAAATAAGGAGATATTACAATGGAACATACAAAATCTCAGGCTTCTTTTGAGGAAGCACGCCAATATATCCCCGGCGGCGTTAACAGCCCCGTACGCTCCTTCCGCAGTGTCGGCGGTG
>ERZ779660.1614-NODE-1614-length-11042-cov-1.965596_pt1 | contig 11042 bp, 6 predicted proteins | sample MGYA00511906_ERZ779660 | MGnify/ENA primary metagenome ERZ779660 (study PRJEB29588, sample SAMEA2156906) | human gut metagenome | biome: human gut; feature: human-associated habitat; material: faeces | place: Denmark | collected 2008/2010 ... | reverse complement strand
GTGGTGGCCGCCGATGGTTTCGACGTACCAGATTTCGTCCACGTCGGAAATGATGATGCCGTTCGATTCGTAGGTTCCGTATGTTTCGAGCAGTTCAGCGAGGCGCTTCACACCTTCGCGCGCGGTGTTGACGTACGGCAGCACGAGGGTGATGATGTCCTCTTCGCCAATGCCGCCAGGGATTTCCGGCTTTCCTGCGATTTCGTCGGCTGGCTGCAATACGACCAGCGGGTCGGCACCGAGCACGCGTTCGTTGACGGCGATGGTTTCGGTGGCGCTCATGGCCACGTTGCGTTCGTTGACGCCAGCTTCCGCAAGGATTCCACGATTTGGAAGCACGTTCGGTACGATGCTGTACCGGCATGGATTGTCGGGAAGGTCGATTTCAACGTGGCTCAGCACACTGCGGTAGTGCCGCGGCTGCTCCTGCGGTGCGACGACTACGAATTTCTTGGGATCGTAACGTCCCGAACCAGAGTCGTCATCTCGGGCGATGATGGTCGAACCGTCGTAACTTGCTTTTTTGCCTACAAGAATTGTGGTACATGACATGGTTTCGATTGTAGGCACACCAACACTCCGAAGGCCATTTCGACGCCCGTCCGACGCCCGTGGTGGCGATTGGTCCGAATATGCTGTATACTGTGTTGCTGTTGCCCCTCTAGCTCAACGGTTAGAGCAGCGTCCTTTTAAGTCGTGGGTTGTGGGTTCGAATCCCACGGGGGGCACAGGTTCGAAGTCCTGGAAGCCGATGGTTCTCAGGACTTTTTCATTTGTTTCGGGATGAGGTCTCAGCACTTCAATACGGAACGCACCATATCGCGCACCCTCTTTCGCTCACGAATCGCAATTTCGGTCGATTATTTCGCGACGTGCGCCGAAAAGTATGGAAAATAAGGCGATTTATACCCCCTACCGCACTATGCGGCACCACCTTTCGCTCACAATCGTAAGAAAACGAGCGAAATCGCAATATGTGTTCCGAAATGAATAGCGAACAGCCCGCGGGCGATTCGCGGACGGACCATACGCATGCAACCGGCGTGGCGCAATCGACGATAATGATAGACTCGAATATATCGAACATTTGTTCGCATAGATTCGGTATTACGGGAAATTCCCCACTATATACAGTGGGCGAACGCACGAAACGCCACTACGGGTAGTGTATACTGATGAACGGCCTGCTCAGCCGGGCAAAATCAAAAAACGTGGCCGACAAGATCTTCCGCACCAAAGGAAGCCGATTGCATAGGGAGGAAAAGTAATGACCGTGACCGTCTTCACCAATCCGAACAATCCTCAATGCGAGGCCACCGAACAAGAGCTTTCCAAACTGGGAGTGCGGTACGTGGCGGTCGATTTGACGCAGAATCCGTCCACATTCGAACAGATCAAGGACGCCGGCTTCAAGCAAATTCCGGTCGTCATCTCACCGAATTCCTCATGGAGCGGACATCGCCCCGACCTCATCCGCCAGCTGGCGCAAAGCATCGCGGCGTAGGCGCGGCAACAGCAGTCAAGCATCCAGACAGCCGGAAGGCACGAATCCCAAACGGCAATAATCCGGAAGAATCAAATCCCCCGCGGCAAAACCCGCAACAAAACCCCACTGCAATCGTCCGAAATCGTTCAAAATCAGCCACCCAAAGCAAAGCGGCCAGCCGGAACATCGCCCGACCAGCCGCTTAGCAAAACCCGCAAAACGCAAAAACCAGCCTACATACGACCGGCAGTGGACGGGTCGATCTTCATGGTCTGGAATCGGTGGGCCATGAAATCGTCATTGAAATACGTGGCGAAGAACTGCGAAACGGGCGAATTCTGCGCAACCCCAGCCATGCGGGAATACCAAGCATCAAGGGCCATCAGCGTCATCACACCGTCGACGAAAAGGAAAATGAAGCAGACCAGCGTCAGCGAATAGCGAATCTTCCACGGAATACGCTGGATCAATCGCAACAATCGCGGCAAAATCAACTTGACCCAAATCAAGCCGAGGATACCCCAGAAGAACATGTATTTGCCGGACGTACGCCCGTCAATCGAAAGCCATTGCCCCGTGTAATCCCATGCGCGAATACCGAACGCGGCCTGCATGAACCAGCTGGTGAAATATTCGAACGCGCCACCGATCACCGCGCTTGAGCAGAAAATCAGCAACCAATTCGACTGCCACAAATGGTTGAGCAACACGGTGACGATCACCACGCCGAAGCCGTAAATCGGCGAGAACGGCCCCCACAGGAAGCCCGCACGGTCCTGGTATTCGCCAAACAGGATGAAATGGTAGATGGTTTCGATCACCAAACCGAACACACAACCAATGGTGAACAGCCAGAACAAATTGAAGAAATCCAGCGAAATATAGCCCTTGCCGGTCAAATCGCGGCCAGCCATACCCTGGGAAGCGGCGTCTTCGTATGCGCTACGGGCATCCATACGTCGCAACGCGAACTGGAGACGACGTTCCTCACGCAGCGACGGATCGGCAGTGACATGCAGGGCTATGAGCACGACAAGCTGGATAGCCGGGCCGATCAAATTCACACCAAGTCCCTGCAATGCCAGCGACAGCAAGCCTTCGGCAAGGGTGAGCGGAATCATCAGATACGTCCATTGCGCGATATGCCGACGCTTGTTCATAATGAGCATCACGCCGAACACCGCCAGACACGCGGTGGCGACCAGCAGCACGGCCGCGTGAACCACCGACAGAATCGCGGTGAGGCTGAGCGCATCGAACGCCACTTTGCCGGAAAACACCGCGCGAATCGAGTACAGGCACGCCAACACAATGAACGGCAGCGTCACCACGCCTTCAATAAGCATGACGATGCCGTAAATGCGAACGATTAACGGCAGACGACGGTCAGCGGGATTGCCGACTTCGCCAGTGCCCTGCTTTCCGCCTTCTTCGATAGCCGCGATTTCGGTTTCGGCGGCAATCGCCTTGATTTCTCCATCCGTCTTGCCCGCGGCGGAATCCTCGGATCGTGATTCAGATTGTGCGGTTTCGCTCATATGCCGCTCCTTCCTTCAGCCCACGCTACCAAACGTAGGCAATATCCGCCGCAAGAAAAGCGGTTCAGGTGCGATTATTGGCGGACGCGAGCAAAAGAGGGGGACGTCAGCTGGCTGCAATCGCCATTCGCACACCACCTTTCGCTCACGTCCGCAAGAAATGGCGATGTATAGCGCATCGTGAGCGAATGGGGGTATAAATACGGACGGAAAATAGCGATTTATTACCACCTTTCGCTCACGGACATACAGAAATGGCGATTTGTCACGGACGTGAGCGGAAGGGGCTACGTCAGCCGGCGATGGTTTTGCCGAGGCTTTGCCGCAGTACTCGACCCGATTTCCGTCATCCATGAAACGCGATGGCGATTGTCCAAGAGCACGGTATACGATACGAACCGCGTAGCGCTACGGAACACGTATCGCCATATAAGGGAATTGATTCGCCAAACCGGAGAGACAATGCACAACGTACTGCAGATCCTGCGCCGTGACTTCAAACGATTGGTCACCGTACCCGCCGCGTGGGTGATTATGATCGGCCTGATTCTCATTCCCCCGCTATACGCATGGTTCAACATCTACGGGTTCTGGAATCCCTATGGCAACACGGACAGCATCAAAGTGGCCGTGGCCAACATGGACGAAGGCACAGACAACGCGCTGCTTGGCAAAGTCAATCTCGGCGATCAAATCGAAGGCACGCTGAAGAGCAACGACCAGCTCGGCTGGGAGTTCATGGGCAAAGCCAACGCGATGGAAGCGGTGGAGTCGGGCGACTGCTACGCCGCAATCGTCATCCCTTCCGACTTCAGCGAAGATCTGGCCAACGTCGTCACCAACAGCAAGCATCGCCCCACGCTCGAATATTACGTGAACGAGAAGGCGAGTCCGATTTCGCCGAAAATCACCGACCAAGGCGCGACCGTGGTCGACCGCACCGTCAACAACACCTTCGTCTCCACCGTCAGCGACGTGCTCGTCAAAGCCGTCAACTCGGCCAACGGCACCATCAGCGGCAACACCAACGCCATCGCCAACGAAACCATCGGCGAACTCGACAACACCAAGCGGAACGTAGGCACGATCCGCTCCGCAATCGCGGATCTCGACACCCAGTTAGCCAATGTGCCACAGCAGACAAAAGCAGCACGCAATGCCCTGAACGACGTGCAGCTGGCCGCGGCGAGCGCAGGCAGAGGACTAGCAGGCGCATCCACCGCCATCGGCACAGCGCAAACCCAGCTCAACACGCTTTCGTCCAACGCCAACAGCGCGCTGGAAACCGGATCCGGACTTGTTTCCCAAGCGACGGCGCAATCCACAGCCAGCATCAACCAGATCTCGTCGGCGGTATCCGCGGCAAGTGGATCGGCGCAGCAGGCGGTGACCGGCATGCAAAACATCACCGACAGCAATGCGAAACTGCTCGAGAAGCTCAAATCCGCCAGCGACAACGCGCAATACCAGCAAATCATCAGCAAACTGGAGAATACCAACAACACGGCAGCCGGAACACTCGCCGACCTCAAAACCCTGAGCGAGAACACACAGGCCACAGCCGGCAGCGTATCCAAACTGTCCACCGATTTCAACATAGGCACGCAGAACTCGCTCAAAAGCGCAGGCACGGCGCGCAACGCCATCAATTCAGGCGCACTGCCGCGACTGAATTCCGCGCTGGGCTCGCTGGCTGGGACGGCCGGAACACTTGCCGGCACCGTGACCAGCCAGGACAGCGTGGTCAGGCAAACCAACATCGTGCTCGACCAACTCGACCAAGTGGCGTCAGACACCCGCATCGGCCTTGAGCAAACCGACCAGCAGCTGGCGAAGATGGAGACGAAGCTCACCACCGTCAGCACCGACCTGAAGGCGCTGGGCACTGCGGATCTGCTCGCATCGTTGACCGGCAGCGGTTCGCTTGACGCGGATAAGATCGCCTCGTTCATGGAGTCCCCGACCGTAATCGACACGAAGAACGTGTATCCCGTCAACTCCTACGGCTCCGGCATGGCTCCGCTGATGACCAATCTGGCACTGTGGGTGGGCGCGTTCGCCTTTGTGGTGATCTGCAAAGTGGAGGTGGACGACGAGGGGCTTGAGGGTCTCGATCCGACCGCAACCGAAAAGTATCTGGCCCGATACCTGTTGCTCGGCACGATGGGCGTCATTCAAGGCGCGATCTGCACCGTTGGCGATCTGATACTCGGCGTGCAGACGGCTTGCGCGCCACTGTTCATACTGACCGGCATGATCACATCGCTGGTATATCTGAGCATCACGTACGCGCTGTCCACCACGTTCATGCACATCGGCAAGGGCCTGTGCGTGGCGTTGGTGATCGTGCAGATTCCAGGCGCTTCCGGCCTGTATCCGATCGAGATGATGCCGAAATTCTTCCGCATGGTCTATCCGTTCGTGCCATTCAGCTATTCGATAGACGCATTCCGCGAGACCATCGCCGGCTTCTACGACGGCCATTGGACCAAGGCGATCGGCATTTGCTATTTTGATGCGATTTTCACCAAAGCAATAGAAAGAGGGCTACGGACAAACCAAACTGGCGAATGAAACCCTTCGGACGACCGGTGACGAAATCAAGGAAAGCGACATGATTATCGGCGAGGAAGTGGAGCTTCCGGAACGCGGATACAACATGTCCCAAGCCATTCAGGTGCTGGCCGACAAAGGCGGCTACCGCGAGGTGATCGAGGAACGCGCAAGTCGGTTCGCGGAACTGTACCCGAAACTCAAGCGCGGAGCTCTGGTGATCGGATTCGTAGTTCCGGTAACTCTGGCGGCGGTGTTCTCGTTCACCAACGGAGAGAAAGTGGTGGTACTGGCCACGTGGGTCGTCTGGATTCTGCTCATCATGGGCTTCCTCATGGTCATCGAATACATGCGCGATAATCTGAACCGTCAAGTGGAGCTCGGCCATTTGAGCGATGAATCGATCCAATCCATGCTGGTGGAGCGCCAAGCGGCACGCATCCGTCGCAAAAAGCGGGCGCAACAGGAACGGCGGAACAGACTGCTGCGCAAAACGCGAAAACGCACCAGCGGCAAACGCACGACATCCGATAATCGCAATACCAGCGTCATCAAAGAAACGACGGAAAACGTGACGGGCGTCAACCACAATGAAGATGACGGAATCGCCATACTGGTGCAGAAAATGCAGAAAATGCAGACGACCGGTCCAAGCGCCGCCGCGAACGATGCCGCCACGGACACCACCGAGACTACCGAGACCGCCGAGACAACCGAGACAACCGAAAACACCGAGGAAAGGAGCAACGCATGAAAACCATCTGGAAACTGTTCGTCGGCGACATCCGGCGAATCACCAGCAACGTCGTCTCCATCATCATCGTCATCGGACTCGTTGTGATCCCCGGCATCTTCACATGGTTCAACGTGGCCGCCAGCTGGGACCCGTTCGCCAATACCGGCAATCTGAAATTCGCCGTAGCCAATGAGGACGACGGATACCGGTCCGACCTCATTCCAGTGAAGATCAACATCGGCGACCAAGTGGTTAACACGCTGCGTTCCAACGATCAGCTCGACTGGACCTTCACCACCAAAAAAGAAGCCATCAACGGCACCAAATCCGGCGAATATTACGCAGCTGTGGTGATTCCGAAGAACTTCAGCACCCGTATGATGACGTTCTTCGCATCCGATGGCGACCACGCCGAAATCGCCTACTACAACAATGAAAAGAAGAACGCCTTGGCTCCGAAGATCACAGGCCAAGGCGCCGATACGGTCAGCGCGCAGGTCAACGAGACGTTCTCCGAAACACTGACCAGCACCGCGCTGAGTGTGGCATCGCAACTCGCCAACCAACTCGACAAGCCAGCCGCGCAGGAACAACTCACGCAGTTCAACGGCAATATCAGCGACTTCGCGGAAACGCTCACCGACGCTTCCGGAACGCTCCGCACGTTCAGCACGCTGACCCAAAGCGCACGGCATCTGCTTGAGTCCTCCGACGGTCTGATCGCCAATGTCAGCGGCAATGCGAAAAGCGCAGGAACAACACTCAAGCAAGCCGGCAGCGGCGTGGAGGATCTGACGGGCGCGTTGAAGACCGGCACCACCGCGCTGGGCACGGCTCTGACTGATTCCGCCAACAGCTTCACAGCCATGGAAGCAGATGTGGACAGCCTATTCGGCAATGCGGGCACGCAGGCCGGCAACACCGCCAACGCATTACGCAACCAGGCCACGAACATCAGCAAGCAGGCGCAAAGCTACCAGCAGATCTATGATTCGCTCGACGCGCTCAGCGCAAATGAAAAGCTGCCGGAAGCGGTGAGGAACGCCATCGACCATCTCAAAACCAACGTCGGCACCACCATCACACAGCTCAACGACCTAGCATCGGCGCTGAATGGCAGCGCCGACAACATCGACGCCAAAGTAAGCGATACCACGGCCGAACGTGCGGAGATCAAGAAACTGGCGCAGCAGGCGGCAACGTCCGTCAGTGGTATCAAAACCGACTATGAGAGCCAACTGAAACCGCAACTTGACGATATCGCCACGTCCATTACCAGCACCACCACCGCGCTCAATGCCACAGCGGCCGATCTGAAAGGCGCGCTGGGCAATCTGAACGGCACCACCAAGACCGCGGATAAGAATCTGACCGCCATCAGCAGCGTGTTGGATTCCACCGCCGATAGTCTGGCCGGCGCGGGCAAAAAACTGGGCGCATTCACAGGAACATTGACCGATGCGCTGAACAGCGGCGATATGAGCGCCGTCAAAGATGTGCTCAGCGATAATACCGACTCGTTGGCCGCCGCGCTTGCAGCCCCTGTAAAAGTGAAACGCAACGCGGTGTTCCCAGTCAAGAACTTCGGTTCGCAGATGGCACCGTTCTACACGATCCTGCCACTGTGGGTCGGTTCGCTGCTCATGGCAGTGACGCTCAAGACCACCGTCTCGCGTAAGGTGCGCAAGGAACTCGGCGACCCGAAACCGCATCAGCTGTTTCTCGGACATTACGGTGTGTTCGGCGTGATCGGACTGGGGTTCAGCGGACTGGGACTTCTGGTACAGCTGTTACTGGCAGCTTTTCAGGCAGCATCTCTGAGTGCGGCAATCCTTCCGGGAGTATTGTCTCTGGTATTTTTAGAGATGATATCTTATGGCAACGGACAGCGCAGAAGATTAAAGCGTGCGGAGAAATATCTGGAGCTGTGCGGCACCAAAATGTATGGTGTGATCAACGAAATGGCCCGCTATACCGGAAAAAGTGTCCGCTATGTCAGAAGGGATCTTCGTAAGATGTTAAAAGCCGGAATGTTTCCGGACGGACATCTGGATGATAAAGAGACCTGCTTTATGCTCAATAATGTGATCTACCGTCAGTATCTGGAGACGGAGAAAGCCTATCTGGAGCAGAAGAAGAGCAGTGAGCAGGAAAAAAAACAGAATACAGCGGACACCGACACACAGGATACGGAGCAGAGCCGCAGAGAGCAGGAGCTGCACAGTATGGTGGCAGAAGGAATGGAATACATCCGTCATCTGCGGGATCTGAATGACAGGATCGAAGGAGAAGCGATCTCTGAGAAGCTGTACCGGCTGGAAAATCTGTTGAAGGAGATCTTTGACCGAGTGCAGGAGCATCCGGAGCAGATGCACCGGATGCATAAACTGATGGATTATTACCTGCCTACTATGTTGAAACTGGTGGAGCAGTATGCGGAATTTGATGAGATCAGCAGCCCGGGAGACGATATTCTCGATGCTAAAAAAGAGATCGAAAAGACACTGGATATGATCAATCAGGCATTTGTTACATTGCTGAACAATCTGTTCCGGGATGCAGCCTTTGATGCATCGGCGGATGCACAGGTATTGCAGACGATGTTGGCTAAGGAAGGGCTGACGGAATCGGATTTTGTAAGAGAAAAAAGTGTATGACAGCAGGAAAGTAATGCTGATGGTAAATAAAAAATCATGAGAGAGTATGGAAAGGCGGGGTTATAAGTATGAATATGGATCTGGATGCAGCAACAAAAGAGGCACCTACCCTTACACTGGATCCCTTTGCGGAGGCAAAGGCAGAGATCGTGGAGAAGAAGCCGGAGGAACTGGTAGAGGAGCAGGCTGTTCCGGAGATGGAACTGACACCGGAAGAACAGAAAATGGTAGATGATTTTGCGGGACAGATCGATCTGACCAATACCCAGGCGGTATTGCAGTACGGTGCGGGGAGTCAGAAAAAGATCGCAGATTTCTCTGAGACAGCACTTAGCAATGTCCGGACCAAGGATATGGGCGAGGTTGGACAGTTGTTGACGGATGTAGTGGCACAGCTCAAGGATTTTGATACAGAGGAAGACAAGGGATTCTTCGGCTTGTTTAAAAAGAGCGGGGATAAGCTGAGTAATCTGAAAGCAAAGTATGATAAAGCGGAAGTGAACATCAGCAAGATCTGTGATGCCATGGAAAATCATCAGGTGGTGCTGCTAAAAGATGTGGCGGTACTGGACAAGCTGTATCAGCTGAATCTGAATTATTTTAAAGAACTGTCCATGTACATTCTGGCAGGTAAAAAGAAACTGACACAGGCGAAAAACGTGGAACTGCCGGAACTTCTGGAAAAAGCACAGAAGAGCGGACTGCCGGAGGATACGCAGGCTGCGAAGGATTTTGCAGCAATGTGTGAGAGATTCGAGAAGAAGATCTATGATCTGGAACTTACCAGAGCCATTTCTCTGCAGATGGCACCCCAGATCCGACTGATCCAGTCCAATGATATCGCTATGTCCGAGAAGATCCAGTCCACACTGGTGAATACGATCCCTCTGTGGAAGAGCCAGATGGTCATTGCCATCGGTCTGGATCATGCCACCGATGCAGCCAAGGCACAGCGTGCAGTATCGGATATGACCAATGAACTGTTGAAGAAAAATGCAGAAGCACTGAAAGTGGCATCCGTGGAGACAGCGAAGGAATCTGAGAGAGGTATTGTGGATATCGAGACCCTCAAGACCACGAACCAGACACTGATGACCACACTGGATGAAGTCATGAAGATCCAGGAGGAAGGCCGTGCCAGAAGACAGAGCGCAGAGGAAGACTTACAGCGGATCGAAAATGAAATGCGGGATAAGCTTCTGGAGATGAGCCAGTCATCCCATACATGATTTTTACATAATTTTAAGCAGAGAAATCTTGACGAAACAACCAGAGGAAATTAAAATAAAATGTATGTAGGTTAATTAACGGAAGGAGCAGGAAACAAATGAAAAAACTGGAAGAAATGCTAAGGGAGAAAACGATTAAAAATAAGCTTTCTTTTGTGTTCCGCATTATGGACGTTTTATATGTGGTGCTGGCACTGGTGTCAGTTGTGGGATTGATACAGTCAAAAAACTATGTGGGAAGCGTAATTGTTGTGATCATAGTTGTATTAGCTATTGCATTTAATGCAGCTATGTCAAAGATGCTTGCCAAAATGTTGGTAGAGCCTATTGAGAGTCTGGTAGTGGCATCTGAGAAGATTGCTTCCGGTGACTTTGAGATCGGCACTCCTTATGAGTCCGAGGATGAGCTGGGACGCTTATCCGACAGTTTTGAGACCGCAGCCGGTATTTTGAAAAAGGTTGTATCAGATCTGCAGGATATTGTAGAGCATTTTGCTGAGGGTAATTTTGATGTACATAGCAACTGCCCCGATGCGTATGTAGGACAGCTCCGCAATGTACTGGATGAACTGGATGATATGGTGAACAAGGTCAGTGAGACTATGCACGGTATTCAGGGATCTTCCGAACAGGTGTCTGCCGGAAGCAATCAGCTGGCTGTCAGTGCACAGGATATTGCAGAAGGTGCTACCAGTCAGGCTGCAGCTGTTGAAGAACTGGTGGCTACCGTAGAAGAAGTAACGAATCAGGTAATGGAGAACACCAAGTCTACCGATATCGTTCACGATAAGGCAAAACAGGTAGGTATCGAGGCAGCCAACAGCCAGCAGAAGATGGATGAGC
>ERZ779660.1605-NODE-1605-length-11095-cov-1.506612_pt1 | contig 11095 bp, 9 predicted proteins | sample MGYA00511906_ERZ779660 | MGnify/ENA primary metagenome ERZ779660 (study PRJEB29588, sample SAMEA2156906) | human gut metagenome | biome: human gut; feature: human-associated habitat; material: faeces | place: Denmark | collected 2008/2010 ... | reverse complement strand
TCCCGCTTTGGGCGATATACAGCAGAATCGCGCTAAGCGGTGCGGTGGTGCATGGTGAACAGATCAGTCCGGCAATCGCCCCCATAACAAACACACCGCCAGGTGAGCCGCCCTGTTGGCGATTGCTCATCAACGTGAGACGTGTTTGCAGCGAAGAGGGGAGTTGTAGAGTAAACAAGCCAAACATTGACATCGCCAGCAAGGTAAAGACGATGGCGAGGCCAATGAGCACGTATGGGTGCTGTAGCGCCGCCTGGAACTGTAACCCTGCGGCGGCAACTACCAGACCCAGCGCCGTGTAAGTCAGTGCCATCCCCTGCACATAAATAAAGGTCAGCAACAATGCTCTGGCAGTGGAGAGCCGCTGTTTACCACCCAGCACGATGCCAGAAATCAGTGGGTACATTGGCAGCACGCATGGCGTAAAGGCGATACCAATACCGATCAACAACGCCCAGAGCGCGGAAAAGGGCAATTGCGCGGTGTGCTGCTCTTGCTGCGAAACAGACACAGGCTGTGACGCTGCGTTGTTGGCGACCACTTCGCTTAACGGAACGGTTTTGGTTTCTGGCGGATAACAGAAACCGGCATCAGCACAGCCCTGGTAGGTGACAGTTAACGTCGCTCCCGCACTCGCCTGGTTGATGGTTACGGGAAGCGTCAGCCGATCGCGGTAAATCTCGCTTTTGCCGTAAAACTCATCTTCATGCCAGACGCCTTGCGGCAGCTGCACGTCGGCAATTTTCGCGTGTTCCGGCGTAATGCGGATCTGTTTACGGTAGAGGTAGTAACCGTCTTTGATCTGCCAGGTCAGATTAAGGTCATGTTGGTTTTGCTGAAAATCAAAAGTAAAGGCTTGATCCGCGGGGACAAATTGTGAACGTCCCGGCGCGTCGAATAATCCGGCAAAAACGGAAGTGCTGCAAAGTAGCAGGATCAGCGTAAAGATGCGTTGAGCCATGAGAGGTAATCTGTGTCTCCGTGTGTAACAGGTAAAACCAGAAGTTCCGGGGTTTGATATGGATGATGAGACTTCAGGCATTCCAGCAGTGCCTGCTGGTGAGATACGGTAGTTTTTAAAATCATCTGCACTTCGTATTCTTGCTCCAGCTTACCTTCCCAGTAATAGAGAGAGGTAGCGCCGGGGATCAAGGTCGCGCAGGCCGCCAGTTTTTCCGCCAGCACTTTGGCGGCTAAATCCTGGGCTGTCGCTTCATCCGGTGCGGTACATAGCACCACGACAGACGCGGTATTCGAACTTTTTTCATCAAGCATAAACACCTCGCAAGAACAGATGGAACCGCAAGAGAGAGGTCACTATACAACGGACGGGGGAAGGATGTTAGTCGGCGGGAAAGAAAGCGGGGCTTGAACGCCCCGCGATTGGTCATTACAGCATGAAGCTACCCAGCACGAAGCCGAAGCAAACGGCCAGGGCAACACCCAGAGTACCCGGGATGAAGAACGGATGGTTGAAGACGAATTTACCGATACGGGTTGTACCCGTGTCATCCATCTGTACCGCAGCAACCAGCGTCGGGTAGGTCGGCAGAATGAACAGACCAGACACCGCAGCGAAAGAAGCAACAGCGGTCAGCGGTGAAACGTTCAGTGCCAGAGCCATCGGCATCAGTGCTTTTGCGGTTGCAGCCTGAGAGTACAGCAGAGCAGAAGCAAAGAAGAAGATGACGGCCAGCAGCCACGGATGACCCTGAATCACTTCACCAGCGGTATCTTTGATCCAGTCGATGTTGTTGGAAACGAAAGTATCGCCCAGCCACGCAACACCCAGGATACAAATACAGGCGCTCATACCTGCTTTGAAGGTGCTGGAGTTGAGGATGTTGTCGGTATCGACTTTACAGATAACGGTGGTCAGAGTTGCAACGCTGAGCATGATGATCAGGATTGCGTTGGTGGTGTTCATCAGCGGTTTTTCAACCAGACCCATGCTTGGGCTGTTGATGATTGCATAGATAACCACGCCAACTACGCCCAGCAGGAACAGCCAGACGGACGTTTTTGCACCGGATTTGATTTCAATCTGCTTTTCACCGCGCAGTTCAACCAGGCCCTCTTCCAGACGCTTGCGATAAATCGGATCGTCAGAGAGTTTGGAGTTGAACAGCATAGTGACCAGAAAGGACATCACCAGAACCGCCAGCAGGGTGGACGGGATGACCACGGAGAGCAGATGGAGGTAGCTGATGCCATGACCTTCCATCACGGAAGACATGTAAACCACTGCCGCTGAGATTGGCGATGCGGTGATCGCAATCTGCGCGGATACCACTGCAGTAGACAGCGGACGGCAAGGTTTGACGCCTTGTTCCTTCGCAACTTCAGCGATAACTGGCAGTGTCGCCAGAGATATGTTGCCAGTACCAGCAAAGATAGTCAGGAAATAGGTCACGATCGGTGCGAGGATCGTGATGTATTTCGGGTTACGGCGCAGCAGCTTTTCTGTCTGATGAACCAGATAGTCCAGACCGCCAGCAACCTGCATGGCAGAAATAGCGGCGATAACCGCCATGATAATGGAAATGACATCGAACGGGATGTTACCGGGTTTAACGCCAATAGCGGCAAGAACCAGCACCCCCAATCCGCCTGCAAAACCAATACCTATTCCCCCCAATCTGGCGCCCAAGAAGATCGCCAGCAAAACTATGATGAGTTCTACAACTAGCATATTAGCCTTCCTTGTTTTTTAACAAGTTGATATTAGGTTGTTATTTTTAAGTTACTGCTCACAAGAAAAAAGGCACGTCATCTGACGTGCCTTCTTTATTTGTACTACCCTGTACGATTACTGTTCGCTTTCATCAGTATAGCGTTTTGCTTTGTAAGCCGGGTGCATCAGATTCTGTACGGAGAAAATATCGTCAAGTTCCGCTTCAGTCAACAGACCGCGTTCCAGAACGACTTCACGTACACTCTTACCGGTTTCGGCACAGATTTTACCCACGATGTCACCGTTGTGGTGACCGATGAACGGGTTCAGGTAAGTAACGATACCGATAGAGTTGTAAACGTAACCTTCGCACACTTCTTTGTTAGCAGTGATGCCGTTAATGCATTTTTCCAGCAGGTTGTAGCAAGCGTTGGTCAGAATGTGAACGGATTCGAACATGGCCTGGCCAATGACCGGCTCCACAACGTTCAACTGCAGCTGACCTGCTTCTGCTGCCATGGTAACAGTGGTGTCGTTACCGATGACTTTGAAGCATACCTGGTTAACCACTTCCGGAACAACCGGGTTTACTTTAGCTGGCATGATGGAAGAGCCCGCCTGCAGTTCCGGCAGGTTGATCTCGTTCAGGCCGGCACGTGGACCAGAAGAGAGCAAGCGCAGGTCGTTACAGATTTTGGACATCTTCACAGCCAGGCGTTTCAGCGCGCCGTGAACCATAACATAAGCGCCGCAGTCAGAGGTCGCTTCGATCAGGTCTTCAGCCGGTACGCATGGGAAGCCAGTGACTTCAGCCAGTTTTTTCACTGCCAGCGGAGAGTACTCTTTCGGCGTGTTCAGACCAGTACCGATTGCTGTTGCGCCAAGGTTAACTTCCAGCAGCAGTTCAGCGGTACGTTGGATATTTTTCACTTCTTCTTTCAGCAGGATGCTGAAAGCGCGGAATTCCTGACCGAGGGTCATCGGTACTGCGTCCTGCAGCTGGGTACGACCCATTTTCAGGATGTCCTGGAATTCGACAGCTTTACGTTCAAAGCCTTCACGCAGTTGGTTAATCGCATCTACCAGCTTAATCAGGGAAGAGTAAACTGCGATACGGAAACCGGTCGGGTAGGCGTCGTTAGTGGACTGACATTTGTTAACATGGTCGTTCGGGTTCAGGTACTGATATTCACCTTTCTGGTGACCCATCAGTTCCAGACCGATATTGGCCAGCACTTCGTTGGTGTTCATGTTTACGGAAGTACCTGCGCCGCCCTGGTAGACGTCTACCGGGAACTGATCCATGCATTTTCCGTTGTTCAGGACTTCATCACATGCGGCAATGATGGCATTCGCTACACTTTTAGGAATGGTTTGCAGCTCTTTGTTTGCCATAGCTGCGGCTTTTTTAACCATTACCATACCGCGAACAAATTCAGGAATATCACTGATTTTGTTGTTGCTGATATAGAAGTTTTCAATCGCTCTCAGAGTGTGAACACCATAGTAGGCATCAGCTGGAACTTCCCTGGTACCCAACAGATCTTCTTCGATACGAATGTTGTTTGACATGTGAACCTTCTTTTTCAAGCTGCCAATGATTTGCTTTAAACACACAGAATATATGTGGTTTCGAATGTTTTTCGACCGACGATTATCCCCTGCATCGACCGAATACCCGAGATCATATGCTGCTTGAGGATTTCTACCGTAATCTGGATCACTTTAAGTGTCGGTTTTTACCCCTTAATTATTAATTTGTGAAATAGATCACCGCTTTGGGATTACTACCAAAAATAGTTGCGCAAACATCTTGAAATTTTGCTAATGACCACAATATAAGCTGAACGCGATTCGCAACCCATTCAGGTAGCCGGGTTTTACCGGCTGCTATTACAGGAGAAACCTTTGCGCTGGTTACCTTTTATTGCCATTTTCCTTTATGTCTATATTGAGATTTCAATCTTTATTCAGGTTGCCCATGTATTGGGGGTATTGCTGACCCTCGTGCTGGTTATATTCACGTCAGTTATCGGGATGTCACTGGTACGTAACCAGGGCTTTAAGAATTTCGTGCTGATGCAGCAAAAAATGGCGGCGGGTGAAAACCCAGCGGCGGAGATGATTAAAAGTGTTTCGCTGATCATTGCCGGTTTGCTGCTTTTATTACCGGGCTTTTTCACCGACTTCCTCGGTCTTCTGCTTTTATTACCGCCGGTGCAAAAGCATCTGACAGTGAAGTTGATGCCGCATTTGCGCTTTTCTCGTATGCCAGGCGGCGGTTTTAGCGCCGGGACCGGTGGTGGTAATACTTTTGATGGTGAGTACCAGCGAAAGGATGATGAGCGCGACCGCCTTGATCATAAAGACGATCGCCAGGATTAATGTCGAAACGCCGGATTATGTGGTTATGCCATTTTCCGGCGTTTTTCGTTTTGGCAGCAACAGCCATAACCCCGCCAGCATGATCAGCGCATAGAGACTTTTCCAGCCGACCATTGCCAGTAACAGAACGCATAACAGCCCGCCAACCACCGCCAGTAGTCGATAACGTCCTTGCAATAATTTACAGCCTGCCAGCATGCATAACAGATAAATCATAATAAAGATGCCATTGGCATAAATAATAAGAGCGTCCAGATTGATCTCTAAAGCATGAATCACCAACGTGCTCACCACACAGCAGCCGAGCACCGCATTGAGGGCATTATTCGGGATATGGCGAGAAGAGAGGCGTGCCAGGTAGTGGTCAGGATTATGTTGCGCCTGCGACCAGACCAGGCGGGCGAAGCTCTGTATATAAATGTTGAGACTGGCAAAGCAGGCCAGATAGCCAATCACGCAGGCAATCCATAACGCTCCTACACCGAACAACTGCACTACAATTTTTGGAAGCGATGCTGCCGCCGCCATTTTTTCACCATAGGCGTCGAAGTGTAAGACGACTACCGTACAGCCCCAGTAGACTAATCCTGCCAGCAGCAGACCAATCATCAATGCGCGAGGAAAATCACGCTCTGGATTTTTAAATTCCGAGGCAAGATGGGCAAATGCTTCCAGACCGACAAAACACCAGAACATCACTGATAACGCAGCAAATAACCCGGTAAGTTCGATATTACCAGGTGCCGGGAAGGGGATATTCGCAGGTTTGATATCGCCCGCCCACCAGATAGCGACAATCAGCGCGACGATAAGTCCGGCAATAACGGTTTGTAGATTAGCACTGGAACTGGCACCGCGAGTACCGATATACCACACCAGCGCCAGCGTACCGAGTTCTGCCAACAACAGTTGCCAGCTATGCCAGCCAAACATTGCCTGGCCGAACCCGGCGGCAATTTGTAGCGCGGCAGGCAAACCCACGGGAATGACCGATAAAAACAACCAGCCGGTGACTCGCTCAAGTCGCGAACCAAACGCCATACCGACGAAGTGCGCGACACCGCCTGCGCTGGGATAGTGGCGACCCAGAATCGCAAACACAATCGCAATCGGGAACACTAAGATAATCAAAACGGGCCACGCCCACAGGCTGTTATTGCCCGCTACCAGCGCAGCTAACGCAGGAACGGCAAACACGCCAGTGCCTAATAATGACGTCGATAGCAGGCCAATGCCCTGGGCCAGCCCCAGTTCTTGTTTGAGTCCACTCATGGGTTGATGTCCGATTGCGCCCAAATTTTGGGCAACTGCGTAGATTTTCGATGGTAGCACAATCAGATTCGCTTATGACGGCGATGAAGAAATTGCGATGAAATGTGAGGTGAATCAGGGTTTTCACCCGATTTTGTGCTGATCAGAATTTTTTTTCTTTTTCCCCCTTGAAGGGGCGAAGCCTCATCCCCATTTCTCTGGTCACCAGCCGGGAAACCATGTAAGGTCCGGCGTCACCCATAACAGATACGGACTTTCTCAAAGGAGAGTTATCAATGAATATTCGTCCATTGCATGATCGCGTGATCGTCAAGCGTAAAGAAGTTGAAACTAAATCTGCTGGCGGCATCGTTCTGACCGGCTCTGCAGCGGCTAAATCCACCCGCGGCGAAGTGCTGGCTGTCGGCAATGGCCGTATCCTTGAAAATGGCGAAGTGAAGCCGCTGGACGTGAAAGTTGGCGACATCGTTATTTTCAACGATGGCTACGGTGTGAAATCCGAGAAGATCGACAATGAAGAAGTGTTGATCATGTCCGAAAGCGACATTCTGGCAATTGTTGAAGCGTAATCCGCGCACGACACTGAACATACGAATTTAAGGAATAAAGATAATGGCAGCTAAAGACGTAAAATTCGGTAACGACGCTCGTGTGAAAATGCTGCGCGGCGTAAACGTACTGGCAGATGCAGTGAAAGTTACCCTCGGTCCGAAAGGCCGTAACGTAGTTCTGGATAAATCTTTCGGTGCACCGACCATCACCAAAGATGGTGTTTCCGTTGCTCGTGAAATCGAACTGGAAGACAAGTTCGAAAATATGGGTGCGCAGATGGTGAAAGAAGTTGCCTCTAAAGCGAACGACGCTGCAGGCGACGGTACCACCACTGCAACCGTACTGGCTCAGGCTATCATCACTGAAGGTCTGAAAGCTGTTGCTGCGGGCATGAACCCGATGGACCTGAAACGTGGTATCGACAAAGCCGTTACCGCTGCAGTTGAAGAACTGAAAGCGCTGTCCGTACCGTGCTCTGACTCTAAAGCGATTGCTCAGGTTGGTACCATCTCCGCTAACTCCGACGAAACCGTAGGTAAACTGATCGCTGAAGCGATGGACAAAGTCGGTAAAGAAGGCGTTATCACCGTTGAAGACGGTACCGGTCTGCAGGACGAACTGGACGTGGTTGAAGGTATGCAGTTCGACCGTGGCTACCTGTCTCCTTACTTCATCAACAAGCCGGAAACTGGCGCAGTAGAACTGGAAAGCCCGTTCATCCTGCTGGCTGACAAGAAAATCTCCAACATCCGCGAAATGCTGCCGGTTCTGGAAGCCGTTGCCAAAGCAGGCAAACCGCTGCTGATCATCGCTGAAGATGTAGAAGGCGAAGCGCTGGCAACTCTGGTTGTTAACACCATGCGTGGCATCGTGAAAGTTGCTGCGGTTAAAGCTCCGGGCTTCGGCGATCGTCGTAAAGCTATGCTGCAGGATATCGCAACCCTGACTGGCGGTACCGTAATCTCTGAAGAGATCGGTATGGAGCTGGAAAAAGCAACCCTGGAAGACCTGGGTCAGGCTAAACGTGTTGTGATCAACAAAGACACCACCACTATCATCGATGGCGTGGGTGAAGAAGCTGCAATCCAGGGCCGTGTTGCTCAGATCCGTCAGCAGATTGAAGAAGCAACTTCTGACTACGACCGTGAAAAACTGCAGGAACGCGTAGCGAAACTGGCAGGCGTTGCAGTTATCAAAGTAGGTGCTGCTACCGAAGTTGAAATGAAAGAGAAAAAAGCACGCGTTGAAGACGCCCTGCACGCGACCCGTGCTGCGGTAGAAGAAGGCGTGGTTGCTGGTGGTGGTGTTGCGCTGATCCGCGTAGCGTCTAAACTGGCTGACCTGCGTGGTCAGAACGAAGACCAGAACGTGGGTATCAAAGTTGCACTGCGTGCAATGGAAGCTCCGCTGCGTCAGATCGTCCTGAACTGCGGCGAAGAACCGTCTGTTGTTGCTAACACCGTTAAAGGCGGCGACGGCAACTACGGTTACAACGCAGCAACCGAAGAATACGGCAACATGATCGACATGGGTATCCTGGACCCAACCAAAGTAACCCGTTCTGCTCTGCAGTACGCGGCTTCTGTGGCTGGCCTGATGATCACCACCGAGTGCATGGTTACCGACCTGCCGAAAAATGATGCAGCTGACTTAGGCGCTGCTGGCGGTATGGGCGGCATGGGTGGCATGGGCGGCATGATGTAATTGCCCTGCACCTCGCAGAAATAAACAAACCCCCGGGCAGAAATGTCTGGGGGTTTTTCTTTTGGTCATCTTTCTAGTATAAGATTCAGACACGGACGACGCGAGTGGCGTCCAGCTCATTGATTATGGGGAATAACATGCACGTAAAATACTTAGCAGGGATTGTCGGTGCCGCGCTACTGATGGCGGGTTGTAGCTCCAGCAACGAATTGAGTGCTGCCGGTCAGAGTGTACGCATTGTGGACGAGCAGCCAGGCGCAGAGTGCCAGCTGATTGGTACTGCGACAGGTAAGCAAAGCAACTGGCTTTCCGGGCAACACGGAGAAGAGGGCGGTTCTATGCGCGGCGCAGCAAACGATCTGCGCAACCAGGCGGCTGCAATGGGCGGTAACGTGATTTATGGCATCAGCAGCCCGTCGCAGGGAATGTTGTCCAGTTTTGTCCCGACGGATAGCCAGATTATCGGTCAGGTTTATAAGTGCCCGAACTGATGTGATCCAGAGGCTGGGTGACAAACGTATCATTGCCTGATGCGCTTCGCTTATCAGGCCTACAGCAGGCATTGCAACTGATTGAATGCTTGAGAATTTGTAGGCCGGATAAGGCGTTTACGCCGCATCTGGCATGACCAACGATCACGTTATCAGTGATTTCAGGCTGGATGGCTCCAGCCTCGCATTAGCAAAGATGAGATTATTTCGCCTGTGGTGCAGTTTTGCTGGTGGATTGAACACGTAAGTGATGCAGCGCGCGTAAGCATTGATCCTGGGTTAGCGGTTGGGCGTTATTCGCCGCTACGGTGCGAACATAGACCTGACATGGCACACCCGCGAGTTTTTTCAGTCGTGGGCTGAAATCAAGCATTCGGCGAGTGATCGCCTCTATTTCTTTACCCGGCGTTGCTTCACGCGTTTTCACCACTGCGCCGCTAAATTGTTCTTTGCCACTTTCATCTTTAAAGCGGTAAAGCACCGCCAGATAATGGTCGAACAGGTTATGTTTCCATTCCGGTTGGGAATAGGTGTCATATTCCAGATTGCCATTTTCCTGGCAGTCAACGTCATATAACGGCAGGAAATCTAACAGTGAGGTAATACGTAATGCCAGTTCACGCATTTCCGCATTATTAATTGCATGAATGATTGCTCGCGCCAGCATTTCAATCTGCAACTCATTGACGACTAACTCACATTTGCTACCGTCATGTAGCGTTAATACGAAGGTAAGATTTTCGCCTTGATTATCGGTAAGTTCCAGCGTGTTAACCCGACGATTAATATCGGCATTTTTAAGCTCATCAACCAGAATTTCTGGGATGTTTTCTGCCATTTTCTTAATGACTTTATCGCGAGCTTGCTCATACTGAAGGCGTGCAGCAGCATCCAGTTTATGCTTTTGATGCAGACGACTTTCCAGCGCAATCAGCAGGTCGCGCAGTTCCATGACAGACATAAAGAACAACGATTCTTTATTGCGAGGTTCTTTAATTTTCAGCGCCAGTGCAATGAAATTATTACTCTTGCGAATAACACCGGTATTAACACCCTTGATGCTTATGGCCATGTAGGTTCTCCCTAACCATTTCTCAATTAAATAATTAATTTTAATTTATAAGCCAGATAAATGGGCTTGGTAGTAATAGTTGTTAAAATAACATAAATAGCCGTACTCACTCTATATAAACAGAAAAGAAAGGTTAATTATTGGTGTTGGCTATATAAAGAGTAACAACAGCAATGTATATGAATAATTAAAGGTTATGCAACGGGCAAAGATTAAATTTCCCAGTTTAATGACAGGTTGCTGTACTTGCGTTTGTTGCTCTTGCCGGATGCGGCGTAAACGCCTTATCCGGCCTACAGTTCATTGCAAATCCATTCAATTTCAATGCACAATGTAGGCCTGATAAGCGTAGCGCATCAGGCTAATGTTTAACTTCCCTGTTTAATCAGTTACTGCTGGCGTAGCTGGAGATCCAGCGGCGTTTTGCTGGGTTCGCCGCCGATTTCTCGCGCCAGTTTCGGCACCAGATAACCCGACACCAGTGTCAGCAACTCACGCATAATCTGCCGTGCTTCGTCATCACTCACCATAAAATGCGCCGCGCCCTGTACTTTATCTAGCACATGCAGGTAATACGGCATCACGCCGGCATCGAACAACGCATTACTCAGGTTTGCCAACGTTTGTGCGTTATCGTTCACACCACGTAACAGAACGCTCTGGTTAAGCAGGGTGACACCACACGGCGCAATTTAGCCATCGCCTGACGGAACGTTTCATCTACCTCATTGGCATGATTGATGTGATTCACCAGCAAGATTTGCAGCGTAGAACGGGCAAAGCGTTCAACCAGCGCCTCGGTGATACGTGCCGGGATCACAATCGGCAGACGGCTGTGAATCCGCAGACGTTTGATATGCGGGATGGCTTCCAGTTGTGTGAGCAACCAGTCCAGCTCGTGATCTTTCGCCATCAGCGGATCGCCGCCGGAGAAAATCATCTCGT
>ERZ779660.1594-NODE-1594-length-11130-cov-2.001354_pt1 | contig 11130 bp, 12 predicted proteins | sample MGYA00511906_ERZ779660 | MGnify/ENA primary metagenome ERZ779660 (study PRJEB29588, sample SAMEA2156906) | human gut metagenome | biome: human gut; feature: human-associated habitat; material: faeces | place: Denmark | collected 2008/2010 ... | reverse complement strand
TGCCGGGCGCGGTTTCTCTGCTTAACGCCATTCGTGGCAACGCCAAAATCGGCATCATCACCAACGGCTTTAGCGCCTTGCAGCAAGTGCGTCTGGAACGCACGGGCCTGCGTGATTACTTCGATTTGCTGGTGATTTCCGAAGAAGTTGGCGTTGCCAAACCGAATAAGAAAATTTTCGATTATGCGCTGGAACAGGCGGGCAATCCTGACCGTTCACGCGTGCTGATGGTTGGCGACACTGCCGAGTCCGATATTCTCGGTGGCATCAACGCCGGGCTTGCGACCTGCTGGCTGAATGCGCACCATCGCGAGCAACCAGAAGGCATCGCGCCCACCTGGACCGTTTCTTCGTTGCACGAACTGGAGCAGCTCCTGTGTAAACACTGATTGCCTCCCCCCCGTTGATGGGTAAAATAGCCGCAATTTTTCGTTTTCAACAAGCGCGGCGCGATGCCGCTTACTCAAGAAGAAAGAATTATGACGTTGTCTCCTTATTTGCAAGAGGTGGCGAAGCGCCGCACTTTTGCCATTATTTCTCACCCCAATAATTAAGCCCAAATTAAAGCTCTTTTACTCTTTCAAAATCCTTTCAGTTAATTGAGGTTGAGCTATATAACTCATTTAAATACATTTAGTTATGTGGCTTCTTTAATTGAAGATTCTTTCATGTAACTTTAAATCGATCAGCTTGCTTTCATCAAAAATCTGTACATATTCTTGTACATAATGTACAAAGCAGCAGAGGTGTTTTGCGATTTGTACAAGGTGAGTAATGGCGCTGTCTGATGCGTGGTTGCGTTCAGTCGTTGGAAAGGAACGTGATAAGGTTTTGGTTAAATCCGATCGTGATGGTCTGTCTGTCAGAGTATCACCGAAAGGTCGCGTAGTGTTCCAATATCGTTATCAATGGGCAGGGAAAGGTGAGCGTCTTGATATCGGAACTTACCCGGCAACTGGATTAAAAGAGGCCAGAGAAGAAGTTACCCGTCTCCGTGGTGAACTCGAGTCAAACCGTAATCCACGATTGGTCAAGCAGGCTGAAAAACGAAAAGCTACTGAAGCCATGACGGTAGAGTCTGTGATCCGTGCCTGGTATGAAGCATATTGTGTAAAAAATAAAAAAGGTTCTGAACAGATACTCCGCTCGTTTGAGCTGCACCTGTTCTCTAAAATCGGGAATATCCCTCACGATGCAGCTACATTGCATGATTGGTTAGAAGTCCTGGAGCCTCTTAGCACTAAGACTCCAGCAATAGCAGACCGATTGCTAATTAACGCAAAGCAGGCCCATGTCTGGGCGTATAAGAGAAAGCTCATTGAAACTCGCCCGTTGTCGGATATCACGGGTAAAGATATGGATATCCGTAAAGGTCAGAAGAAACGGTTTCTGACACATGATGAAATTAAAATCCTTTATGCTGCGATCGATGGTTCTCGAATGGTTCCTAAATACCGGGCCTTCATTAAACTATTGCTGCATTTTGGCTGCCGTAGTTCAGAGCTAATTACCGCCAGGGTGGACGATTTTGATTTCATTAATAAAGTATGGACTGTACCACCAGAACGACATAAGACTGGGGAGATAACGGGCGAACCGCTAAAGCGGCCCATTATTGAACCGGTTGAAGAGCTTATAAAGTACGCTATTTCTATGAATAATGGTTCCGATATGCTTTTTACTAAGGAAGGAAGCAGGGAACCCGTTGGTCGGACATCATTGCAGTCGCTGCCTTACAATTTAATGCAGTACGCATGGCGGCGTTTGGGGTATCAATTCCCTCATTGGTCTCTTCATGATTTGAGGCGAACAGCACGAACAAACTTTTCTGATCTTACTGCGCCTCATATTGCAGAAATAATGCTAGGTCATAAACTGCCAGGGGTATGGCAAGTTTATGACAAGAGCGATTATCTAGAAGAACAGCGTAAAGCCTACCAGGCATGGTGGGAGAGAGTTGAATCGATCATTACTTGTACTAGTGCGGACACAACTGATAGTTTGCTTAGTAGGACTCAATCAAATCTGACAGCCCGCTTTGAACGATAAGCGGGCTGATTTAAGTGCTTAATCATATACCTGCCACAACGAAGTAGGGCTAGGTATAAAATTTAATTGGTAAATGACACTAATTTATTGCGTTCACTTATAACCACTCTTGAAGTATTAACTCAAGCTTTTTGAAGTAAAGCCTTAATTGCTGAAAATCATCTTCGTCAATACATTTTGCATGTGCATCTGGACGTCCTTTAGTGTTAATTTCCTCAAGCATAATTTTTATTTTTTCTTTATTAATCCCAAAAACATTATCAAAAATCACCCACTCTCTCGTAATTATGTTAATTAATTCGAGAAAGAATAATGGAGATGAATCAGGATCTAATAGTTTGGATAAATCGTAATTTTGTAATGTTGATTTTCGCCCATCAGGAACTGCAGAAATAACAGCATCTTTTGCTTTATTTGAACCCTTATATATTTTTAATGTGTTCCTGACAAGTATCCGCAAACCTTTTTCTAAGCGATTTCTTCTAATTGAAATCTCTTGAACCTTTTCTTCATCTGTCAGGTTTAATCTTTCATGTTGATGTTTTTTTCTAAGCAAATCAGAAATTTCCTCAAGGTTAAAGGAATAACCAGATGTGCCTTTTTGAATAAGCCCATAGCCAATTAAATGTCGAGTATAAGATGTATGATCCTGAGCAAATGAATTGAAACTATCCATATCCCCTTGAGCGAGTAAACATAGCATTTCGTACTCATCAGGATACCATTCCGACAATACCTGAATCATCATTGCTAAATACTCCTGAGAGTTGTTCCTAAACTCGATCTTAGACTTATTATATAGAGATTTATCAATTGTTACAGGTCTATCTGAAGGGATTAGCTTGTTAATTTGGCTGCAAGCTTGGCGAATTAAAAATGGATGTCCGCCATAGTCTTCTGCCAGTTTTGCAGTGATCAAATTGTCAAATTTTAATCCCATATAATCACCTAAACGTGTAACCATTTGACTAACTTGATCAACAGTAAAAGGAGGAACATATTGGCTTTGAATTGAAGCATAAATTGGATTGTCATGCCCCAATAATGATGGTGTTTCTATACAACTTGGGTTTGTGCCAACTAACATATAACAGAAAACAGACGGATGTTTCTGGTAAAAACCGCGCATTGTCTGCCAAAAGTATATAAAATCGGTTTCTTCTCTCCAGTGAATCGAAGCTCCCGTTGTCGGTGTAATTCTTTCAATTTCATCGAAAATAAATATAGCACTTGCTGTTTTTTTTGAGTTGTAAATTTTTAATATATCTGTTTCAAAGCTCTCTGCAGCATTCTTAACATCATATCTACCAGATGTGTTAATTTTAACTTTAGATTTTTTTGCCTCTAGATATAATAATACTAGTTTCTCAAGTAATTCATACCAGCGAAGGCCATGTATTGATGGGCTTTCGCAATCTAATGATACAAAACAATCTCCTTTTGCCTCTAAACGTCTCTGGATTGCATATACAATCGATGTTTTTCCGCTTTTCCTAAGACCAAAAAGGCTAGTGTGCTCCCCAGATTGGAATCGATTTACAATCTCATTGATAAGATTTGAACGACCAAAAAAGTATGTATCTTTTTTAAGTGGAGATAAAAAGGAGAATAAATCTCGAGAGTAGAAATGTTTTCTAAATCTATTTTCAAGTGTTCGAAGTGCATCTGTGCACATCATTTCAGTATAACTAACAGGTACAATGATTTGATGCTCTGGATCAGCTTTAAGAAGCTGTTCAACCTTTTCTTCTGTATCAGGAGCTCTGCCAATTAGAACAGCACAAACCATCTCTGTGCGCATCTTTGGAAGACGCATGTAAACTTGTTCGAAAAAATCTAATGTTCTTGGTTCAAAATAATCGTAGTTACTAAATACACAAACAATCTCTCTCTCAATGTTGAACATTTCAGAGGTTTTTGGTGTAGGTTTCATCAGAAAATAATTATATCTGGATTGAGCAATTTGTAACTCCTCGCCAGAATTAGTTAAATACCATCCTTTTGATAATAACTTTAATATTTTTTGTTCATCAGCATTGAACCTTTCTAATAGAAACTGCTTATGGAAACCAGGGTTAGTAATTGATTTATCTATCATTAATCTTCTCTTCAATCAATACATAAAAATGATAATTTTAGTAAGGATTCATCTATCATCAAAGCCCTCAAAGTAAGCAGGTTGCTTAAATGACATTGCAAGCAAAATGTTACAATAAACTATATTTATTTACAACTATGTAAACTAACAATACATTGTTACTGAAAGAATTTAAGCACTCGTCAAATCACCAGAGTGTTGTTGTTCATTGTTACAGCACGCTGGGATACAAAGGTGAGTATGCATTCAGCTTCCGCCTGTGTGTTGCATCCATCGGTTGAACTCACACCACAAAGTGGACACTCAGATTAGATTTGGTTCTGTGTCACAGATGTGTCTGTTCACATCTGTGACTAATACACGTTACTCAATAATTCCCGCAAACCTATAAATCTTGCGTGATGCCCATTTATTTGGGCAGGATTTAATATCAGGATCTGGAAAATCTGGCCTGTATTTCTGGCCTGTCCTCCTGTTTACGCTGTTCCAGCGAAGTACTGTTGATACTGAAACGCCACAGAAGTCGGCGACTTGTTTAGTTGTCATTAAGTTGTTCATTGCTGACCCTCCAGCGGTTGTACAGTTTAAAGACTCATTCCAGTGCGTTGCTGACAGACAACCCAGCTGAGAGTCATATCTCATGCCATGTATTCGTTATCGCCGTTTTTTGCTTTCCGACGATCTACTAAGTCACCGAAACGCTTTTCCATGAATAATTCATAGGCTTCGCGTTCATCTGGCTCTACTTCCAGAGATACAAGTGCGATTTCATAAGCACGGCGCTCAATATCGTCTCGCACGTCAAGGCTGCTGATACGCTCTTTAATTTCTTTAATCAGTTCTTTATTGGTAAATGTGGTCATTATGCTCCAGCCTCCGGTGCTTTTGGCATTACTGCCCAGTGAGTGATATTGACGTTTTCAAGGTCCCCGACCTGAAATGTCCACTGCCATTCTCCGGTTTCTTTTTGTCCCCAGGTGTACCAGAGAGAACGCCAGCCAATCAGCCAGCCTTCTCCATTAGCATCAAATAACAGAACACTTTCATTTGCTGGTGGCAGTTCAGCTGACACTGGTATTATTTTGTTTTCCAGTGCCGCACATTTAGCTTCAAGCGCATCGAATTTGCGCACCAGGTATTCAGCATCTGTTTCATTCACTTTGAGATCTCGCGGTACACATCTCCCACGAAGAAACCCTTCCATTTCGAAAACATTCATGCGCATTTGCGTAACTCCGATAACTCGTTAAAACGTTCCATAAACATCCCGTAGGCATGGCCCGGTGCCAGTGGAATCACGTTGAACATCTCTGTTGCCGGGATGCCTTCCAGTACAGGCCAGAAAGAGCCATCATCAAGCCCGAGATCGCGGCGTTCGGTTGCCAGCATGATGAGATCGGCATATTTCACGGGTGTACTCATAACCGGGGGTAACCCGTATTTCTCACGGATTACGGCGTCTATTTTTTCTTCCATCCGTTTATAGTCAGGAAGAAGGCGTTTCAGTGGCGCGGGGATGTCCTGACAATAAGCTTCTGTTGCATCATGCATTAACGCTTCAAAAGCAAATTCCTGCGGTACCAGCTGGCTGCAAAGCACCGCATGTTGGGCGACGCTGTAGAAGTGTGAAAGATGTCCTGCAAAGCGACAGATATTTGAAAGGGAAACCGCGATATCGTTAATATCGATGTTGTCTTTATTTATCCTGTCATAATAAAAATGCTTCCCGGAAAAAGTTTTAATAAATGACATTTTGTTCTCCACGTATATGCACTGCACCGCGCTGAATTCTGGTAAAAGGATGCCCTCACCATCCGGTGATTATTGAGTTAATTACGTTTCCATAAATGCCCCCGCAGGGGCATTTGCAGTAATGAAATCAGGCGGTGAAAGTACCAATAAAGGTTTCTACTTTGCTGTCTTTGAACTTCTCAACAAGCAGATCACGAAATTCGTTAGCCATTTCCTCCTGCACTGCTTCCAGCTGAATAATGCGTAGTACCAGTACAGGACGATCGCCAGTGATAATGCTGAGGCGTAATTTAAACGGACGTTCTTTCAGACCTTCAAACGGAACGCATTTAAATTCAAATGCCACTGGCATAATGTCTTTGGTCTTCGCTTCGACAGACTCCATCAGGGAGCGTTTGCCGCTGAAGTCATTATCTTCAAAATCAGCGGTCTGGTTCGCTTCAATTGTGATTTTACGGATCGCCGCAGCCGCTTTGGTTGCCTGAATGGCGTCACCATTAGCATCAAAGCCCACAAGGTAGTCGGCCCAGTCTTCAATCCATTCTGCCAGTGACTTCTGGGAGTTACGCTCGCCGTTAACAGACAACAGGGCAGAGAACGGTGCTGTCTTTTTCAGTTTGAGAGTGGCGGTGTTATCTGCGTGACCTGGTTCATCAATAGTACCCAGGTTAAGCACACTGACGGCACGCATATTATCAGCATCGATAAAGCAGCGGGTGCCTTCATCTGCAAGATCTTTAGAATAACGGGTAAAGTCATCGATGCTGGCAGTGGAAAGCGCACCACGGAAACGGAAGCGATTTAAATTAAATTTTTCCAGATCATGAATGCGGAAATTCTCAGGCAATGCCACAGCATCGGCACCAATCTTACTGATAATTTCATTAACACCCTGAGCAGAAATAAGGGCATGGATTTGATTAATTGCGGTTGCGTCTAAGTTCTGAGACATAATAAGTCCTCACTATATAAAGATATTCAGTGATGAGATAAATAATCAGTTTATTAAGAACGATATTAATGACCTGCTGCGCGTAGTTTTCCGTCAGGTTCACCGGCAAGAGTCAGTATTTGTCCATAGTCTTCCTGCAGAATAGTCAGGCGACCACCGCGATTGACATACATCGGCGTTTCGGTGGTGTCTTCTTCGGAAATTTTCCCGCGGTTAGTCGGGCGAACATATGAGAGTTTGTGTTTGATTTTCACACGGTTCTCATCAAACGGTTCGATTTCCAGATTGAGTGAGACCTTCCCTTTGGTTTTCGTGTTCATCACACCGGAAGCGACTTCACTGAGAACTGCGCCGATTTTGGTTTCAAATACGCCGCCGTCCAGCTCCCCGATAAATGCCTGCACATCAGTACTGCGTTCGCTAGCCATTTTGCTGCTCCTCATCATATCGACCCTGCAAGGTCGGTTGGTTTCTCCACAAAACAGAGAAGAACACCTGCGGTGGCAGCCGCCCGGATGGATTGGGTTATGAGCCCGTCGTCCGGTGATGCTCTTCTCTGTTTTGTAAAAAGGACGGTACCAGCCGGAAGCAAGGGTACAAGCTGGTACCGCCAGGACTACACACAGCATAAAGTTGTGGTGCCGGGTGCCTCCCGGTGCCTGGCGAAGGTTGCACCCCGGGCGGGTGGGTATCCACAGAAGGTCGACTGTCAGCCTCAACCTTAACCCGCGTGCGCTGAGCCGCATTCACCACAACGCTAAGGATTCTCTCTGGTTGAAAATACTTAGCTGTTATGTGCCTGCTTTTAGCCACATCAGGCGAGGTGGACCTGGTTATTCCCCAACAACAAGGATTCGGTTAATCTGGATATCCCCAACAACAATAAGAGTATTCAATGTGATCGCTGAATTAACGGCAGCAATGACGGCTATTCGTGAAACAGCCCAGATTGCAAAACTAATGAACGAGGCAAAAACTCAAGCTGAAGTAAATGCGGCTATTGGTGAGCTAAACTCAAAGCTTGCGTCTATTCAGCGCGAATGCGTGTCTCTCGTTGAACTGGTGGGCTCTTATCAAGAAATAAATGCTTCTCTCAAAGCTAAAATTGCAGAATTCGAAAACTTTGAGGCTCAGACGGAAGGCTATATCCTTAACCAACTTGAGTCGGGTACTTTTGTATACTCGAAGGAGGTAATCGTGAACGGTGGCAGCATAACCATGCATCTTTGCCCAAAATGTTTTGGACAAAAGATAGTATCGATACTTCAACCATTCCCGGTTAGCGAAGATGAGCTTTTTCATAAAAGCAGGTGCCTCCACTGTGAAAATAAGTTTCTGATGAATAAAAATCCGGATTACGTATCGCCTCCATCCATTGAGGAGTTGTCCAGAAAACTTAACGGCAATCTGTAGATTACTACTGTTGTGGATATCCAGATTGTTAAAGAGCTAAGCGTCCTGTAGGGCGCTTTTTTGTTGCTAACGAATCATCCTGGACTTCATATGCCCCAGGCGGATACTTCGTGGGCGTCCTGCCTGTTTGTTGTTTCTCTTGGGTACATTATGTATCTCAAAGGTACATTGTCAAGTATAAAAAAACCTGCCGAAGCAGGTTCATAAACATTGATTAAGCTTTGATTTTGTATCTTCTTGGTTTTCCTGAGAAAATCACAGTTCCAATTATAGAGCAATTACCGTTGATCTTAATGTAAGGCTCAGGCCAGTTTGGGTTTAACGCTTTGAGATAACGCTGTGTCCCATCTTCTATCAACCTTTTGAAGGTGGTTTCACCTGTATCGTGCATCAATGCAATAACGTCGTCACCGTGGCAGGCAGGTACTTCAGGATCGACAAAAATCATGTCTCCCGGGCGGTACTCATCAATCATTGAATCACCTATCACCCGCAAGATATAAGTCATTTCCCCACAGGGTACAGGGCAGGGATACGTTTCTGCTGTGCTCAAATCAACCTCAGAATATCCAACTTCTTTCCATGCTCCGGCCTGTACCCATGATATGACAGGGACTAATGTGATTTGTTTATTAGTGATTGAAACATCAGGTTTTTTTGTGATGTTCGTTGTCTGGTGTTCTTGATCGAGCCATCCGACAGGCAGGTCGAAACATTTTTCTATGTGTCGTGCCATGCTGTCACCGATATTTTTAGTAGCACCATCTCCCATAAACCTGCTGGTCTGGGTTGGCTCGCGATCAATCATAGTGGCAAAGGAAGAATTCCCGCCAACACCATCTCTCAGTTTTCTGGCGTTAGACCGCCGGATGTCATGGATTGTTTTCATAACGAAATTAAAACCCTTGTACCGTTAAGGTACAAGTATCTTGAAGGTTCATTTCAATCATGTAATATGTACATCGGAGGTACATATTGTATGAAAGCGTATTGGGACTCTTTAACCAAAGAACAGCAGGGCGAGTTGGCCGGAAAAGTTGGCTCAACACCTGGCTACTTACGGCTGGTTTTCAATGGCTATAAAAAAGCCAGTTTTGTGCTGGCTAAAAAACTTGAGCAATGCACGTCAGGTGCAATTACGAAATCTGACTTAAGACCGGATATCTATCCGAAAGATTAGCAGAACACTTTCAATTTTTAACCACAGAACGATGAGGCTAATCGTGGGTAAGCATCACTGGAAAATAGAAAAACAGCCTGAGTGGTACGTGAAAGCTGTCAGAAAAACTATCGCGGCGTTGCCGGGTGGTTACGCTGAAGCGGCTGATTGGCTCGATGTAACAGAAAACGCTTTATTCAACCGCCTTCGTGCAGATGGCGATCAGATTTTCCCGCTGGGATGGGCAATGGTTTTACAGCGTGCTGGTGGCACTCACTTCATTGCTGATGCTGTGGCGCAGTCTGCAAATGGCGTCTTTGTGTCTCTTCCTGACGTCGAGGATGTGGACAACGCCGATATTAACCAGCGCCTGCTGGAAGTCATTGAACAGATCGGCAGTTATTCAAAACAGATTCGTTCAGCAATTGAAGACGGTGTAGTGGAACCGCATGAGAAGACAGCAATTAACGACGAGCTGTACCTCTCAATTTCGAAGCTGCAGGAGCATGCAGCACTGGTCTACAAAATTTTTTGCATTTCAGAAAGTAATGACGCCCGCGAGTGTGCAGCTCCGGGCGCCGTGGCGTGTCGTGACTGTGGAGAAACTAACGCATGAACAGTTTAACAACACACTACCGTCGCTCGCAACTGATTGCGCTTCCTGTACCGGGTGGAAAAGCGAAGGTGGAGTATTGCTATGCAGTAAATGTACCAGGTGACAGGGAAATTGTAACCCACAGCTTTGCAGAGTGGGCTGTGGGTGATTTCAACCGGCAGAAGGAGACAGTCCTTTGCGACAAGTTAACCGCTGGTTCAAAGATCACTACGGAGTGCCCGTCAGAGTCATTCGTTGGGAGCCGGAAACACAACGTGTTATCTACCTCCGCGAAGGCTATGAGCATGAGTGCTTCAGCCCGCTCGAACAGTTTCGTCGTAAATTCAGGGAAATAGAGGTCGGTCATGAGCACTAAATTAACCGGCTATGTATGGGATGGTTGCGCTGCATCAGGCATGAAATTATCCAGCGTGGCAATTATGGCCCGCCTGGCTGATTTCAGTAATGACGAAGGTGTGTGCTGGCCATCAATTGAAACCATTGCCCGCCAGATTGGCGCGGGGATGAGTACCGTCAGAACGGCTATCGCACGGCTGGAAGCAGAAGGCTGGTTAACGCGTAGGGCGCGTCGCCAGGGTAACCGCAATGCGTCGAATGTTTATCAGCTTAACGTTGCGAAGCTTCAGGCAGCGGCATTTTCTCAACTGTCAGATTCTGACCCGTCAAAATCTGACGCATCAAAATCTGACCCGTCAAAATTTGATGCGTCGAAATCTGGCAAAAAAGCGGGTTTTCACCCGTCAGAATCTGGTGGGGATCCGTCAGTAAAATCAAAACATGATCCGTCAGATAAAAAAACTTCTCGTCCGGACGCTTCGCAACCGGACACGCAGACGGCTGAACAGGATTTTTTAACTTGCCATCCTGATGCGGTTGTATTCAGCCCTAAAAAGCGCCAGTGGGGGACGCAGGATGATTTGACCTGCGCACAGTGGCTCTGGAAAAAAATCATCGCCCTGTACGAGCATGCCGCCGAATGTGACGGCGAGGTGGTTCGTCCCAAAGAACCGAACTGGGCAGCCTGGGCAAACGAAATTCGCCTGATGTGTGTGCAGGATGGTCGTACTCATAAACAAATCTGCGAGATGTAC
>ERZ779660.1592-NODE-1592-length-11134-cov-2.984114_pt1 | contig 11134 bp, 14 predicted proteins | sample MGYA00511906_ERZ779660 | MGnify/ENA primary metagenome ERZ779660 (study PRJEB29588, sample SAMEA2156906) | human gut metagenome | biome: human gut; feature: human-associated habitat; material: faeces | place: Denmark | collected 2008/2010 ... | reverse complement strand
GACCAAGCCGCCAGAAGTACAGGCGATGTTCTGGGCCTCGTTTCCAAGGATGACGGAAAGCCCGCCCGTTCCTGCCGCACCCGGCTCCCCCTGAGAGCCGTCATAGATTTTTGTGAGGGAAGTGGTATCATACACATCCGGGTCATCGGTGGCCAGCTTGATCTGGGCCACCCCGTTAAAGAACACCGCATGCTCCGGTTTGACCACCAAGGTACCGCCGGAAATGCTGGCGTTGTCCGATGTGGTGGGATAATCCTTCCATGACCCGGTGCTGTCCTTGTACTGCCATGCCGTGATCGTCACACCCTGCACCTGCGCCGTCAGAGTAGCCTGCTTAGCGCCGACCAGAGAGGAATTGGAATCATACTTAAACACGTAGGTGTCCGCCGACAGATAGGCCAGCTTGGCGTTCTGTGCGTTGCGGATTAGCGTATACGTAATGTCGGCAGAGATATTGACCGTGTTCTTCGTCTCCGAATCGTAATAGCTGATATAGCAAAGGTAGGTGAGCATCCCGGAAGTGGCTGCCGCCAGCTTATTGGCATTGACCGTCAGGACGCCTTTGGAAACACTCTCCCCGGAGGTCAGAGCCGCCTCCGCTCCGTTTCCCTCCTTCCGTTTCCACGAGATCGTAAGCCCCGATGCGTCCATCGCCAGATTGGTCTGGTCAAGGAATACCACCGGGGTAAGGGTCAAAGGTATGCTGGCCCAGTCCGGCGCATAGGTATGGGGCAGCACGTTGGGATCTTCAATCTGCGACTTGGGCAGATTGGAGGTAATATAGGCCGACAGTTTCCTCTGGTCTGTGATATCCACAAAGGTCTGCTGGCTGGAAGTCAAAATTGCCATATTCGTCTCCTCCTGTTAAATCGTGATTTCACAATAAAATGATGCGTTGTCGGTGACATCTTCCGTGGTGACTGTGATGGATTTCATGCTCGCATGGGAACTGTCCCAGTCGGCATCGAGGTCTTCCCGGCCGGAATTCCGGTGCCAGATAAAACTGCTGGCCGGAAGGGTATCGGTGATCTCCTTATCCCACGAATACACCCGGCAGCGAAGGATGCTTTTCTGCCCCTTATCCCGGAAGATGTTCACCCCATCCACCACCAGTTCTGTCCGGTACATCTTCTGGGCATTGATCTGATCCACTTTTCCTGTGATCACCTCGATCTTGGAAGTCTGTCCTAACAGGTCATCTTCAATGGAAGTGATGTTCTGCTCCTGCTTGGCAGACTGGGAAGTCAGACGGACACCTGCCGCCCCGATGGTGATGGTATTGCCGGAAGGGTCAAGATAATCCCGTGTCCGGCTCAGGCACAGGTATGTCCCGTCAATGCCGTGTGGCTTGGAAATACACCGGACATACATCCTTGCCCGGATGTCCCCGATATCCGCACCCGTATCGGACTCGTCCACGATGGTCAGTTCCATGCTGGTGACACCTTTAGCCAGTTCTGCGATCCGGGCCTTGGCTTTGCGCAGCAGGTTTCCCGCCAGCGTCACATCCTCCCAGACTTCGGTCGTCCAGATCCAGCCGATCTCTTTTACCGCTTCCTCATCGTACACATAGTTCTTGCCATCGTTCACCGCTGTAATATCCAGCCGGGTGTCCGTCTCGGTTTCGTTGCCCTCCTCATCCGTCTCCGTCAGTTTCGCCCCCAGCGGGATCAGCGCCGTCACCCGCTCCGTGTGGTCACGGGTAATCCTCACATCGGTCAGGTTCTTACCAAACTCCACCGTTTGCAGCGACCGGTCTGGAAAGTCCTCCAGATAGTCCAGCACCTTCCCGTCTTCCGTATAACGCACCTGTAAGTAACCGCCGTGTGTCTTGATCAGCTTGTCCTGTATGGCCTCCAGCGTCACGGAATAATCGGAATTGCTGTAGCTGATATAATCGTTGTTATCCGTCACTGTCACAGTGCCAAGGGTGAACTGCTTCTTTTCCTCCACGGCATCGTTATGCACAGAGAGGAACTGCTCCAGCAGGCCACGGAGCGGCCCCTGATAAGAAAATGGAGGCTGCATGGTGTCCTTCAGATACGCAAGGCAGGACTCGCACGTCCATGTGTGGGTGTTATAAAAATCCGTGCCGTCATCCAAAGCCCGCCCCTCAAAGACGGTCAGATCATCCTTCTTACAGACAATGGTCGAAGCCATCGGCTGAATGAAAGAAAGATAGGGATGGTTGAACGGGGCAGAAAGGGTCAGGCTGTCGATATTCTCCGCATCCTCCTGTACCTTCGCCTCCGTGATGGAAAGCTGGGACAGGTGGGGATGGTAAAACAACTGTCCATCCACAAACACTCGAAATAAACTCATAGGCGTCCCTCCCGGTACCGGAAGGTGGTCGTGCCTTCTCCCGTAATGCTGACCGAGTTCTGACCTTCCTGCAGTTCCAGTTCCGGAAACGTCCACGTCCCGGCGCTGACGGATTTGCGGAAGGTATCGGAGCCAATGCTCCAGCTGAGCGCCGTCTCCGCTGTCGTAATGACTATGGGAACGACAGGCATATAGTCATTGTTCAAAATCGCCGTTCCGCCACCAGTGATGGTGACCACTGTTTCTTTCGTATGATAACGGTAAGAGTCCCCATCTGAACAGGACAGTACCATCTGGCCTTTCCCGGTGAGGGGATCATAGGCTGGCTCCAGTTCCAAGGTGCCAATGGCGTATAGATCCGGCTCCTCACTGAGAATCACCTGGCACAGCTGTCCGGCATAGAGATTGGCAAGAACATCTTTCATCTGATTGAACTTCTCCCGGCTCCCCAGCATAGACAACGTAATGGTAAAGCTCCGGGGCTGGTAGGACACCCGTCCCAGCCCCTCCGTAAAACGGATTGGAGCATTGCGCCCCGGCACCACCACTGTATTGGTCTGCGACTGCGGCGTGGGAAAGTCGATCTCCTCCCGGAGCCAGCCCATCGCATACATCCAACAGTCATTGATTTTTACATCTGCCCTCATAGGCTCAGCCTCCTTTGCAATTTCTGGGTTTTCCCAAGACCGCTGTCAATGGCAGGGAGCAGATGTCCCACCAACGTCCCGTCATCCAGATACAGCCCCTTGCAGCTGTTTTCCGCAATGATCGCCAGATACTTCTCCATTGCGCTGGTATTCATTCTGCTGGACAGGATATTTTCCAGCTGATTATAAAATCCCTTCAGCGGAAGCACCGCCTCCCGGCCAGCCTCACCGCCTGCCATCAGGCTACTGCCATTCATCCCAAAGATGGTCGGTTTCGTTAGGATACCGCCCTCCTTATACCAGTCAATCGACAGGTGGGGAACGCTCGGCGGAGCAAGGGACAGCTTCCCTGTAATCTTAAAATGGGGCAGCTTGATCTTTGGCAGCTCCAGCTTCATGCCAGAGAAAAAGCCACTGATCTTATCCACGATTCCCTTGATCGTATTCTTTGCCGCCTCAATCGGCTTCGTGATGGCGGTCTTAATCCCATTCCACACCGTAGTGGCGGTACTCTTAATCCCGTTGAATACGCTGGATACCGTACTCTTTACTGCATTGAATACGGAAGAAACCTTGCTCTTGATCCCATCCACCACCGTGGAGATCACAGATTTGATCCCGTTCCAGACCGTGGAAGCCACGGACTTGATGGCATTAAAAACAGAGGTCACGGTATTTTTGATGGCGTTCACCACCGCCGATACCTTGCTGCTGATGGCATTCCAGATAGAACTGATTACGTTCTGGATCGCTCCCATAATGCTGGAAATCACACCAGAGATGGCCGACAGCACAGAACTGACCGTATCCTTAATCCCGTTCCAGACGGAAGTGACGATGTCTTTACAGTTCTCCCAGATAAACCGGAACGGCAGTGTGATGATATCCACGGCCCCTTGGATAATGGAACCGAGCAGCATCACGGCCGTCTGCACCACGTTGCAGATGCCATTCCAGACATTCTGCAGGTGTGTCCAGAGGTTGGAGAACCATGTTTTCACGCTCTCGATCATGGTGCCGATCCCCGTGCAGATGGTATTCCACAGGTTCCCAAACCACTCCGTGATGGCACCCCAGTTCTGGATGATGGCGATAATCCCGGCAATGGCCGCCGCTACCGCCGCAATCACAGCCGTGCCAGACGGCGACGCCCGCGGCGGCGATCTGGACAAACAGCTTCGGCAGCGCCTTGAGTGCCATGATATCGTCCAGAACGCCGAGAATGACGATAAAGTTCTGCACCGGCCCCGGCAGCTGTTGAAACCAGTTACTCACCGTCTGGATCACACTGACCAGCGGCGGCAGGATCGTATTGGCAATCTCCGCCAGTTTCTCTCCCAGAGGAACAAGGGATTGCTGCAGCTTCCGGGTATTGGATTCCATCTCCTGCATAGGTGTGGTCGTTGCATCAAACAACCCCTGTGCGGAACCTTTCACGCTGTCATAAGTACTTCCCACCGAGGTCAGGGACGTGATAAATTTCAGGTTCCCGTCCTCGGCCATGGTGCCAAAGGCCAGCGCCGCAAGGTTTAAGGCTTCCTGCTGGTTCGTACACCCGGCGATATCCGCCACGATAGAGTCAATGACCTGTTTCTGGGTTGCCCCGCCGTTCTGCCATGAAGCGAACAGTTCCTGCGTTTTCGTGGAGAACATCCCGATGGACTCCCCGATGGTACCGTCCACCAGACGGGTGGTCACCTCATTGATAGCATCGTTGACCTTATCGAGGTTGTATGCGCCGTTCTTCAGGCCATTGTCCAGCAGTTGGAAATATTCCGATGCAGAGTACCCTGCCTGTGCGAATTTACCGGCATACTCGGAAAGGTTATCCCCTAACTCATTGGTCTTATCCAGACCGTTCTGGGTACCCACTACGATGTAATCCATCGCCTGCTGTGCGGTCAGGCCATACTGCTGCATCAGGGAATTGACACCCCGGAGGGTCTCATTCATATCAATCCCGTAGAGTTCCTCCAACGTGATCGCCTGCTGGGTCAGGTTGGTCAGATCCGTTTCGCTCAAATCGCCAAGGTTCTTTTTAACCATCAGAACCGCATTGGCCACAGCATCCATACTTTCCCCGACACCGGAGGAATACACGTTTTTGATCACGTTGGCGGTCTGCTCCGCTGCCTGTCCGGTCTCGCCAAAGTAGGCGTTCACCTTGGTCACGGCGCTTTCCGTATCAGCATAGGCGTCAAGTGCCTTATCTCCGATCTCCTGGATCTTATCGCCCACAGCAGACAGCTGATCTGCCGCCTGCATGAGTGCAGCGCCCTTGGTATTTTCCGCAATCTGTCCAACATCATCCGCTGTATTTTCCGCAGCGTCCCCGGCCTCATTTAACTGCTGGATCAGGTTTTGGATGGCCTGCCCATCATCCACGGTATCCAGAGCGTCCGTCAGTTGGCGGATATCTGCCTTGCCGCCTGTGGCAGACTTTCCGATCTTCTCAAGAGCCGTCCGCAGCTGGTCAGAATTCGCTGTCCCGTTTTTTATTGCAGAAGTCAGCCTGCTGCCGAGGACATCCGCATAGTCATCCACTTCTGTGCCGGTAGCAGCGAACAGCTTTTCCAACCTTGCCGTATTCTGAGAAAGAGCATCCTGCTCCGTCTGCAAATCAGAAAGGTCAGTCTTATATTTATTTAGCTTCCCACGGGTTTCCTCAATCTCTCGCTGGAATGCCTGATACTTATCCGCCCCAATATCCCCACGGGCAAAGGCTGCGGCCACCTGCTCCTGTGCGGTTTCCAGAGCCGACAGCTTTTCTTCCGTCTGGCTGACCGCTTGTGCCAGCAGTTCCTGCTTTTGCGCCACCAACACCGTATTGGAAGGATCGAGTTTTAAGAGCCGGTTCACATCATTTAAGGCAGACTGCGTTTTTGTGATAGAAGAATTAACACTTTTTAACGCTTTATCCAGACCGGTGGTATCACCACCGATTTCCACCGTAATACCTTTAATACGATTCCCCATAACCCTCACCTCCTAAAAATGGGCGCAAAAAAAGCCCGGATCTTCTCCGAGCATGAAAAAAGCACCGATCAGATTTCTCCAATCGATGCTCTATGTATTTTTCTATTCATCATCGTAACTAAATATAAATAATAGTTCTGTTATCCCTTATCAAACTCCACTACAGTCTATACCACCGCTTGATATACGTGTCCTTTAATAAACCTTCATCAGAACGAACCAGCTTAATAAACAATCTCGTCAATCCATCATACCGTGTATAATCTCCAGCATCGTAAAGTTTCCAACCGAGTTGCTCTAAAGTCCAGTTACTTTTTATCGAATTATGGAGCATAGAAGTCGTAGCCCAATTTTCCATTGAATCCGCTCCACCTAACGCCACCGGATAAATATGATCCACTGTCGGCACGAACTCCCAATATGCATTATGACATTCCTCCATCTTCCAATGCGAATGGTATGGAAATGTCTCCGGCATATAGTTGGACAGAACCTTCAATATTCCAGGATTCACAAGTTTTTGCCCGCTATACCTGTCAATAAATCCATCCCGTATGAACTGCTCCATCTTCTCTTTATCCGAATAATTTCTTCCCTGTGAAACAATCTTATGAAATGGATATTCTTTATCAATAACCGTCTTTGCTTCGGAAGGGCTTTGCTGCAATAACTTTAAAGCAGCAAGCTCAATAGCTTCTATCTTTTCCATCGTTTTCTCCACATAAATACTGCCTATTATTCAAAGGCGGAGTGCTGGAGTCGAACCAGCGTCCTTTGCCGCTAAGCAGCACTGCGCCTCTCCGCTGCGCTATCTCCGCCATAATCCTGAATTATCTACGGTTTCTCACATAGAAAATTAAGGCTTATATAAACCATATCCGTGTTCACGATGATAGGCTGGCCCTTTAGGTTCTCTTCCTTCCCATTCTTTCTCGCCTATTTTCTGATCAAATTTCAAAAGCAGATCATGACAGTCCGCTCTATACTCATTATCCAGCGCTGGGTTCATTAAATCATTATGAACAAGTTTTCTTGCCTCTTTCAGTTCCTCTAAATCTGCCTTATCAAACCACTTTTCAGTGCCAGGCTTCCCATGTTCCATATCATATTTCAAGTCTTCAAAAAGTTGTGAAAGACTTTCTTTATTTTTAATCCCTAAAATCGTAGCAATACAAAAAGCCGTTCCAACTCCTGCCATCGCTAATTCTGTCTTATGATTTTTCACCCATGAAATAAACCCTTTTTTCTCCTCCGCTTCTTCTACATTATTCTGATCATGCCTTTCATCTGCCATATCTTCATACCCCATTTCAGTTGAACTTCGACCTTTTCTTAGCTGAATTATAGCAAGAAAAGGCCGTAAATTCAATGAATATCAGAACTTATCGAAGTCCTCCTGAGTAGCAACCCGTTTATATTTCACGCCGTCATTGGCTTTTTCCGTCCACATATCCAGAACCAGCCCAATCGTGAGCAGATCCAGATCCCGGATGGAAATCCCCAGTTCCACACTCCGCAGAAGGAACAGCGGCGTGGTCATTTCCCGCTCACTTCTGCCGATCTTTTTTTTGACGTCACATCCGTTACTAGGTTCTCGCCCCACAGTTCCAGAATCTGCGGCAGCACCTCATAAATAGAGAACATATCGAACTGATCCAGCCAGTCCTCTATGCTTGCCGGAATACTGTTGTCGGCATGGTAGGCCATCACATAGGCCACATTCTCGAAGATCTCCAAATCCTCGATCTGCAGTTCCTCGCCGTTTTCTGTCTTACCTTTATAGGATTTCTCCAACTTGGACAGATCCTTGAAAATATCCCGTTTAAACTTCGCCCGGTACAGGCGAGGGATCGTGGCAGAGGAACGGAATGGTACCTTCTTCCCACTGATTTCTATTTCACGCTTGATCATACGCCTTCATCCTCTCCATTTGTTTCTTCCGGTTCCTCCTCAGTCGGAGTGTATACTGCCTTATACCAATTCGAATAAGTACCGGCATCTGTAGTATCCCCGGTTCTTGCCTTTACAAGCCCATCGGAACGGGGATCGGCCGTGATAGACAAGGTCTCTGTACCCGGCTCAATCGTATCTTCTTTCGTCTCCGACTCGATGGACGGGCGGGATGCAGAACAGTTATACAGCACATGGCGGATTGCGTTCACATCCCCGTCAAATTCAAAAAGCAAGGCAAATTTCACACTCTCGCCAACACCGCTGTTTTCTACCAGCACACCTTTTGCATCCAGCTTCTCCTGCAGAATCTCCGTGCGGAACCACTCCGGGATCAGGGCAATCTCCAGATCACCGCTATAACCGTTGTTGGTCACGCTACGGAAGTACACAATACCATCCGCATAGAACGGGCTGGTTTCGCCCTCCGCATCCAGACTGATACTCACTGCACCGGGGATTGCCTTTGGCTCCGCATACGAAAAAGTAGTCGTACCATCGGAATCTGTCTCAGTCAGCTTGGCAGCGTGGACATTTTTCAAGTTATATTTCACTTTGTTTCCCATGAAAATCATACCTCCAATTCAAATGAGTAAAGGACTTCATAGAGTTTTTCGCTCTCGATCCAGACCTCTGTTTTGTCATAAAAAATACCGTGTATATCCAACACGGTTTCCAGCTTCTGTTCCACAGCCAGATCCTTGCTGTCTGTGTACAGTTCAATATTCACACTGCTGACCTTCAAATAAACTTTTCCGTCTGCAGAAAAGTTGTCGCTCTGGGGCAGAAGGTAGCAAATAAAGGGAGGATCGGGAGATTCCCCTTCCGCAAAGTGATCATAAGCAAACGGAATACCTGTCTCCTCCAAAAGTTTCACCAAATCATCCATTCGTCAGGCTCCTTTCAATCTCACGCTCCAGCTGTTCGATACCTGCTTCTTCCGCAGCGGCGATATGGGGCCTTGCGGCTACCCGGCCACCTCCACGCTTCGCATGGCCATGCTCCAGCAGGTGAGCGATCTGATAGCGGTTCCGAGAATGTACTGTCACCTGCAAAGCGTTGGCGCTTTCCTTTGTGGTCTTCACCGCCCAGCTTTTCGCATAATCTCCGGTATCCCTTGGTGCGCTGGCTTCAATATCTTTCCGGACGGTCGTGCCCACCTTTTTCACCGCTTCCTTCATATCCTCTGTGGCCAACTCTGCGTACTCCGTCAGTTGCTCCATCACAGCAGCGGAAAGCTGGCTGATCGGGATTTTCCTTCCCATCGCTACCGTCTCACTTTCTCACAGGACAGCTTGATGCTCTTGCGCCTGAAGTTCATATGATCTACCGCAGCGATATTATAAAGTTCACCGTTGAACTCCACACGGAAATGGGTAGAATCGATCTCCGCCGCTTTCTTGCACCAGCGGATCGTAAAATCAATGCTGGAGTCATCCACCACCATCCCGGCATCCGTTTGCTCCTTACCAACTTCGCCGCTGACGGTCGCATAGCAGGTATAGAAAGGTTGCCACTCATTCCGGTGGTTTCCAATGGCATCGGTGATCACCGTATTCTTGGATATAAAAATCCGTACATTCAAAAGTTCGATGTTCATCAGAAAGCCTCCTTCCTCGAACCAAACAGGAGGGAGCGGAGTGTCAGAGTTAACTCATGGTGATCCGCTTCCTCCCGATGTTCATAAAAATATGCAACCGCATACATGACCGCTGTTTTTATTTTCCCATCAGCACTCAGATCGGCCTCCCCATCTTTCCGGAGGACATCCCTGCAAAGCTGCTCTGCTGTAGTAATAAAGCCCGTAATCAGCTGGTCATCGTCTTCGTAGTCCACTCGGAGATACTGCTTCATCTCTTCCAAAGTAACAATCACAGAAATGCCCCCTTCTACAAAAATCGGATTACTCAGTTCCACCACCGGAAGGTGTACTTGCCTTCAGCTTCAGGATCTGCACTGCTTCCGGCAGGATCAGCTTGCCATCCACACGTTCCTTCGCCACGTAACCAATCATGCCGTTTCCAGCGAACAGTTCACGCAGTTCAGAAAAAGAACGGGTACCACGGTCACCGATGTTGTAATATTTGTAATCGCCAAAGGCAATCGCATCTTCCGGAGCATAAGCAGAGGTATGCACTGCGTAGCCCAGTACCCGATCCGGCTCACCGGCCTGATAGGACGGCTGCCAGATATAGGCTCCGTTATTATCCTTCAGTTTCCGCAGGGAAGAGAGCGTTTTATCATTCATAATGAATGATGCCTTCTTACGATACGGACGCTTCAGGGCGTAAACTAGATCCAGCATATCGTCCGATTTAATCGCTGCAGTTAGGGTTCCGGCCACCGTACCACCGCCGGTCGCTGCAAAAAGTCCCAGCGGTTTTCCAGTTCCGTCCCCGTTGAGGAAAGCGTCCTCTTCGGCATTACCCAGCGCCTTTCCGAACTGATCCAGAATGTAACCTTCCAGATTAAAGGCGTTATCATAGAGCAGCTCCTCCGTTACCTTGATCGCCACATAGAGTTTGTGAGCATCCAGCAGGATCTGGCTGAAGGTTGCATCCCCAAACGTAAGAGCGCCGCCCTCTTCAATCCAGCTGGCGGCAGGTTTCGTAGCAGCGATATTGATCTTGTGTTCCCCGGAAGTGGTGATGATCGTGGCCAGACGGCGCATGATATTTTCTTCCGACAGGGTATCGATCAGGCGGCGGTCATACTCTTCCGGCACCAGATACCCGCCATCCGCATCCACGCCTTCCTGCAGGATATTGGACACACGCTTGAAATTGGAACGGAACGCATCCAACATAGCTTTGCGGTATTCATCGGAAGCACGTCCAGTCTTCGGTTCCTCACCCCTGCCACTGCCCGGTTTGTTCGTCAGGGGCTGGTTCACTGGGCGGTTCAGTTCCGCTTCCAATGCTTCCTGACGCTCCAGACGGGCGATCTCTTTCCCAAGATCGTTGATCTCCTGCTCCATCTGGGTATAGGTGGCATCGTCTTCCGCAGTCAGTGTCCCTTTCTCCGTGCGATGGGATTCCAGAAAGGCTTTTGCAGCCTCCCATGCCTTATTACGCTTCTCACGCAGTTCTAAAATAGTCATAGTCTTTTACCTCCATTACAAATGTTGTTTGATCAGGTTCAGACGCTCCATCAGGGAATCGACCGAGCGCCCGGTTTCTTCCGGTTGTTTCTGGATACGGCATTTTGCCGCCAGCTTGTCCATCAGGGAATTCGTGACC
>ERZ779660.1584-NODE-1584-length-11158-cov-2.292624_pt1 | contig 11158 bp, 11 predicted proteins | sample MGYA00511906_ERZ779660 | MGnify/ENA primary metagenome ERZ779660 (study PRJEB29588, sample SAMEA2156906) | human gut metagenome | biome: human gut; feature: human-associated habitat; material: faeces | place: Denmark | collected 2008/2010 ... | reverse complement strand
CGGAAATACTGTGCCGACTATCTGCCGCTGGTGGAGGAGATACAGGCAGAGTGACAACAGAGAAAGGGACGAGTCGAATAAAAAGGCTCACAGTGGTGTTGTACAATAAAAGTTGACATAGGGAACTCAAGGAGCCAATATATAGAAAAGGACAAACAGGAGGCAAGAAAAGATGGCTCAGAATCAACGGAAATACAACCCGTTGGGCTGCTTTTTTCTGGAAAGATTGCCTCGTGTCCAAACGGATGTTTATTCCTGATGCCCCCTTTTCTTTCTCCAAAAACACTATATATTGACACAAAGAAAGTAATAAATAATAGATATAGCAGCTTGCTTTGCAACCAGCGTTGAATTTTGTTCATGCCGGAGAGCACAGAGGGCGTGGCAGAAGGTGCGACTACGGCAATGGGCGGAGAAAAACACTGATTCGCCGCAACCTACCGGATTGAGTGAAAATATTGAAACGGCTCAGACTCTTGGAGAATGAGTCTGGGCTGTAATCTTTGATATGCGGAGAGGAATTATGAGCGTTGTGGAATACAGAGAATACTCCGTTCTGATGTCGGTTTACCACAAAGAGAAGCCGGAGTATTTGAAGCAGGCGATTGAGAGCATTCAGGCACAGACATTCCCAACGGATGATTTTGTGCTGGTATGCGATGGACCGTTGAACGAACCATTGGATAACGTTATTACTAAAAAGCAGCAGGAGATGGGTACAACGTTGAGCGTTGTTCGGTTAGCGAAGAACGGTGGTCTTGGTAATGCACTGAATCAGGGAATCAAGCACTGCAAAAATGAGCTGGTCGCCCGGATGGATAGCGATGATATTGCCTATCCAGACCGTTGCGAGAAACAGATTAATATGTTCAATACGCACCCGGAAGTGAGTATTTGCTCAGGTGTCGTGGAGGAATTTACGACAGACCCAGAGGTTGTAGACACGAGGCGCGTTCCGCCGGAAACCCATGCGGAAATTGTAGAGTTTGCAAAGAAGCGGAATCCGTTCAATCACCCCTGTGTGATGTATAAGAAGTCCGCAGTCGAAGCAGTTGGCTCCTATCAAGATTTCTACTTACTGGAGGACTATTACCTTTGGCTAAGGATGCTGATGGCAGGGTATCAGGGCTATAACATTCAAGAGCCGTTGCTCCATATGCGGGCAGGCTCGGATATGTATAAACGGCGTGCGGGTTGGAAATATGTTAAAACGCAGAAAAGACTATTTAAGTTCATGAAGGACAGCAGGTTTATTGGGAACTGTCAGTTCATCAAGGGTTGCGTGATCCGTAGTGGATCGGCGCTGGCTCCCAACTGGCTGCGGAAGTTTATGTTTGAGAAAGTGTTGAGAAAGTAAAGAGGAGTTAATTAGATGAAGATTGGAATCCTTACTTATTACGGCGTACATAATCATGGTGCTGTTTTACAGGCTAATGCATTGAAGACAGTAATGGAAGGTAAAGGGCATGAGTGCGGTTTCCTTGAGTTCGAGCGTAGTTACTCGAACATTTCTCAGCAGCAAGCTAATAAGTACAAATTTGGATTGGGCAGTATTGGTTTCTATGCCAAGTACATGATGGAAAAGGGCTTGGGAAATATTCTTTATAATGTAAGTAAAAAACGGACACTAGGGAAATTTAGAGCTGTCAATATTCCGATGATGGGTAAGTACGAAGATTTTACAGGGGACTTGGCTGTAATCGGGAGTGACGAGGTGTTCAGCCTTGAAATCGGTGTTAATCCGTTTCTGTATGGTAATGGTTTGAAGGCAAAGCACATCATCAGCTATGCAGGGTGTTTTGGTCCTACGACGTATGATGAGGTCGTTAAGCAAGGACAGCAGAAGATGATTTCAGATGGACTTCGTCGGATGGATGCAGTTTCCGTGAGAGATCAAAACTCGATGGATACTGTGAAAAAATCTGCCGGAATTGACGCAACACTTGTATGTGATCCAGTCATTCTCTACGGATATGAGAAAGAGATGAAATCCTTTGTGCCTCCGATGAAGGACTACATTCTTATCTACTCGTATGATAAGAACTTGAATGATGAAGCAGAATATAACCATATCAAGAAATACGCAGAAAAGCACAATCTGAAGATTGTATCAGTGGGCTACTACCATAAATGGTGCAAGTCTATTGATGCGTCACCGTTTGAGCTACTGGGATGGATCAAAAATGCAAAACTTGTTGTAACAGATACATTCCATGGTTCCGTGATGTCTATCATTTGCAACACCCCGGCAGTTGTAAAACTGCGTGGCAATCAGAATAAGTTGCGATTCCTTTTGTCGGAATACGGTCTGCTGGACAGAACAATTTTGGATTTTTCGGAAATGGAAAGCGTTGCAGACAAATCTGTGGATTTTGCTAATGTGAATGCCGCAATTCAGGAACGCCGTGCTGCTTCTATGAAGTTCTTGGATGATGCACTTGCTGGCTGCCGGTGATGAGGAAAAAGTATGTTGACGGTTGATTATGAAAAATGTACAGGCTGCGGGGCGTGCGTTCAGCGTTGTCCGAAGCGGTGCATTTCATGGACAGAGAGAGAGTTTGGATTTCGATATCCACAAATTGATAAAGATGCCTGTGTAAATTGTGGTCTGTGCGAAAAAGTGTGTCCTATCGATAAGGCACTCGAGGTTTCTGCCGAGCAGAAAGCGTATGCGGCTGTACATAAGGATGATGAAGTGCTGGCGAAAAGCACAAGCGGCGGCGCATTTACTGCCATCGCCGATGCTGTCTTTGCACAAGGTGGCATTGTGTATGGCGCAGCGATGCTGGATGATATGCAGGTCAAGCATATCCGGACAACCGGCAAGGATGACTTTGAGGGACTGCGGAGTTCTAAATACCTGCAAAGTGATACCGGAACTACCTATCAGATGGTTGAGCAAGATTTGAAGCAGGGAAAAACAGTCCTATACTCTGGGACTCCTTGCCAGATTGACGGGTTGAAGAACTTCTTAGGAAAGGACTACGAGAATCTTTATACCGCAGATATTGTGTGCCATGGAGTTGGTTCTCAAGCCTACTTTGACAAGTACATGGATTATGCCAGAGAAAGATACGGCAAGATAAAGGTGCTACGGTTTCGATCCAAGGAGTACGCAGGGTGGAGTTGCGGCGGCGTCGTCGTCGTCGATACTTCTAATTGCCTGAAAAAAATCCCGTATCGGGATTTTGATAATTATTACTACTCCTATTTTCTGTCTGGGGATATTTATAGAAAGTCCTGCTACACCTGTAAGTATGCAAATACGAAAAGAGTCGGTGACTTTTCGCTGGGAGATTATTGGGGTGTGGAAGCCTTGAATCTACCGCTACGGACTGAAAACGGTTGCTCCTTGCTGCTTGTAAATACTGAGCAAGCAGAAAAACTGCTTGAAACGGTGACTGATCTTGATAAAGTTGAAACCACAATTGAGCAAGCGGCGCATTGCAATAAGCAGCTTAATGAGCCATCGAGATTGCCGGGAAGCCGACAAAAACGAATCGAAGAATATGAGTCGATGAATGGGAGACAGATTCAGAAAGTGTATTTAAAGACTCATCGAAAGACAGTTGTAAAAGGAAAACTGAAGGCTTTGATGCCGTACAAGTTGAAATTGTTAATTAGAAGTAAAAGAACGTAACGGAGGGAAGGCTGTGGTAACGATAAGAATCAAAGGCGGATTGGGAAATCAGCTTTTTCAATATGCTGCTGCGTATTCACTGGCCAAAAGACTGAATCAAAAACTGAAATTAGATAGTTCTTTTTTTCCACAGCAGACGCTTCGTGGTTTCAAATTGGGACAGATGAATGTATCCTGCGCTGATATTGCGGGTGTTCAGTCTTCTATTGTTGAGTTGTATAAAAGTAGATACCTTAATAAAGCTCTCCGTAAGGCTAATATTAGGGTTCTTCCTTGTGGCAGCAAAAAAAAATACTTATTAGAAACACGCTCAGACATTGTACCAGAATTTTTTAGCATTAGCCAAACCGATATTTATATGGATGGATATTATCAAAGTGAAGAATATTTTGAAACTTATAAAAAAGAGTTGATCGAGCAGTTCACGCCCAATTATCCAAGTGAGCAAGAATATGAAGATGTACTCTCTAAAATTATAAAATGTGAATCTGTCGCCGTTCATATGAGACGTGGAGATTTTCTCAGCGCCCAGAATGATTCGAACCCCAATCATTATTTATTGGGAGAACAGTATTACCACAATGCTTTGAAGTATGCAAATGAACATCTGGAAAATCCTGTGTTTTTCTGGTTTTCTGATGATATTGACTGGGTAAAACAAAACTTTGGTGAAAGAGAGTACTTCCGCTTTGTTAGTTTGCATACAAAACATTCAGATATTGATGAAATGATGCTGATGAAAAATTGTAAGCACATTATTGCAGCAAATAGCACTTTCAGTTGGTGGGCTTCTTGGCTTAATGAGCATAAGGATGCCTTACATATTTGCCCAGCAAAACGGTATGGCAATTTGCGCATGATTCCAGAAAACTGGATCAAGATTGGAGTTGAGTGACTGAAATGAAAGTAATCCATATTGTGGATAGCCTAAATGTAGCAGGTGGTGTAAACAGCTTCGTATACGACCTATGCCTTGCTATGAAAAAACAAAATGTAGATGTAAGTCTGATTGGAATTCTTGACTCCAGTGAAAAAGATAACGACTCGGTGAAAAAATTGAAGGCTCATGGCATTGATGTCATTTGCCTCGGAGCGAAAAGCAAGAAGGACGCATTAATGCGATATCGTCCTGTGCTTCGAAAAGCTATCGCACAGATAGCAATTGATGAAGCAACAGTTTGCAATCTTCATTTGAAATTAAGCGTTTTACTTGGTGGAATGGCTACCATTGGGTTAAGAAATGTTAAATGTGTTGAGACGTATCATTCGCAATATAGCCATTATTCATTGGAATATAATTTGATGAAGCCTAGAATATTGCTTTATATTCCGTGCTCAAAATCGGCAGGGGTGGAAATGCAATCGCGCTTTCATGTGCCAAAAGAAAAAATGTGCGTAATTTCAAATGGAATTGATTGCGAAAATGTTAGTAAGGTAGTACCAGAAAAAAACAATAGTATAACGATTTTGTCTGTAGGAAGATTGACAAAACAAAAAAATTACCCAGTATTGATTGAAACATTCAATGAAATGGCTTCAAAAGATATTGAATACGATATTATAGGGTCGGGGGAAGATGAAGAAAAACTGAAACAGATGGCAACATCGGATTGCATTAAATTTCTCGGAACAATGGAACGAGAAAAAGTACTATTGAGAACCGCTGGTGCGGATTTGATATGTATGCCCTCATTGTGGGAAGGATTGTCAATTTATATGATGGAAGCATTTTCGCTTGGTAGACCGATGATGCTTTCTGATATACCAAGTTTCCGAGAAGCTGTCGATGAGTGTGCATTAGAGGGAAGACCTTATCGCAGATGCGCATGGGGTTATTTGGTAAAAGTTGATGATCCAAGTGCTTATCGTGCTGCAATATTTGACTTCATTGAAAATAAGACCGAATGGGTTAAAATGCAAAAGTCCAGTCTTAAAATGGCTGAAAAATTTAATATCCAAACAACTGCTAGAAAATATATAGAGGCATATTCATCTTTAATGGATTAAGATGAACAATGTATTTGTGGAGGGATGGATATGCAAATAGCATCAAACATAGTGAGGGATGGATATGCAAATAGCATCAAACATAGTGGGGAGATGGATATGCAAATAGCACCAAACATAGTGGGGGATACGCCGCCCTAGTAGCCTTTTTATGGGTGTCAGTGGCTGTAGAGTATCAAGATGGAATTCATGCAGTCATTGTACGTATAGGAAATAAATATCTAAAGTTAAATATAATCGTACTGTGTGCTGTGTTTTATGTCGGCGTTTCGTGGCATGGATATTACAAACGACACGGAAGCGTATTATAGAACATATCAAAAAATTGCGTATAGTGGGTTTGCAGGTGAGACGCGAATGGAACGTGGATATGTAGCACTAAACTTGCTCTTATCTCGTGTTTTCCAAGAAAACATGGTGGGATTTCGTGTTCTTTTGTTCATAACAGCTGTATTTAGTTATTTGGCATTAGAACAATGGATTGAAAGACATGCAGCAACCTATGGGATATGTATTCTCGCATTTAATTTTCTCTCAAATCAAAGTATCATGTCAGCTATTCGTCAGTCAGTAGCGGTTGGCTTTATTTTGTGGGCATTGATGGATTGGGAGGATTTGAAAGGGTGGAAACGGTATATTGTATACATCTCTTTGATTATTGCTGCGATGTTTTTTCATAATACAGCAATAGTAGCTAGCGTATTACCACTATTATCTTCTCGGAAATATACGCGTAATACAACAGTGCTGATAATAATCGTGACGTTGATAATGACATCAACAAATCTTGTGAGCAGTATGATTTCGTTCATTGACCTTGGAAAAGGATATGTCACCGCTGAGATTGGTAACGCTGTAAATGTGGGTGTAGTGTCCTTATTGTATTTAGCTTTACTTTTGTTGAGATTGATTGCTGCCAATAGAAGCGGCTGTTGGTCCTCTGAAAGCAACAATACAGGAAATACTGCTTATAGTGATGATTTTTTATACATATTGCATAGCACTATCCTTGGCGATTACAGTGATGTCACTGCGTGCAGCAGGGATGAGCCGCCTTACTATGTATTTACAGCTTGTTGGTCTTCCATATGTTTCTAATATTATGAATCAAATAGAAGATCAAAGAATGGCTATTATTATAAAAGTTGTCTTTAGTGTAGTAATATGGGGTTATTCCGCTATAGTTTTAATTTATAAACTAGAATGGCAACATATTTGGCTATATCATTTTTAGTGGCAATAAAAACATGAAATAAGCAGTAATCCAGACATTATACTATAAAAGAAATGGAGAATTTAATGGTTAAATTGGATGTAAATAAAACTGCTTTTTTGGTAACGCTGCTTTTTATTCTTGCATCGCCGATAGAAAATATACTAAGAACTGAACAAGTTGTTTATGTTTTAGGAATTGCAATTCTCGTATTTTGCGTTATTCAGAGAAAGTATCTGTTACTCAACAATTCAAAATATATTGTTGTATTAATGGTATATATATTTTTAACTTGCTATTGGAGTGCAGAAAGACAGGCGTTTAATTCGTTGCTTGTCATCTATGCAGAATTGCTTTTTTTGTATTTGCAATTGCAATTTCCATACACAGAAAGTCAGTATAAGAAGATAAAAGTTGCGTTTTTGATACAAAACTGGATTCTACTTATTTTGTGCTTTACAAGTGGAAGCTATATGGACAGCAGATTTTGGCTAAAATCTGCTACGTCAGGGGCTGATCCTAACTACTTGTCAGGCTGGTTTGTTATACCGTTGTGCTTTGCAGTAGAGTTGTTGTTTTCCGAAAAAATAAAGAAAGTCTGGAAAATATTAATTACAGTTCAGGTTGTTTTGTCATTTTATTTTATTATGCAGACCGCATCCAAATCGGGCCTAATTACGAATGCATGCGTATTTGCAATTGCTACAATTTATACATTTCGAAGTATGATAAAGGAGCATCCGGGGCGTGCGCTTACAGTGTTAGTGATATTTGCTTTGGGCGTGTTTATTGCAGTCAATAATATGCCGGCTTATTTGGTGCAGCGTTTATCAAATGGGGATACAACAGGCACGGGAAGATTTCCAATGTGGGTTACGCTTGCTGAAACAATGTTGAATAATCCGATAAAGATGATTTTTGGATTTGGGACAAGTGCGGTTAAATACTATACCGGAACAGGGCTTGTATCGCATAATACATATCTTGATTTGCTTTTTAATGAGGGTCTAGTTGGCTTTATACCACTTGTGATTTATATAGGCAAATCGATACGAATCAAAATAAAAAAATGCCCATACACAGTAATAACTTTTCTGGGTATGTCAGTGTTGCTTTTGACATTGTCGGCATTTAATACGCGATTTTTCATGTTGCTTCTTTTCTTAATAGGAATGGATGTAACAGAGAATTTTGAATAATCCAAAAAATGAGAGGATACGTCAATAAATATATGGCTAAAGAAAAAAAGATTCTATTATCAACTCTACAGGTGACATTGATAACCTTGTTCGTTAAATTTTTGGGTCTGGTAAAACAATCAGTCCTTGCCGCATCTTGTGGTGCTACAATGGAAACAGATGCCTTTTTCATTGCGACAGGAACAATGGTTAACCTTAGCACGGTGATTTTTTCTGCCATATCAATTTCGCTCTTGACAATTCACACAAATGTCCTGATTAATGACGGCAGAAAAGAATCAAATGAACTCATTAATGCGGTTCTAAAATTTTTTATCCCGGTTGCCTTTGGATTGACGATAGTAGTCTATTTTGGTTCTTCAATTGTAGCGAAGATATTAGCTCCGGCATATCAAGGTGAAGAATTGAGATTGTTGTCTGAGTATATTAAAACAATGTCAATTTCATTTGTATTGTGGTGCTACTTCTTAACAATCAATGTGATCTTAGAAACAGATAAGCAATTCGTTCAAGGAAAAGGACAAGGTTTTTTTCAGAATGTGTTTTTGATTTTCGGCGCTTTAATCTTTTATCCTAGATATGGGATGAAAACACTTGTTTATGCTTTCCTTCTTTCTGGTTTGACACAGTGTATTTTAGTGACATGGTGTGCACGCGATAGATTTAAATTTGTTATTACGAAAAAAAAACCCAATAAATATGTTTGTTCTTTGATAAAAGTTGCATTCCCATTGCTCCTTGGAAATGCAATGTATGAGGTGAATACAATCGTTGATGGACAGATAGCAACAAGTCTTGGGGTTGGAGGGGCATCAATCTTAAACTACGGAGCAACAATTAACGATATGGTTGTAGGCGTCATAGTAGCGTCAGTCTCAACGGTAATTTTTTCACATTTTAGTACATGGATTGCAAAAAATGAGATCAAAGAAGTCGAAATTAATCTGAAGAGGGTATTGGAAATACTTACATTACTGTTATTTCCAATAATGGTAATGTGTATTGTTGCTGGAGATAAAATTGTAGAAATTTTTTATGGTCGGGGTAATTTTGGTGAAAAAGAGATATGGATGACATATGGTGTTGTCATTGGCTATGCAGTCGGATTTGTGTTCCAAGCGACAAGATCCAATCTTGTAAAAGTGTATTATGCGTTTCAAGATTCAAAAACACCGATGATCAATGGAATGCTTGCTATTGTATTAAATATAATACTTAGCATAACATTATCTAAATTTATTGGTGTTGCAGGGGTAGCACTAGCGACAAGTATATCGATGCTGTTCGTTACAGCGTTGCTTTTTAGTGGAGTGAAGAAGTATCTGCCGTCCTTTGCGTTAAGAAAAAGTTGTAAAGAACTCTTCAAAGGTGCTATGGCAGCATGTATAACCGCCATAGGTGCTTTTGCTCTAAAAAGTATCCTCTCAGCTAGCTTAATGGTAACATTTTTGATTATTGGCTTTTTTGTGGTAACCATATATGCAATACTTCTCTTCCTTTTCAAATCGGACAATTTAGAGTGGCTTTGGAAAGGTATGTGTCGAAAAATCAAAGGAGAATAATCTAATGTCAGTTAAAGCATTGTATAAAGAGATTCGTTTCACATTGAGAGATTTAATATATAATAGCCGATGCAGGAAGAAGCTTTTAAATAATGACTTTTCTCTGATCACATGTGATTGCACGGGCGGCTGTGTTGCGAAAGACTTGAAAGTGCGGATGAATTCACCAACGAGAAATTTTTATTTTAATGCGGATGATTATATTAAGTTTTGCAAGAATTTGGATTACTATCTATCACTTACGCCGGAACCATATGCTGGGGATTATTCAGGGGGAGGATCAGAGTATTTAATGGCATCTCTTGGCGATTTGAAGATGTTCCTAGTTCATTACCCAAGTGTTGAGCAGTGTCAAAAGGAATGGATTCGACGCCGTGATAGAGTAAATAAGAAAAACATGTTCTTTGTGATGAATGATCGTAACTATTGCACTGAAGAGGATATAAAGGCTTTTGATGCGCTTCCATATGATAATAAAGTCTGCTTTACACATGTCAGATATCCACAGTATAAATCCACATATTATATTTCGGGAAGTGAAAAAGACAATTATCTAAAAAGTGTTATGAATTATGTACATCAGTGGTGGATTAAAAGATATTATGATCAATTTGACTTTGTAACATGGCTTAATAATGGCGGTTCGAATTGGACAAAAAGCGTTTGACAGGAGACCAAGAGTGAAAAATAGAGTTAATTTTGAGACGCACTTAAATAAAGGGTCGTAAGTCCCCGAGTTAAAAAGAATATATAGCCGAATATTGGTTATTAGTTATCGTTGCATCTAACTAATTGGCTGGTATCGTATCATCTGGATTCAAGATACGCAAAAACATTTTTATCATTAAGTACAACACGTTCATTGCGACCATTCAGCTGGTTAACCATATCTGTGATGCTGCTATGTACAACACGGACGATTCCATTGCGAAGTTATCATGGTCTGACTTTGTGGCTGACATCACTGAGCCAGAATTGATTCAGTATCTGAAAGAGCGTCAGTTGTACGTAAATGAAGAAGTTTGTGCAGAGGAGGAAATGTAAGATGTGTGCATTATTTGGTTGGCTGGACTATAAGGGCATTGTGTCGGACAGGCTGTTGAAAAAGCTGACACAGGCTCTGGCAAATGCTGCTGAGGAACGAGGAACAGATGCGTCTGGGATTGCCTATGTGAAGAATGATAAAGTGACGATTTTCAAACGTCCCAAGCCGGCTCACAAGATTCGCTTTAATGCCCCCAACGGCACAAGAGCAATCATGGGACATACTCGCATGACTACCCAGGGCAACGAGAAGTTCAACTACAACAATCACCCCTTTTATGGCCATGCGGATGTCAATTTTGCCTTTGCCCATAACGGTGTTCTGTATAATGATAAGGAACTCAGAACCGAAAAGCACCTGCCGCAAACGCAGATCGAAACTGACAGTTATGTTGCAGTGCAGTTGTTGGAACAGCAGGGCAAGTTGAACTTCGACTCGCTTAAAAGCATGGCAGAGTTAGTGCAGGGCAGTTTCTGCTTTACCGCCTTGGAC
>ERZ779660.1580-NODE-1580-length-11183-cov-3.185927_pt1 | contig 11183 bp, 10 predicted proteins | sample MGYA00511906_ERZ779660 | MGnify/ENA primary metagenome ERZ779660 (study PRJEB29588, sample SAMEA2156906) | human gut metagenome | biome: human gut; feature: human-associated habitat; material: faeces | place: Denmark | collected 2008/2010 ... | reverse complement strand
CCCGAGCGCAGCGGGGCCCGGCTTGGCTCGTGCGCTGTGCCGCCTGATTTATGCCAACGATGCGCCGGTCAACGTGTTTCCGAGCCTGCACTGCTATGAGGCGCTGGTCATGCATCTGGCGACGTTCCGCGTGCCGCCGCTGTGTGCGCGCAGGCGGCTGCGTCTGGCGTCCGCCGCGCTGGTCACTTTGATCTGTCTGTCCACGCTGCTGGTCAAACAGCATTCCGTGGCCGATCTGATCGCAGGATGCATGCTGGCTGTGGTGATGTATCTGCTGACGGATCATATTTTCGACAAAAGGAGGGAACACCATGATCATACGACCATTTAATGCCGGCTTCTTTCTGCTGATGGCAGTCATGATGCTCGTAGCCCTTGTGGTTCCGGCATCTGCCACAACAGACACAAGCGGCACTGTGACGGTGTACGTCACCACGGGTATGTTTACCAGAGGCGGTATAAATGAATACCCGGCTTATAAGGGCGGCACGATCTATTCAAACCCCAACTTTAGCATCATGGGATATGAACTTGACATCAATACTATCGCGACGGATTATGTCAGTTCTACGCAGCTGATTTACGAGGCTCCCGAATCTGCAACTACCCTGAAGACTCCGAACATTTTGGATGCCATCCTTGCGGCGTTCTTTGATGCGAACGTGGACATATTCTCCGACGTAGTCGCCGGGTGGGATGCAAATCCTGTTAGCGGACCTGCTGGTGGCTATATCAATGGCGTTAATCCCAACTACGCCGTATATGACAATCCCGATACCGAAACTATTAACGGCGTTGTCTACGACAAGTATAGCGGCCAAGGTTGGAATATTGCCTACGGCATGGGCCTGAATAATATCAGCGCGGCTGAGGTGTATGGTACAAATGTCGAACTGGTAAATGGTATGGTCATTATTTTCGACTTTAGCCCCTATACCATTTATGAGGTTCACACCGGCAACTAAATAATCACAGCGGATAAGGAGATGGGGCGGGAAATCTGCCCCATCTCCCTATTAATGCAGAAGGGTATGTGTAATATGTCTACGAAAAAGAATTTTTTGGCAAGGGCGCAGGCATTGCTTTTAGCTGCCGTGTTGACACTCAGCTTGCTGCCGGTAAGTGCTTTTGCCGCAGAAAATGATCTGCCACAGGAGGTAACACCTTCAGTGGGGCAAAATGCCGAGGTCGAGTACATCGGCGAGGAACTGAACGTTTCCACAAGCAGTGAGGACTCCGCAGAAACAGGTGCGACAGATTCTCTTCCTTCTTCGACCTACTCAAAGCAAGAGGATGCCGCGCCTACTACGGAAACATTAGCCCTGATGGAGGCACAAAGCATCGAGGAGACATCTCCGTCCCCTCTCGCATTTTCTTTTTATGATGTCAGCACGACCAAGACGACCTCGCTAGAGTTGCGCCAAGCAGAGGACGGAACCTATACACTCTATATTCCCGTGAGTGGTGTCGTAGATTGGAATCACTGCATAAAAATAATCGCTCCTGAGAGCTACACGGAAATTTTTTCGTTAAAATACGACTGTTATGTGCCGGGAGCGCATAAAATGGCCCCTTCTCCATGGGAAGCAAAATCTGAAGAAGGAATACTTACCGCCGAAGCCTATTCGGTTGGGAGTGCGCCTTCTTTGGGAGAGACGGAATTGATGTTTTCACGGAGTATGCAGCTGTATGTTGATGGGGCGGCCTACAATATATCTGTGCAGCCGTATTGTGACCTTGAAACAGTAGAGGTTAGGGAAAGCGGGCGCCTCCCCGCATATCGTTTGGACGCCAAACGCCCTTGCGAAGAAATAGAACAGTTCAAGTATTATGCTACTGCTCCAACAGGCAAGACAATAACTGTTCAGCCAAGTGTAAACAGCAATATCCGTGTTCTTGGAGGATATGCGTCGGTGGATGGGACTGATGGTCAAAATGCATATAGAATCAACGAAAAAACCACCGTGACTATTGTGTCCAGATGCAACGAAGAATGGGGCGTGGAGGACCGCACCTATACACTTCTGCTCGCCCCGATTGCGAAAGATTATTTTCCGGAATTAACCTATGGCAACGAGGTTGCGCCGAAAAAGATTCAAAAAAAAACGAACATTGGTGATAATACCTCAGTAACGGTAATGGCTTCTGCGCCGGACGCAGACCTTCAATGGACGCATGGTGGGAAAATCGTCAGCACAACCAATACGGTTAAAATAGATACAACAAATCCAGCAAACAAATTACAAAACAAGTACATATTTGAAGCATCCGTTGTGGTGGATGGTTTGAGGTATACCAGTACAGTAAGCGTTCTTGCCGAAGTGGCTGGAACTGCACTAAAAGATCCTGTTATAACAAGTCAGCCTGTCTCAGCGACATACGAAACAGGCAGCAAGGCTTCTCCTTTGTGTGTCGTGGCGGAAGGAGCTGCAGGCGGAAAACTTTCATATACATGGTACAAAAACACTAAATGTAGCACCGACAGAGCCGAGCCTGTCGAAAACAAAAGCGTAAACCAAAACGAATACATTCCCGACACAGGAACGGGTGGCATATATTACTATTACTGCGTCGTGCAGGATACATATGGTGCGGGCAAACGCAAAATCACCAGTAACAAAGTGACCTCAGATATTGTACGGGTCGAAGTAACTGGCGGAATGCCGGAAGGCGTTACAGGAAGCGGAGCCGAAAAAGATCCTTATATTTTTTCAACGGGCGCACAGTTGGCAGCACTGCAAAACCTTGTAGCCAACGGGGATGGCAAACCCTTCCGAAATACCTACTTCAAATTTGCAAATGATATTGAACTTCCGCAGGATTGGAAGCCGCTGGGCAGCCTGAAGGAAGGCGCTGCCCTTCCCGATCGGGGCGTCAATATCAATGCTTTCAGTGGAATCATAGACGGCGACGGGCATAAAATCATCATCCCAAAGGGCGGACTGCCTTTGATTGGATATGCACGGGATGCGGTCGTAAAAAACCTTAATATCTATGGTGAAGAAATCAATGGTTACGGCCTCTTAAACAACTATGTGGTTGATTATGGGGACAACGGCGACTATAATGTTGGCGATGTTCCTGAAACCATTCGGATCGAGAATTGCCGCTTGCTAAAAGGCTCTTCCACCCTGAAGTCGGGCTTTATCGGGGGTTATGCGTCAGGCAAGAACTATGTGTATATCATTGATTGTACCATAGAGGAAGGTGTCACGATAGGATATACCGGCGACGAAAGCAGTATTGGTTCATTTGGCGGTGAGTTCAATGGTATGCTCATAAACTGTACCAGTTCTGCCACGGTAAAGGGCAAGAACCGAGTTGGCGGCCTAGTCGGAAATAAAGGCCAGTCTATGGGCTTATTCCAAATTCAAAACTGCTCTTTTACCGGCACTGTCATCGCTACTGGCAATTATGTCGGCGGCATTTTGGGTTCGGGATATAATGCATGGTCTGCACCGAACTCGCCTTTGGCAACAGTCCGCAATTGTTTTGTCAGCGGCAGCATTACAGGCACTGATAAAATCGGCGGTATCACCGGTGGTGAACCCGGTGTCGTACAAGCGTGGGGCAATGGTGCTGGTGATATAGTCGATAATGTATTCTACGGTACGATCACGGCCACTGGCGAAGGGAAATTTGTTGGCGGTGTCATTGGCTATATGCAGTCGCTGAATAAGAATAATTGGGTCAGCGACAACTATTATTGCGAAGATAGCGGTGCGGCTAAGGGCATTGGCGAGATCGCTATCGTTGATACCAGTGCCGAACACGAAACAGACAGCAACACTCGCTATGTGAATACCGCAATTGAAGTCCCGGATATTCTCGGTTTTGATCGAAGAGGTGGTTATAATCGCACTGATGACCCTGTAGGTAAAGATGCAGATAAACTGGTAAAGCGTGTCACGAAGGAAGACCTGACAAATGAAACCGTTGTTGCACTGCTCAACAGTTCTAAAACCAGCTTCCGCAACTGGATTCAAGGTGCGACCGGGCCGATTCTCCGCCAAGAGGCCGTTGCCTACGAGCTTGTTGTCGGAGGCGAAATCAAAAACCAGCACTATGTCGGCGATGCTCTGAATCTGTCCGGCCTTACGCTGACGGCCAAGTGGTCTGACGGTACGACTACCAATGTACCGCTGAATGATCCCGACCTCAAGATCACCGGCTACGACGGCGGCAAGCACGGCCAGCAGACGGTGACGCTCCAGTACGGCGCGGCTAAGGTAGAGATCGTCGTCACCGTGCTGTATAAAGAGCCGGAGGACATTACCGTGACCATCACCCTGCTGGGCGACAAGGCCCACGGCGACAACGGCCAGGTACACGGACTGTCCAAGGGCGGCCTGACCGCGTGGGTCAGCGGCCACAAGGTGGAAGTGACCACCAACATGACTGTGTGGGACGCGCTGCAGCAGCTGCTCGGCGTAACATGGGATAACCCCACCGGCAACTACATCAAGAGCGTGACCTACGGCGGTGTGACCATTGGCGAGTTCACCAACGGCAAGAACTCCGGCTGGATGTATACGCTGAACGGCAAGTACCCCATGCTGGGCGTCAGTGAGCAGTATCTGAAGAAGGGCGACGTCATCGTGTTCCACTACACGGATGACTACACGCTGGAGGCGGCGGACATGGGCCCCGCGCCGGAGGAGAAAAAGACCGCTGATGAGGTCATCGCCCTTATCAACGCCATCGGCGTGGTGGATCTGACCAAGGGCGATGTCATCGCCAAGGCACGCGCCGCGTATGACGCGCTTTCCGCGGCGGACAAGAAGCTGGTGACCAACTATCAGACGCTCCTGGACGCTGAGGCGGCCTACGCCAAGCTGGTGGCCGAGCTGGGCAAGAAAGCGGATACCATTTACAAGAACACGGGTGACTACTTGGCCAAGCGGGGCACGCCCAGCGTAGGCAGTATCGGCGGCGAGTGGATGGCACTGGGGTTGGCCCGCAGTGGTCGCACTGTCCCAGGGGGCTACTATGACGCTGTGGTCAAGTATGTCAAGGACAACATCGACAGCAACGGACGGCTGGACAAGAACAAGGCCACCGAAAACGCCCGCATTATCCTGGCGCTGACGGCCATCGGCAAGGATGTGACGAATGTGGACGGCCATGACCTGCTGGCCGGGCTGAATGAGATGTCCTACCTCTCCAAGCAGGGCATCAACGGTGCGATATTCACGCTGATCGCGCTGGACAGCCACAGCTACACGCCTGCCGGCGATGTGACCCGCGACAAGCTGGTACAGGTCATTCTGGACGCGCAGATCAGCGGTGACGGCGGCTGGAGCCTGGACGGTAAGAACGCCGATGTGGACATGACCGCCATGGCTATCCAGGCACTGGCAGCCTACTACAAAAGCAACAGCAGCGCAAAGAAGGCTGTGGACAAGGGACTGAGCTGGCTCAGCTCCGTGCAGCAGAATGACGGCGGATTCACCAGCTGGGGCGCAGCCAACAGCGAATCCTGCGCGCAGGTCATCGTTGCGCTGACTGCACTGGGCATTGACCCGACCAAGGACAGTCGGTTCATCAAGAATGGTGTCAGCGTGCTGGACGCGCTGTGCAGCTTCGCGGTGAATGGCGGAGGATTCAAGCACCTCGCCACCGAGACAAGTGCCAACGGCATGGCGACGGAGCAGGGGTTTTATGCACTGGTGGCATATTACCGGCTACTGAACGGCCAGACCAGCCTGTATGACATGACGGATGTGAAACTGGAGGGCGTCAAGGCCGAAGAGCCGGTCGATGATACCGACAAGTCGGATGATACTGCCGACACGGAGGTCGAAGATACTTCAAGTGGCGGACAGGTGGTGCTGTGGGTAGTCATCGGCGTGGTGGCTGTCGGTGGTATTGCCGCACTGGCGGTGACCAGCAAAAAACGGCATGGCAGAGATGCGGAGTAATACTTGAATACACCAACGCAGGGGCGCGGAAGCGTCCCTGCGTAAGGTGCTTTTGTGAGGGTTTCAACATGAAAAAGAAGTCATTCTGCTTGCTGCTCTTAACGGCGGTGCTGCTTTTTTGCGCTGCCTGCGGTCAGATGCAGACGGTGCAGCCGGAGGATACCGGCGATAAGGATCAGTACATGACTGAGCCTGTCCCGGATGGCAAGCCCGATCCGGTAGAGCCGCAGGATACGACGGTGGATACCACTACAACCCACACCTGTACTTTCTCCATCTCTTGCGAGACCATTCTGGATAATATGGACAAATGTGTGGAGAACAAGAAGTTTCTCGTACCGGCGGACGGCGTTATCTTTCCTGCCACGGAGGTAGAGTTCAGCGAGGGCGAGAGCGTATTCGATGTTCTCCAGCGGGTATGTCGGGACAACGCCATCCACATGGAATCCAACTGGACTCCGGTATATAACAGCGCCTATGTAGAGGGGATCAATAACCTCTATGAGTTCGACGTGGGCAGTTTGTCCGGCTGGATGTACAACGTCAACGGCTGGTATCCCAACTACGGTTGCTCCCGCTACCAGGTGAAGGACGGCGACGTCGTGGAGTGGCGCTATACCTGCGATCTTGGCTATGATCTCGGCAGCGGTATGGGTGGATAATGGAGGCACCATGATATAGAGAACGCTGGTATAGGAAGCGGGATTTCCAGAACGCATTGGCCTCTGGAGATATTCGAGAGACCATCTAACCGTGCGGGCGGACAACACAAAATAATGTACAAAAAGCCAGGGATGACCCTTTGTGACCATCTCTGGCTTTCACATTCCCATTGACTTGTTTGTGGTTGTGTGGTAGTTGTGTTTGCTACCAAAACCGAAGGGAGAACACGACTATGAAAAAACTTGTACTGCTAACTCTATGCATCGCCCTGCTGCTTACAGGCTGCGGGCAGGCTGCTGCGCCGGAAGTGGGCACCGTTCTTGCGATAGTGCAGGAGGAGACTATCCCCACAACTGACACACAAGATGTGCCGACGGGAATAGCGGAAGTAGCTGTCGAACCAACCATATCAGAAATCCCCGCGCAGTCGCAACACGCGCCCGTTGTTGCGCCGCTGGAGGAACCCGCGGTCACTGTGCCAGCCGAGCCGCCAACAGCGGACACACCCACACAGACACCCGAACCTGCACCCAATACAGGCTTAGACACCGTGCCGGCGCAGACGGCAGAGGAAGTGCCCTCTGTGCCTCCCGCCACCGGTGGCATCTACTCCGTTGAGGAGGCTGTGCGTGTGGGCAACGAGTACGCCAAGGCACAGTACGGCGTGACCATCGACACCAGTATGACCACCGCTGACTCCAGCTACTATCCCGGCACAGCGGACAGTGTAGCGCGGCTGACCGAACACGGCGGACAGGCCGCATTGAATGCCGCCGTCTGCGGCAATGTGGATGCCACCTTTGCATGTCTCGCGGCATTGGACAACGCGGATGTGGTCAGCGCATACGCACGGTTCAACTGCACCGTTCGCTATAACGCGGCAGGAGATGAGTACATCGTAGTGGTGCTGTACGGCTGATATACACGGAGCAGCTTCTGCGTCGGTGTAAGCAAAAAATAGGGAGCCGGTCGTTCGACTGGCTCCCTATCATATTCATACCTCATTCAGTTTTACTCTCAGCGTATCGACGATCTCGTTTCTTTCCTCGTCTGTGCGCGCGGAACGGTATCGCTCCACCGCCGCGTCGCGGAGCTGCTCCGACTGCCGTGACCATACTTCAAAATCCGCTTTGCTCATTGTCCCCTTACGGACACGGGCAAAGTATTTTTTATAGGCGCGGATCTGTATCTGCCATAGCGGATCGTTCTTGGACTTCTCCTTAAAACTTGTCATAGCCCCCACGTCCCGGCAGGTCTTACCTCCCAGCTGCTCAGACGGCCTGTCGCAGTAGGTATAGCTCATTCCCGGCTTTTGTAAGAACCACCGTCCGCAGTGGGCGCATCGCTTTGGCACGAAGCCCCGCTGCAAACCTTTCATAAACTCCACATACACGAAATCCAGCAGCCCGTCAAAGTACATTCGCTCCACGATCTCCGGCTCGGTACAGTACATCCCCTTGAGCATGTACTGCGTCTTTACCTGCGGCGCATCTACCTCTCTGTCCGCGCCGAGGCTGACGCCGCTGATAAACGGCTCCAAGTGCGCCTGCAAAATGTGTTCCGCCAAGGGCAGCTTCCGCTGCCCTTTCTTCTTTTCGAAAACGGCCTTGCTGAAAAGCTCATCCAAGAACCACGCGTAGCGTTCCTGTACGAAGCGGATGGCCTTGACCTGCTCCTGCATGAAGGGGATCAGCTTGCTCCTGCGCTGCAGTACAAATTCCTCAATCTCTTCTCTTATTTCGCCGGTGAATAGTTCCTCCACCGAGACCATCTCTATATCCTGTGCCAGATACAAGTAGCTGCGGTACAGCGGCAGCCGCCCAAACCATTTCAGAGCATTGAAAAACGTTCCCAATACCGCCTCGGTATGGCTCTGGGAGATCACGCTCTCCAGCTCATCCAATGCTTCCTGAAACGGCGTGACATCCATGTTGAGGATCTCCGTCAGCACAAATCCGTATGGCAGCGGGTACACCTTCTCCTCCACCCAGTATCCCGCCGCACCAAACTCGACGCGTGTGTTGGTGTACATCCTGTCCATATCGAACATATCTTTTCCCAATATTCCCACGGCGCGTCCCTCCTGCGATTGATAATCTATTTCGAATAATAGTGTATCTGCTAATATCGTAAATTATCTATTGCTAAATGTCAAGGGAAATGGTACCATCGCAGCACTCGAATATTCACAGACGATATAGATTAGCAAAGGAGGACTGCTATGACATCAAGAAAAACTCTTTCTACCATCGACGCGGACACGCTGCTGTCCACTACATTGCCGCCCACACGGTTCATCATAGACCGGCTGCTGCCGCAGGGGTTACACATCCTTGCCGGAGCACCGAAGGTGGGCAAATCGTGGCTGGCTCTATGGCTGTGTCTGCAAGTGGCGCAGGGAACAAGCGTGTGGGACTTCCCGACCCATAGAGGCACTGTGCTCTACCTCTGCCTGGAGGACAGCCTCACCCGTATCCAAAGCCGCCTGTTTCAGATCACCGACGACGCGCCGGAGGCACTGCACTTCGCCACCATCGCCGCAGGCATCGGCGAGGGGCTGGAGGAGCAGCTCACCAACTTTCTTACGCAGCACCCCGACACATCACTGGTGGTCATCGACACATTACAGCGCATCCGCACCGGCAGCGACAGCGGCAATCCCTACGCCAACGACTACCGTGACATCTCTGTATTGAAAGCGTTGGCGGACAAGCACCACATCGCCATCCTGCTCATTCACCACCTCCGTAAGATGAACGATGACGACCCCATGAACATGATCTCCTGCACGACAGGCATCAGCGGAGCGACAGACAGCAACTTCGTGCTGAAGGAACGCAGGCGCGGCAGCGGCGAAGCCACCCTGTACTGCACCGGACGGGACATAGAATACCGCGAGCTGCCGTTGGTATTCGATAAGAGCGGCTACATATGGCGGCTGACAGAGCCGGTGGAGGGGGAACGCACTTCCATCGACCCGGAGGCAATTTCCCTCTCTGTCTTTCTGCGGGGGCTGGGCAGCTTCGAGGGAACAGCTACGGAGTTGAGTGCGCTGCTGGAAGCAAAGACAGGGGAGAGGCTAACGCCCAGTGTGCTGTCCAAGCGGCTGGTGAAGTACGCGGAGGTACTGGAGCAGAACGGTATCCGCGTGGTCAGCGAACGCACACGGACAACGCGGATGCTGAGTATCCTTTGCCTTCCGTGTGACGGGAGTGACGGCAGTGACGGGAAAAACTGATATGGTGCCTGTGTTGAATTTGCCGTCACACCTGTCACAGCCGTCACAGAGCGAAAATGTACCGATTTTTGGCAGAGGTACACGATGCTATTTTGCTCCGGAAAAATCACGATTTTGGAGCAAACCCAGGGAAGGAAAAGGAAAGTTCACAGCCACACCGCGCCTCGCGCCGGTTGCCCGCGGTGTTGCCGCCTGTGGGCCGATGTGTGGCCTCGCAGGGCGGAGGTGGGGTACGGATACCACCCAGCCTATTTGGGCGCGTGCTGGGGAGCTTTTCGGTGCGCCGAAAGCGAAGCAGGAGAAAGGGGCGGCGTCGTGGACGCCCCCGCCCCGGTCACTTCTGCCCACAGTGCGGGCAGTTGCGCCGTTCCACCAGCGGCGTCGTAGAAGGGAATTTTCGGAGGGCGGTGGGGTCGAGAACAGAAATGATCCCGCAATTACGGGAAAAGCTGCGGGGTCGCGGCAAAATTTCAAGGAGGAAAACTAAAATGACAAATAACAAGGAAAAGTACGCTTTTTGGCTTACGCCGGAAGCGAAGAAAATGATAGAAATAAACGCGCCGCTGGCCAACTGCGGCAGCCAAAGTGAGTTCGTGGAGAAGGCGGTTCGGTTCTACGATGGCTACCTGAAGGTGCAGAACGCCGGTGCGTTCCTGCCACACGCAGTGGCGGATGTGCTGGAAGGTTCGCTGGGCGTGTTCGAAAACCGCATGGCCAAGCTGCTGTTCAACCTGGCCGTGGAGCACAACATTACCAACCACCTGCTGGCCGCAGACGTAGATATGACACGCGAAGAATACAACAAGATGCGTGGCGGCAGCGTCCGCGAGGTCACCAGCACACGCGGCACGATCTCGCTGAAAGACGTGATCAGCGACTCACAAGAGTGACGATTGGAGGTACATCGTGTTTCTATACGAGGGAGACTGCTTGAAAAATGTGACTGTCATTCGAGGCGTCCGATATGTGACAGTCAGTCACTACAGCGGTGACAAAGAGGTCTGTGACAAGCTGGGAGATATGCTCACCGATGCCTTTCGTTCATGCGATCTGCACGAGGTTACGAATGCTTCTTCGTCAGATGTGGATATAGCTATTGACGGCGACTAAGGGTATTGTGTGTGGCGAAAGGAGTGAAAGCTATGGAAGAAAAAGCGGCGGTCTACTGTCGGCTTAGTCAAGACGATGGCAGCGTGGGCGAATCCAGCAGCATTCAGACACAGCGCACATTGCTGACACAATACTGCAAAGAACAGCATATCAGCATCGCGGACTACTACTGTGATGACGGCTGGAGTGGTACAAACTTTGCTGGGGTTAGATAGCGATACTTTTTACATCTACCATGTTGCGGCGGGGGG
>ERZ779660.1579-NODE-1579-length-11190-cov-2.182128_pt1 | contig 11190 bp, 8 predicted proteins | sample MGYA00511906_ERZ779660 | MGnify/ENA primary metagenome ERZ779660 (study PRJEB29588, sample SAMEA2156906) | human gut metagenome | biome: human gut; feature: human-associated habitat; material: faeces | place: Denmark | collected 2008/2010 ... | reverse complement strand
TGGATCATTTTGAGCAAGTCCTCCACCTGGGACAATTGATTCAGGAAGAAGTCATCTTGAACAAACTCTTTAAGATGACAGCCCTGCAGAGTTCATTCTCAGTCAACTGCATCGCCTTGGTCAACGGACGTCCACGCCTACTTACGCTGCGCGAGTGCGTACATTACTTTGTTGAACACCGCCACGATGTTACCATCCGCCGTACCAAGTTTGAGCTGAAGAAAGCCCAGGACCGTGCACATATATTAAAAGGACTTATCATCGCGTGCGACAACATTGACGAAGTCGTACACATCATCCGTGCCAGCAAGACTCCCAGCGAAGCCAGAGTCAACCTGGAGAAGCGCTTTGAGATTGATGAGCTGCAGTCTCAGGCCATCGTAGACATGCGCTTGTCACAGTTGACCGGCCTCCGCGTCGACCAGCTGCACGATGAATACAACGAGCTGATGAAGCAGATAGACTACCTCAACCGCATTCTCACCGACGACTCGCTGTGCAGACAGGTGATGAAGGACGAGCTGCAGGAGGTCAAGGAGAAGTATGGCGACAATCGCCGTACCGAGATTATTCCTGCCGAGCACGAATTCAATGCCGAGGATTTCTATCCCAATGACCCCGTGGTTATCACCGTGAGCCACCTGGGCTACATCAAGCGTACTCCGCTCAGTGACTTCCGCGAGCAGGCTCGTGGTGGAGTAGGAGCCAAGGGCGCACAGACACGCGACAAGGACTTCATCGAATATATCTATCCTGCCACTATGCACCAGACCATGCTCTTCTTCACCAAGAAGGGCCGTTGCTACTGGCTGAAGTGTTATGAGATACCCGAGTATGACAAGAGCTCCAAGGGTCGTGCCATCCAGAACCTGCTCAACATTGAGCCCGATGACGCTGTGAACGCCTTCCTGCGTCTGCGCGGTCGTGGTCTGGAGGATGCCGAGTTTGTGAACAGCCATTACGTTGTCTTTGCCACCGCAAACGGTACAGTCAAGAAAACTTGTCTGGAAGCCTACAGCCGTCCTCGTGCAAATGGTGTAAACGCCATCCACATCACTGAGGGCGACGAGGTGGTTGATGTTCGCCTGACCAATGGCCATAACGAGCTCATTCTGGCCAATCGCAATGGTAGAGCCGTAAGATTCAACGAGAATGCAATCCGCACTATGGGTCGTGTATCGACCGGCGTACGCGGCATGCGTCTCGACGGTGATGACGATGCAGTAATCGGAATGATTGTGGTCAACGATGCCGACAAGGAGTCTGTAATGGTAGTAAGCGAGAATGGTTACGGCAAGCGTTCGCAGGTGGCCGACTATCGCATCACCAACCGCGGTGGTAAGGGAGTCAAGACCCTCGCCATCACTGAGAAGACCGGCCGTCTGGTTGCCATCAAGAATGTAACCGATGAAAACGACCTGATGATTATCAACAAGAGCGGCATTACCATACGTCTGGCTGTGGCTGATGTACGCATAATGGGCCGTGCCACACAGGGCGTGAGACTTATCAACCTGGCCAAGAAGAACGACATCATTGCAAGCGTTTGCAAGGTAATGAGTTCGGAACTTGAGGCAACTGTCGAGGAAGAAAGCCGCGCTGCCTGGTCGCAGAAGAACGATGAAATCATGAGCGACAACACCTCTATGCCGGTCGATGAAATCGAAAATGGTGAACCTACAGAAGAATAAAACAAATACAAACTAAAAATTAAATTTTATGAAGAAACTATTGATCGCTGTGTTGATGATGCTGGGCACATCCACAGTATTTGCAGGCGACAGTGAGGCTTTGAAGGCAATCTTGAAGGCCAAGACCTACGACGAGGCACAAAGCCTGGTAAAGTCAAGCGTGAACTCTCTCGCCAACGCAGCAGAGAAGGCCAAGGCTTACAATTACCTGGTAGACCTCGCCATGAAGAAGGTGAATCACGAGCAGGAAATCATCGCAGCCAATCAGTTGCAGCAGCAGTTGAATACAGGCAAGTATGAGGCTTATGACACACTGGGTTACTACAAAGCTCTTGAGCAGGCTTTTACCAACGCCATGGAGTGTGACAAGTGGGACAATATGCCTAACGAGAAGGGTAAAATCAAGCCCAAGTTCCATCAGGCCAACCAGAACAAGCTGGTCAACATGCGTACTGAGCTGATCAACGCCGGCCAGCTGCAGCCCGCAGACAACAAGAAGGCTGCTTTTGACTTCTTCTCTCTCTATGTAGACAGCTACTCTCATCCTCTCTTCAAGGAGGTTGACCGCACTGCCAACCCCGATAAGTATCTCGGTGAGGTTGCACGTGTTGCTGCCGTCTTTGCATTCCAGAACAAGGATATGGACAATGCCAACAAATATGTTGACATCGCTCTCAACGACACCGCTTCTTATAAGGAAGCCCTCAATCTCAAGATTTATCTCTCATCGCAGGACCTGAAGACCAAGGAGGACTCTGTCAAGTTTGCCAACACTCTGAAGACTCTCAACGAGAAGGATCCCAAGAATGATATGGTATTCAGCCAGCTCGCTGCTGTACTGCAGGCTTTGGGCGACAAGGACGGTGCAAGCAAGCTCATCGAGTCTCGCCTTGCTCTGAACCCCAATGACTATTCAGCTTTGGCTCTCAAGGCTCAGAACGCCATGAATGCTGCCACACAGGATCCTGCATTGTATGATGTAGCCATTGAGAACTTCAAGAAGGCCATCGCTATCAAGCCCAATGACGACGCGCTGATTTATACCTATCTTGCATTCAGCATCAATGCCAAGGCTGCTGCATGCCAGAACGCCAATGAGCAGAAGGTTCTTTGCCAGGAGAGTGTAACTTACCTGGAGAAGGCTCGTGAGTTGGACCCCAACCGTGAGCGCGCCAACTGGACCTATCCTCTCTACCAGTGTTATTATACGCTCTATGGAGCCGATGACGCTCGTACAAAGGAAATTGAGGCACTGACTAAGTAAAGGTTTAATCACTGATAAATACCGGGGTTGGTCGCCTAATCAATAGGTTGCCAACCCTTTTATTGTTTGAAGATATGATTAGAGATAATAGGACAAATGCGTATATAATGATTATGATGTTCCTTTCTTGCTGCGTCGGCAGCATCTGGGGAGATAACGTAAATCATGCAGCACAGGCAGACAAGGCAAACAGAGAGTTGCAGTTGCTTGTAGCCAAGTTGCCCGTATGCCGCGACAGTACCTATTATTATAGTCTTATCGAGAAGATAGTAGAAAAAAGTATAGAGTGCGACAGTCTGGACTGTCAACCCAATGCCAAGGGAAAGGTGAAGCCGCGTTATCGTCACACAAATTCATCCGTTGTGGGTAAACTCAGACGCAAATTGGTTGATGGTGGTATATATTATCAGGGGAAGGACCCGGTCAGAGGTCTGGCTTTGCTGCAGTTGTACATTGATACACAGCATCATCCCTTATTCGATAAGTCAAAGCAAGAGATTGGTCTGGCGGCATTGTGTGCCGGCAAGATGGCTTATGGTATAAAGGATTACAGCAAAGCGGAACGTATGGCAGATTTGGCTCTACAGCATATAGAGACCGCCAAGGACGCTGCCCAACTGAAAATATACTGCATGAAGATGCTGATGAAGACGGAAAAGGATGCGGTAATCTACATCAATTCTCTCTTGGCGCTTCACGAGAAAGACAGATCTAATCAAAACTATGTGGAATTGATTATACAGTATTATTCCGACAAGGGTCTTGCCGATGAATTGGCTCATTTTGTTGACCACGAACTGGAAAACTCTCCGCGCAACAAGATGCTTTGGGCTCTGAAAGGCGAAAGACACATGCAACTCCATCAGTGGGATACTGCAATAGATGCGTTCAAATGCGCAATTGCCCAAGATTCGCTGTTTCTCCCTGCTATTTATAACGTAGGTATCTGCTATACATCCAAAGCCATTCAGTTGAGCGACAAGCACAAAGAGGATAAAGACAAAGTGCAGATAGACTCAATAAACTCCCTGCTTGAAGAGGGCAAGGTATATCTCGAGCGCGCCAAAGAATTGGACCCGGCAAGGCATACGGTGGACTGGGCTCCGCCTTTGTATCAGATTTATTATGCGCTCAACGATAAACGCGCCGAAAATATAAAGAAATTGATTAAATACTAAACATAAGCACGATGAAAAGGATAACATTACTATTATGCATAATATGTATCTGTCTGCAAATCAATGCGCAGAAGAAAGAAATATCTTTGGCCAAAGACAATATCAAGAAAGGAACCAACCTGGAGCAGGCCGAGAGTAGCATGGCTAATCTCTTGAAAGATTCGGCCAATAGAAACAATGAGAAGATATGGCTCACACTCTATGAGGCCCAGAAGAAACAATATGAACAAGGCAATGAGAAGTTGTATCTGAAGCAAGATTACGATACAGCCAAGTTATTCTTGTCGGTCAAAAAGATGTTCCAGACTCTTGAAGGGCTCGACTCTGTGGACGCCCAGACCGACAAGAAGGGTAGAGTGAAACTCGTCTATCGCAAAAAGCATGCCGCTATGCTCGACGTACATCGCAGAAATCTCTACAATGGTGGCGCCTACTTTGTAAACAAGCAGAATTTCAAGGAGGCATACAATTTCTTTGATATGTACCTCAACTGTAGTATCCAGCCGCTGTTCACCGGTTACAAATACGGTGAAACCGACAAAAATATGCCTTCGGCTGCTTATTGGGCAGTCTATTGCGGTTACAAACTCCAAGACCCGAAAGCTACGTTTCATTATGCATATTGGGCATTAAAGGATACGGTACATTATCAATATATGCTACAGTATCTTGCCGAGACTTATAAAATGGAGAAAGACACGATGAGATATGTAAGTGTCTTGGAAGAAGGCTTCAAAAAGTATCCCCGCTTCCCGTTCTTTTTCCCACGTCTGATTGAATATTATACCAAAAATGAACAATATGACGCTGCGCTTTCTCTTTGTGATAAGGCCTTGCAAGTAAATGATAGCAGCAATCTATTCAAGTTCACCAAAAGTTCGGTGTTGCTTAGCTTGAAACGCTATAAAGAGTGCATCGACCTCTGCGATAGCGTCATTGCAAAAGACAGCACTTTCCTTGGTGCATATCTTAATGCAGGTTTGTCCTACTTCAACCAAGCAGTAGAAGCAGACAAAGCTCTGAAACAAACTGACAAACAAAAGAAAGAAATCATACAGTTATATAAAAAGGCGTTGCCATACCTGGAAAAATACAGGAAGATGGTTCCGGACGAGAAGGGGCTATGGGGGCTTCCTCTATATACCATTTACTTGAACTTGAATATGGGCAAAGAATTTGATGAAATAGACAAACTCTTAAAATGAAAACAATCAATGAACTTACCGAAAAAATCGGTATAAATCATCTCAATGAGATGCAGGGTACTGTAGTCAAGGCTATTCAGCATACAACTGACAACATTATGGTTTTGTCACCAACTGGCTCAGGCAAGACATTGGCCTATATTTTGCCATTGGTATGCATGGTAGACACGGCTTCGGATGACTTGCAAGCGATAGTCATTGTCCCTGGACGCGAATTGGCTCTGCAGTCTTTGAATGTGTTGCGCAGTCTCGGCAACGATGTTCGCGGCTATGCATGCTATGGTGGTAGACCTACGATGGATGAACACCGTCAGCTCCGTCAGCTCAAGCCCCATATCATATTTGCTACTCCAGGAAGAATGAACGACCACATCGACAAAGACAATGTGGACGTCGACAGCGTCAAGTGGATAATAATAGATGAGTTTGACAAATGCCTCGAAATGGGCTTCCATGAGGAAATGTCTTATCTTATCAATCGTCTGCCCTTCAAAGCACGGCAGATACTTCTATCAGCAACCCCAGCTGAAGAAATGCGCCACCAGACCATCTTGAAAAGCAATTTCAAGGTGATGGACTTCATTCCCAAAGACGAACAGATTTCCGACAGAGTAAGTATATACCAAGTGCGTAGTCCTCAAAAGGACAAATTGGAAGTCTTGGGGAAACTTCTTTGTCAATTAGGCTCAGACAGTACTATCGTCTTCCTCAACTACAGGGATGGCGTGGAGCGTACTGCTAACTACTTGAAGGATTGCGGCTTTGTTGTCAGTTATTATCATGGTGGCTTGGAGCAGAAAGAGCGCGAAGCAGCAATCTACCGTTTCTCTAACGGTTCTTCCAATATACTAGTAAGTACTGACCTGGCATCTCGCGGTCTGGATATTCCCAATATCAAGAATATAATTCATTATCATCTTCCCGATACTGAAGATGCCTTTGTGCATAGGGTAGGGCGCACGGCTCGCTGGAATGCTATGGGTGACAGTTACTTCGTTCTGGGACCAGAAGAAAGCATCCCGGAATATGTGGAAGCTGAGATAAAGGAATTTACCCTGCAAGACGACATCACCACCATACCTCTGCCGACAATGGCCACGATTTATATCGGCAAGGGTAAAAAAGACAAGATATCCAAAGGTGATATTGTCGGTCTGTTGTGCAAAAAGGCAGAGCTTGAAAACAATGAGATAGGTCGTATTGATGTCAAGGATTATTATTCCTACGTTGCCGTTCCTTCGCAGAAATTATCGAGAGTTCTACAACGCTTGGCTGGAGAGAAAATCAAAGGCGTCAAGACGCGTTTTGAGCCCCTAAAATGAGAAAATGAACAAAAATTAAAGGTTTATCAAAAATTGTTAGGTATTTATTTGTTCATGCCGAATAAATCTCGTATTTTCGCAATATAAATCAACTTAACTATTTAATCAATATTGATTCGTATGGAAAAATACAACTTTAATGCAGGTCCCTCTATGTTGCCACGAGAGGTGATTGAGAACACAGCCAAGCAAATGTTGGATTTCAATGGTTGTGGTTTGTCTTTGATGGAGATTAGCCACCGCGCTAAGTACTTCCAGCCTGTAGTAGATGAGAGTGTTGCTCTTATCAAGGAATTACTTGATATACCAAGCGGATATTCGGTTATTTTCCTTGGAGGCGGCGCTTCTCTGCAGTTCATGCAGATTCCAGCCAACTTCTTGCTCAAGAAAGCAGCTTATGTGAACACTGGAACATGGGCAAAGAAGGCAGAGAAAGAAGCAAAACTTTTTGGTGAAGTTGTAGAAGTCGCCTCGTCTGCAGATGCAGGTTACACCTACTATCCTAAGGATTTTGAGGTTCCTGCTGACGTTGATTATCTGCACGTTACCACCAACAATACGATTTATGGAACGGAATACCGCAAGGACTTCGATGTAGACGTTCCACTTATCGCGGATATGAGTTCAGATATTATGAGCCGCCCGATAGACGTGTCTAAATATACGGCTATTTATGCTGGCGCCCAGAAGAATATGGCCATGGCCGGCGTTACCGTGGTTATTGTTAAAGACGATATGCTTGGTAAAGCTCCCCGCGAATTGCCCACAATGATAGATTATCGTACACATGTAGACAAGGGCTCTATGTTCAACACTCCTCCAGTTGTCCCCATTTATTCATTGATGGAAACTATGCGTTGGGTGAAAGCCCAGGGTGGTGTCGCAGAAATGGATCGCCGTGCAAAAGAGCGTGCTGATATGCTGTACTCAGAAATCGATCGCAACAAGCTGTTCCATGGCACAGTTAAGGAGGAAGACCGCTCATTGATGAACATTTGCTTCGTCATGAACGAAGAATACAAAGAGTTGGAGAAGGACTTCTTTGATTTCGCTACTGAGCGCGGCATGGTGGGCATTAAGGGCCACCGTTCTGTTGGAGGTTTCAGAGCGTCATGCTATAACGCACAGACCATCGAAGGTGTTAAGGCCATGATTAAGGCCATGCAGGATTTTGAGAATCAACATTAATATATTGGATATGAAAGTATTAGTTGCAACAGAAAAACCATTTGCAGCACCTGCGGTTGTAGGTATCAAGAATGAGTTGGAAGCCGCTGGAAACGAGGTTGTTTTTCTTGAGAAATATACAGAAAAGAGCCAGCTGTTAGAGGCCGTTGCTGACATAGATGCAATGATTGTCCGTTCAGACAAGGTTACTTCCGAAATTCTCGATGCAGCCAAGAACCTCAAGATTGTAGTTCGTGCTGGTGCAGGATATGATAATGTTGATTGCGCCTATGCCAAGGAGAAAGGCGTAGTTGTAGAAAACACTCCAGGCCAGAACTCCAACGCAGTAGCAGAACTCGTTTTTGGTCTGTTGGTATACGCTGTACGTAATTTTTATAACGGTAAAAGCGGTTCAGAACTTAAAGACAAGCGATTAGGTATCTTGGCTTTTGGTAATGTCGGCCGTAATGTTGCCCGCATTGCAAAGGGATTTGGTATGACAGTATCTGCATATGATGCATATTGTCCTGCAGAAGCAATAGAAGCAGCAGGCGTGCATGCATGTAGCAGCGTGGATGAGTTGTTCCAGAACAATGATGTGGTTTCATTGCATATTCCTGCTACCCCTGAGACCATCAATAGCATCGACTATCGCACGGTCAACCAGATGCCTAAGGGAGGAATCCTCATCAATACTGCCCGTAAGGAGGTTATCAATGAGGCCGAACTGCTGAAGCTCATGGCAGAGCGTACTGACATGAAATACATATCAGACATCAAGCCCGATGCCGACGAGGATTTCGCAAAGTTCGAAGGACGCTATTATGCCACTCCCAAGAAGATGGGCGCTCAAACTGCTGAGGCAAATATCCTATATTTTCACAATCGCACTCAATGCTTCCCTTTTCGGGAGAAAGCAAACCGCATATACATCTCATCATAGTAGTTTTGCCGGAACCGTTTGGCCCAAGCAAGCCATAAATACCGTGCTTAAATTCGCAGGAAAAATCATTTAAAGCTTTAGTTTTCTTAAAAGACTTGGTGCAGTTCTTCAAAATAAGCACAATTATACCTTCTTCCTTATTAATTATCATTTATACTTTCGGAGTCAACCACGGCTTTTTCTACATATTTAGAATAGCCCATATCTCTTTGAGCAAGAAGTATTTCAGCAACTTGCTTCTTTGTTTCCTCATCAGTTGCTTTATTAATAAAAACTGTATCATCTCCTAAAAATATTCCATCATAAATACAATTAGAAGAAAGCATTTCATTTGTCTGAATAATAGTATATTCTTTGAGATTTAATTTATTGCTGCTATTGTTATCCAACTCATTAATGTATTTCTGAATTTCGTCTATATATTCTTCATCTATTTCGCTCAATCCCCACCCCTTTACTGTAATTGCATAAATCTTATAAATATCAGACGAATTTGATTTATAAAATCCACTAAAAAGCGTAGGATAGCTTGTAACCCCGACAAAACAATTTTTCTCATTCTTTACCTCATCAAGATTTGAATAAAACTGCCTTGCTGAATCAACTCGAATATTAAATTCTGTTTCGGATTTTATCTCAATCGGATTATAAGTGGTATAATCACCCGTAATTTTGTAAAATCCGGGAATAGGGTAATATGCAAAAAATCCGGGCAGAGAACACGCCTGATAATTACTGTATAATATAGGTGAATAACCGCTGTACTTTATGTTTATAAGTTGCAGGTTTCCGTTCCCTATTACAGTAACATAATCTCCTTCACGATTATATTTTAAAGCATTTCCTTCAATATCAGTTATCTTTAAAACATTGTATCCATGGTACAATGTAAAATTGTAATACTCTAAACCTGTATCAGATAAAGTCATTGATACTTCGGCATCTAATTGTCTGTAAATACTTAAATCAATATCGTATGATGTAACTTCAAAATCCGGATCTTGGTTCTTTTGCTCATTTTCAGTATAAAACAAATAATCTGTCATTGAAATACTGTCAAGCTGAGCTCCCTTTTCAATATGGCTTCCGCCATAAAAGTAGCCAACCAGATTAAATGTTGAAATTAATAGTGTTAATGACAGTAAAACAGCTTTTAATGCGGTTTTCTTTATTTGACAAAGTTTGAAAAACAAAAATGACAGTAGAGAAATCCAGAAAATAATTAAATTCCATCTATAAATTTCAGCATACATACCGTAATCATGGTTTATGTACCACTCTAAATCATTTGGCAGAATATATGCAAGAAAATATTTTGCTTCCCAAAAATTAATTTTGGTAACCTGGCTTAAACCCCCCGGAATAAAGTCAGATGTACTTGACACAAGGAAAATTATAAGCGCCATAAGAGCATATGAAACAATCCTTTTCGTCTTTTGAGCAAAAAAAACGCCAAGTAAAATCGGGATTATTCCACCCAGAAAAACATATAAAAATAAAACTGAAAATATATGATACAAATAACTGTAGTCATTCATTCCGGATGACAAAAATATAACAAAATTAAATACAAATGCGCTAAAGAACTCTAAAGCCGGAATAAACAACAAAACTGTTACAGTACTTGTTAAAATCCTAGTCTTACCATTTTTGTGTGAATACAATGCTTCATCTATATAACAACGCTTATATAGGTAAAAGAATTCATATGATGTAAAACATAATATTACAAATGATAGTAAGCATAATTTTATAGAATTCTTTAAATATATTAATACATCATTATTGAGTGAAAAGCTATAACAACTATATACAAGATTCCCCAAAAAACATACTAACAGTATGATAACCGGAATAAATATTATTTTAGTTTTAAAAAACAATTTTAAATTTTGTTTTATCATTTTTACTCACCCTATTCCTTGTAAGTACGGGTTTACAAGGAAATAATAAATACTAAATTAGATTGCTGTAATTTTACCTGTGGCTGAACAATTCTTACCACCCCACCACCATGAATTCATTTTACCTCTCCATGATGCTTTGGAATTATTTATGACGGTGTATACACCTGATGATGCATTATATCCCGGTTCAGCAAAAACATGTTGCGCCTGTACCCATGTTATAATAGAAACAATATAACATCTTGTTGGCGTTTTGCATGGTAGCCGCCTGCAAATTTGCGTATTACAATGTAAGCACAATAGAAAGTCAGACTTTCAATTAATAAATTGAAACACAATCCTAATATCATAACAGTTGCAATATGTATCAATGATGATAAAATAATATTAAAAGCATATTTGTAAATTTCTTTATCTTCGTTTTTTATAAGATCGTTTGAAGCAAAAAACTCTATAATTTTTGAGCCAATCTTTTCCATTACTTTATCTTTTTAAATTTGTCAAGCTTTGCAG
>ERZ779660.1578-NODE-1578-length-11194-cov-2.515037_pt1 | contig 11194 bp, 10 predicted proteins | sample MGYA00511906_ERZ779660 | MGnify/ENA primary metagenome ERZ779660 (study PRJEB29588, sample SAMEA2156906) | human gut metagenome | biome: human gut; feature: human-associated habitat; material: faeces | place: Denmark | collected 2008/2010 ... | reverse complement strand
AGGTGGGACACCCCGGCTTAAAGGTCATGGCGGACACCATCGCCACCGGTGCCTGCGGTGAAACGTTGGAGGATTGGTTTGCCGCATTCGGCTCTGATCTGGTGCATATGCACTTTCTTGACGGCGACCCCTTCGTACACAATATATGGGGTGACGGCAACTATCCGCTGGAGCAGATGCTGCGTTGCCTGCAAGCCAACGCATACACCGGCTATTTGGTGCAGGAGGTGGCGGACGAGCGCTACTTTGCCGACCCTGTCGCCGCCGACCTGCAAAACTACCGTGTGCTGAGCCGTTTCTTCTCTGATTGAGGCGGCTTGCAAAAAAAGAGAACAAACTTAAGAAAGGTAAGGAAAGCAAAATGAAAACGATGAAACGCGCATTGACCCTGATTATGGCGGTCATGATGGTCGCCGCGATGGCCGCCTGCGGCAATAAGCCCGCAGCGAGCAACGGTGACGAAACCACCGGTGACGGATCCCTCAAACGCGTGCAGGATGCCGGCAAGCTGATCGTGGCCTGCGAGACATCATGGCCCCCCTTCGCCTACATTGATGACAAGCAGCAGCTGGTGGGCTACGACGTGGAGGTCGCTGCCGAGATTGCCAAGCGTCTGGGCGTAGAGATCGAGTACTCCAGCTCCAACAGCTGGGACGGCATCGTGGCCAGCCTTGACTCCGGCCGCGTGGACGCCATCTTCAACGGTGTGAACATCGCCGGCCGCGTGGACAAGTACGGCATGACCATCCCCTATATGCAGAATCAGCTGGTGCTGACCGTTGCCGCCGACAACGAGGACATCAAGAGCTTCGAGGACTTGGACGGCAAACTGGTAGCCAACGCACTGGAAGGCTCCAACGGTAAGCTGGCAAAGTCCTATGGCGCCGAGCTGACCCCCGCCGGTCTGGCAGAGGCCATGACCCTGCTAAAGGATCACCGCGCTGACGCACAGATTGAGGATCAGATCGTTATGGCCCTGTATCTGGAGGGCAAGCCCGACATGAAACAGTACGTCAAGCAGGTAGCCTTCTATGAGCCCGCAGATATCACCGAGATGCAGGTGGCTGGCTGCTTCCGCATCGCCGACAAGGAGCTGGTAGAAGCCTGCAACCAGGCTCTGGCTGACATGAAGGCCGACGGCACCCTGTATGATCTGGCTGTAAAGTATCTCAGCCAGGACGTGGCCGACAGTCTGGATGTGTTCACTAAATAAATAAACACCGAGCCGGTGGAGACGCTCGTTTCCAACGGGCGTCCCACCGGCTATTACCTTTCAGAAAGCGAGTGTGCGTATGAGCGATCAATTTATGAGGATCGTGGAGATTCTCCTCAACTCTTTCTGGCCTCTGTGCAAGGCAGCACTGAAATATACGATACCCTTGACCATTGTTTCTTTCGGCTGCGGCACAGTACTGGCTTTTATCACCGCGATCTTCCGCTTGTCGGGCGTTCGCATTTTGCAAGGCATTGCAAAGTTTTATATCTGGATCATCCGCGGCACGCCTCTTCTGGTGCAGTTGTTCGTGATCTTCTACGGCCTGCCCAGTCTGGGAATCGTGCTCAGTCCCTTTGTTTCCGGCGTACTGGGCCTGTCCCTGTGTCAGGGCGCCTATAACTCGGAGATCGTCCGCGCCGCGATCCTTTCTGTCCCCAGCGGACAATGGGAGGCAGCCAAGGCGCTGGGCATGACTCGAGCGCAGACCTATATGCGCATCGTCATTCCGCAGGCGGCGCGCACAGCCGTCCCCTCTCTGGGCAATCAGTTCATCGGGCTGACAAAGGACACCTCTCTGGCCGGTATGCTGACCATCCCCGAGCTGCTGCAGACCGGCCAGCAGATCACCGCAGTTGTCTACGAACCGCTGGCGCTGTATCTGGAGGTGGCGTTTGTTTATCTGCTGATGAACTCCGCTCTAACCGTGCTGCAGAGCAAGCTGGAAAAGCGGCTGAGCAAACACGTACAGCAGAGAACCAACTGAGAGGGAGGCAGCAGCAATGAGTGCAATCAGCGACATTTTGAAAGACATTCGTCTGCCGCGCATGGTACGAGTCCACCAGCAATTTGACTCTCAGGTGGTGGAGGACATCCCCGGAGAGATCACGCGGCAACTGTCCGGTGATTTTCCTCACGGAATCAAAGCCGGGATGTCTGTGGCGATCACCTGCGGAAGCCGCGGTATCGCCAATCTCAGCACCATTATGCACACAGTTGTGGATTTCTGCATCCGCCAAGGCGCACACCCCTTCATCATACCCGCCATGGGCAGTCACGCAGGCGCGACAGCCGAAGGGCAGCAGGGTATGCTGGCCGCGTTAGGTGTGACCGAGGAGAGCTGCGGCTGTCCGATCATCAGTTCTATGGAAACAAAGGTCATCGGCCAGACAGCAGAGGGCCACGTGGTACAGATCGACCGGCACGCAGCCGAGGCAGACGGCATTATCGTCATCAACCGTATCAAGCCCCACCCCGTCTTTGTCGCGCCCTATGAAAGCGGCCTGATGAAGATGATGACCATCGGCTTAGGCAAGCAGAAGCAAGCCGAGGTCGTGCATCAGATGGGCTTTGAGAATTTCCATCACCTCATCCCCTTGTTCGGCAATGCCGTGCTGGATCACGCCAATATTCTCTTTGGCCTGGCCATCATCGAGAATGCCTATGACCAGACCAACCGCCTGATAGCTCTGACACCGGAGGGTATCCGGCAGGAGGAGCCCCGCTTGCTGCTGGACGCAAAAGCCAAGATGCCCAGACTGCTTCCCGGCTATGCGGACATTCTGGTCGTAGATAAGATGGGCAAGGATATCAGCGGCGACGGTATGGATCCCAACATCACCGGCCGCTTCTGCCAGTACTACACCGGCAAGCCGAACTTCACAGCTAAGCGCGTGGCGGTGCTCGACCTCACCGAGGCCACCCACGGCAACTTCATCGGTATTGAAGCAGCAGACGTGACCACTCGTCGAGTAATCGACAAGGCCGATCCAGAGCAGACATACCCCAACTCTCTGACATCCTGCGGCAACCAGCACATGCCCATGTACATGAAAAATGACCGTGAGGCTATTCAGTGCGCCATTAAGATCAGCACCGGCATCGACCTGAATGATGCCCGCATCATCCGCATCCCGGATACGCTGCACGTGACAGATATCATGGTCAGCGAGAATATGCTGCCGGAGATTCTGCAGCGCAATGATATGCAGGTGTTGGGCGAGCCCGAGGAGTGGCCTTTTGATGAAAATGGAAACCTCTGGTGAGTTTCAGACTCTACGCTTCTTGATAGGCAAAAAGGATCACCGCCCGGTCGGGCGGTGATCCTTTTTTGATACACGCTTGATGCAAGAGCTCAGTCCAGCAGTACATCGATGCCGGAGTTACGCATTTCTCCGCAATGACCTTTGTGGATGACGACCTTACCCAGACCAAGGAGAGTATGCAGCTCTTTGCGGAAGAAGTCCTTCCGGCATTTCGTTGAGAAGGGTCGGTGAAACGGGTATGGAGTTGAAAGCATTTCGCCGCCGCCGCGTGCAGGAGGCGATGAAGGATTCCAATGTGCAGATCCTGATCGCATCCCTTCCGCAGAACATCGCCTATCTGACCGGAGGATATGTGAGCGTAGGTCAAAATGTGCTGTGTTCATCACAGGCCTATGTCGCCTATCTGCTTCCGGAGGGTAAGCTATACTGCATCGTCGGTCACGCCGAGATCCCCTCCGTGTTGGAGTTTGAGGGCGGCAACGCAGAGATCGTGCCTTTTGGAGCCTTCCGCTTTGCATTTGCTTTTTTAATGTTTCGACGTTGAATCTTGAACTCCCCCAAGCGAAAGAGCAAAATGCTTTTCTCATAGTCGAAAGGAAGAATTGAGCGTTATTCTTGCCAAATTTAGCATACTTCGGCCTTAGTATTTTTATTTTATCTCCCGTAAAATATGGTTTCTCTTGATAAAACATTGTAGCAGTATCTTGCCCAAAAGATATTGTATTTCCTGGATTAAGATATTTAATGGGCTCATCAATGTTACCCTTTCTCCCGTTTTCTGTACTTTGGCGAACTATATATGGATGTCCCCTATTTTCGATAATTGCTACTTTGTTTGCATCAAAACATTTCTTATAAGATACAACTTCGAACAAGTCTCCAAGTTTAAATTCGCCCTACTTAACAGTCCCCAGCTTTTCGTTAAGTGAGGCATTCATTTTCCCAGGCGGTCATCCTCCGTGGATTGATTTTTCAGCAAATTTGATACTTCCCACGCCAGATAATCGCTTACGGTTTTCTTGAAATCATCCAGTGTCGGTTTTGTGTCGATTGGAGCCGTCTGATTCCAGTCTGCGCCGTTATTGGGATCAATTTTACCTTCGTAGTATTCCTTTTCGGTAAAAATATTCAGCTTAGATTTGCCGAAGCGCACCAGATCCACTATCTCGGCATATCGCTCCTTTGCGTGATCGGTATCCCGCAGGTTACAGCTTGCCTTTTTGCGATTTGTTCGCGTATACCCGTCAACGGAAAAGTCGATGAACTTTACAGTGTCGTCTTTCTGGTGCGCTTCACCGACTCGGAAAACATATACATTGGTCTGGACACTTGACTTGCCGATGAACAGGTCGATCGGCATTTTGATACTGGCAAGCAGAGTGCTGTGCTGCAAAACTCTCTTATTATATTCTGTTGCCTTGCCACTGCCTGCGGAGTTTTGAATGATAATTGCGGCGTATCCTTTGCTCATCATCGAGAGGGCTTTTTCAACGAAAACCATTCCATTGCCGGGGGCTGAATAAGGCGGGTTCAGAATAAAGGCATCAGCAGGGAAATCGATAGTTTTCTCCACTTCATGCCCCTCTGCATCCACTCTCTTGATTTTATAAGTACCGTCATACTCTTTTAAAGAGTCTTTGTTCAAAATATGTGAACTCCCGTCACCCATCAAAATCATATTGAGGATGGCAAGCATATAAACTTCCGAAAGGATTTCAAGACCGAGAAGCTGATTCGCCTTGATTTGAGCAGATTTCAAGGCAAATTCATCGGGAGACTTGATCTGCTCTTTGGCATCTATCAGCATTTCGTTCATAGCGGCGACAAGAAGACCCGCAGAGCCGGTCGCAAAGTCCCACACATAGGAATCCTTATTTACCCTTGCAAGACGTGCCAAAAGGGTGGCTACATAAGAGGGGGGCAGAACAACATCGTTGAGTTTATCCTGAGAAAAGCCGAGCCAGCTATACATTTCATTGAATAGCTTACCGGTAAAATCGGTACTTAACCCGATTTTATAGTAAATGCCCAGATCGTCAATGATTTTTGTAAAGACCCGTTTAAGCTGGCTTTCTCCGTCTTCAACCTTGTTGATATTATCGGTTGTCAGCGTGTTCTGTAAGGTACGAACAATCAGATCACGTTTTTCCTGCGGCAAATTCTTTTCGCCCAAGAACGCTTTGATTTTCCGAAGGATAATATCGCCATCACGGTTGCCTTCCTCGGTCGAGGATTTCAGTTCTGATTTCTCAAGTGCAGCAACCTTCCCGGGAACGCCGAGCGTTGCAATAATGGAAGCCGCCACAAGGTAAACACGGTCGCGCTCACTTAACCCTTTTTCGTTGTTGTAGATGTCATTGTTCAGCTTTACAAGGCTGGCGTTGATTTCCTGCTCACGGTGTTCCCTGAGCTTTTCGATTTCTTCCTGCGAAAGCTGAAGCTGTTTCACTTTCTCGATGAAAGCATCGAAATTACTCTTTTTCAAGAAAGATAAGTCAGTGAAATCATCGACCTTTTGACCGACACCGAAATTACTTTTGGAAACATAGTAAACGCCGATCTCATATTCCAGTTTTCCGGCATCATTTTTGTAGCCGGTCATTCCGATGGCAATAATATCAGTATAGCTCGTATAATGCAGAAGTGCGTTTGCATAATGAACGGCACCATTTACGGCATACGAATTGATATTCCTGAAGTCGGGCTGATTCTTTGCGGTTTTGTTTGCTACTTTGCCATCCGCGTCAAGCTTAACGAGCTTATCCTTATAGCCCTTATATTCAATCAAAATCGGATAATTGACCAAATTCTTGTCCTGCAAAAGGAGCTTTGCATCGGGACGATTTCCGCCGACACCACCATTTTTAGAATAGTAGTCATTAAGCGCCTGGTCTATTTCTGTATTTAGCGATTCCTGCTCTAGTTTATAATCACGCTTATACGATTTCAGCCAGCCGTTTGCAAGATCGGCAATATTCGGCTCGACAGATTGAATTTTAGCCATTGTTATTTCCTCCCTGTGTCCAGCTCCCGTTATAAGCGGACCAAGATTCTGTGTATTTTTTGCCAGCAACCGCTGCCTTGTACGGATCTACCAAGAACGCTTTTATCGTGCTCAGTACCGTGTTATAATCGTCGGTCTTTGTATCAATTTTTCGGCAGAAGGCTTTCCACTTTTTCTGCATTGCTTCATCGCTGTTGAAAGCCATCACCTGCTCGAATTGCTTCACGGTAAAACTGTGGTCACGGTTGGCAAAGGTCTTTTTCATGGCTTCGGTCAGCAACACGCCGTCAAAGTCAAATTTATTTGCCAGATAATAAATATCGTAATAGTCCTTCATTCTGCTGGAGAATTCCATCAGATTGAGGATTGCATCGATTTTTTCTGCGATGGTCGTTTCAAGAGAGTATGTATTTACCGCCGGAGCGGAAAAATCTTCAAGCTGCGTAGGAATCTTCCTCTTTTCATGCTTTGGAACGATAACGTCACCTACACCAAAATCAATGTTGAGCGGTGTTTTTGTGTTCTTGATCCGAGCCACGAGGGATGCACCGATTCCTGCGTATTTTTTCGCTACAGCAATCGGCGCAACACTTTTAATTTCATAAGTCACAAAATCATTTCCAGTAGGAGCGGAAATAATTTCCTCCAGCACAGTTTTCAGCTGCTCCGGTGTGTTTGGCACTTTCCGGAGAAGAAAGTCTATATCCATTGTCACACGACTGTCAAAATCGGTAATGGTATAGATGAACAAACCGCCCTTAAGTACAAGATTTTCAGCATATTTGGATTCTTCCAATCGGCGCAGAAATTCCTCCTGGCAAAAAAGCTGCAGGCAAAGTTGATAGGTTCTTCCGCTTTCGTTCGCTTTGTTTTTCAATCTCGCCAGTACAGATGCCGCAACATCAGGCATTGAGCAGCACCTCCATCAGTTCAGTCACTTTTTTATAAACTCGCAGCTTTTTAGAGTATGCAGAAAGGTTGTTCAGATTTTTCTTCGTATCGTTTGCGTAAGCATTCAACGCCTTGGAGAACATTTCGTTGTCCAGCCGGGAACGATATTTGAAGCAGTCGCAAATAGTTCTTTCCCGGTCATAAACAGGCAATTCAACGCCCTGAAAGCGCCCTGTGGTTTTACCCAGTTCATACAGGTTATCCTGCACAAAGTACGCCTGCAGAACAAGCGCATCCACTTCAAGTTTTGCTCTGGACATAGTACGAGGCACCGCTATGGACCATTTGCGTGGTGCGAAATCACTGTATCCATAGTAGAAGAGGGCTGATTCTGCGCACACAATCCCCTGCGGAACAAGCGTTGCGAGAAGCTGCTCCTCAGAAACAATACTTTCCCCGGCGAGGCTGTAATAGCCGTGGCGTACTCGTTCGAGGTAACCGGCGTTGCACATATTCACGACATCAACTGCACGGATTCCGGCGGCAACAAAATCAGCAGATTTCGCAACGCCACCCCTGCTTACAATAATCACTTTCGCCAGTTCCCGGTTGTCCATGCAATCACCGACCCTCTTAATTAAAATTCGCACACAAATATATTTTATCTGTGCTTGAATTTTATCATGAATTGCAGATAATTGCAACAAAAAATTCACACATAATTCAGACTTGCTTGTGTGTGAATTCTATAAACAGCAAGACTGCCGCACAGTTGCTGCTTTCCAAATTACCGAGTGCGGTTCAGGCTAACAGAAGGATTGCTTCATCAGAGAGTTATATCAAATCATAAAAAATCTTTCACGAAGGTGACATCACCTTTAGGTTCTCGTGGAGTAATCCGTTGGGGTTCGAGTCCCCATGCCCGCACCAAATTACAAGCTGCATTTTCGTTTTGGAAAATGCAGCTTTTGGCATTTCTGAAACAAAGATTATAGCGAAGAGGGGTGCGTAAAATGCTTTCGATTAATGATTACTTGGATAACATCTTGATCGACTTTGAATCTTACGCTCGCTCTGGTGTAAAGCTGTGCGATTTAAAAAGCGTTCATTATGATGCCGGCAGAATCCCTGATTATTCAAGTCTTCACATTCAACAATTATATTTACTTCGCTAGCGGTAAGATTTCTCATAAATTGCGACCACATCTTCGTCAGACAGTTCAAAACGGTCACAGAAGAACAATCCACCCATAGTGGCCTTTGCATCTTTCGCCATCTGAGAAAATTCTTCGGGGTGAATATCGTAATCGCTCATACGCAGATCAGCCACACCGCAGGATTCCATCAGCTTATGCAGTGCAGTACTGCGAGAATTCACGGCTGCTCATCGGGCGGACAGAGGCGTCCGCCCCTACGCCAGCCTCGGAAACCCTACACAAAATAGGAAAACAATCGTTTTTTGACAGACTGACGCTTCTCTAAGAAGCGCATATCCACTGTATTCAGAACGCACATGGGCGCCAGCTTTCGCTGGCGCCCATGCTGATTCTATTCAGATGTATCCGGATAGGCCTTCTGTATGCTTATGGCCGCAAATCCAGAATTTCGGCCCTGCATTGCTGGTCGCGCTCTGTATAAATGCGGTCTGCGAGGAAGCCAAGCTTTCTGTCCGCATCTTTGCTGAGAATCTGATCGCCCTGCATTGTCATTTGTGCGCGCTTTGCCGTGAAGAATCCGCCTGCCGGTACGCTTCTTGGCGACAGCGAGAAGGACAGTTCCAGTTCTGCATCTTCGCATACAGAAATACGCAGGAAGTCAGACAGCTGCACGCGCTGTGGCTGCCCGTTGATCTGAACGGACACGTCTTTTGTCCCCTGCGGGATGTACAGATGCAGCTGCAATTCTCTCCGTATACCGCGCAGGGAAAGTTGCACCCTGTTTTCGTGCGGATAGTTGGTCTTTACATCGATGTCCGCCTGTTCTGTGTGGAAATGTCCCGGCAGGTAATGCACGAACCAGATCTGGCCGTCTTCCGTCAGAATGCTGTTTGCCGCTGCGCTGCAAAGGCCCTCTGCTCCGCGCATGGAGCAGCACCACCACGCTTCATAGACGTCCGTATTAGCCTGCACAAACCTGCCGCTCTGCTCCGTTCCGCTGCACAAATCACAACCGAAGCCGCCGTTCGGCCGCTGAGAAACAAGCAGCGCATTGTAATAAATCCTGTTTGCCAGTACCGCATACTCGCTCTGCTGTGTCAAGCGGAACAGCGCCATGGAGGCCATATAAGAATCGACAATCGCACAGGGTTCTGTCCAGTATGGCCGCCCAAACCAGTTATAATTTGCGTAATTTGCGGTCATTCCGTACTGCACATAGTGCGCGAACACTTCTTTTGCAAACGCGAGCAGTTCCTCATCCGGCTCCGCCTCACACAAGCGCAGGATCCCGCGCAGCGCGGAGAGCGTCGCATGTGTCTGCAGGGAACTTTTTTCCACGTCGATCTGCCGGAATGCCGCGATCATTTCCGACAACAGCGCACGCACGCGCGTATCTGCAAACAGCGTCTCGTACTGCGCCAGCGCATCCATGGAAATAAACGCACAGCCAATGTCCGTGGACACCGCCAGCCGTCTATGATCTCGTCCCCGAGATGCCCCGCTGCTTCCGCGTTTGCCGTGCGTTTTTCCCGCGCGGTCGGATAAGTTGGAAACCTTCCCGACAACGGCAGGTAGAGATTTTCCACGATCCGCTTTGCGCATTTTGCGTATTTTTCTTCGTCCCTGCTGATATACAGTTCCAGCAAGCCTCGGAGAAGCCAATTATGGCCGGAAAGCTGCTGTTCATTGATGGCGTCCGGTGCACAGATGCCTTTTAAATATCCGCGTTCGTTCCACTGCGTATCCAGCGCTTCCAGAATTTCGTCCAAAAACGCTGCTTTTCGTCCGGAGATTCGCTCGTGCAGGCACAGGGCCAAAATCGTCCGGCCCTCCCAGTCGCCCGGCCAGCCCTGCTTGTCTGCCTGGAAGATCTCTGCCGCGCGATACATCGGATCCTCCAGCCGGGAATAGTTTCTTCCCAACCGGAACGCCAGTTCCCCTGTCAGCGTGATATTGTTTAAGTCAAGCGCCTGCATATTGTGTCTTCTCCGTTCCGTAGATCTTCGCCAACCAGTATAAAACATGGGACGCAAACCCATGGCAGCAGCTGGCGCTCGGCTGATCATGCTCCCACAGGGTTCCTGTCCTCTCAGCCATCGGCGTAAAATATTCTTTCAGATCCTGCAGCAGCTTTTCCGTCTGGCCATCCAGATACAGAAGTTCCAGCCGCAGATAATCCCCGATAAACGCATTTGCCGGCGCAACATCCGGGCAGCAATCCGCAGCCCGGTGCGGCCCAAACTTCTGCACAAGCGTCTGCCACAGTTCCGGGTATGTCCGCTTATCCGCAGTGCCCATGAAAAACGCGTAATACTGGCAGACCTCGGTTATATTCCCGGGGTTTTCAAGACCGTGTGCTGTCCGCCGTTCATTGTCGGTAAAGAACAAGCCATTAAAGGAGCGCTGCCGTATCGTCTCCTGCAGCTTTTGGGATTTTTCCAGAAGCGCGGAATCGCCGTACAGTCTTCCTGCGATCTGCAGCATTCTGGCATACAGCATATTGGTCGGGAAATTGACATCCTGCACAACATCCGGATCATTTGCGCGGGACCACTCGACGAACACCCACTTTTCCAGCTTTTCCAGCAGGCCGTATTCGTTTTCAAACGTCGCAAAATATTGAATCAGGCCATAAACACGCGATTTGGCACGCTCCGCAAATGCGCAGTCTCCGCTGCGCTTGATATATTCCTCCAATTCCAGCACAAACCACATGGCCCAGTTCGGGATAAAGTTCCCGTCATAGTGGTCTGCCGGATAGCACATCGGCAGCATGCCGTCCGGGAGATGCGCAAATCGCTCGGCCAGCAGGAAGTTCTCCAGAAATGCTTTTTCGACCGTGCATTGGCCGGTCAGCGCATGCTCCGTGCGCGCGGGAAAGAAG
>ERZ779660.1577-NODE-1577-length-11196-cov-1.971636_pt1 | contig 11196 bp, 9 predicted proteins | sample MGYA00511906_ERZ779660 | MGnify/ENA primary metagenome ERZ779660 (study PRJEB29588, sample SAMEA2156906) | human gut metagenome | biome: human gut; feature: human-associated habitat; material: faeces | place: Denmark | collected 2008/2010 ... | reverse complement strand
TTAGTTTAGAATATGATAAAGCAGTGTCAATCGCATTATCGAAAATTCAAAATAAAAATATTGATCCCGTTATATTGCAATCGAAAAGTCCGACTCGTGGCGTCAATCAGATATATGACGGTAGCTTTCAAATGAATCGCAAGAAAAAAGCAAGAATATAAATCTGTTATTTTCACAACTCTATGTTAAAATATTCTTACTCATACTGAGAAAGGAGGAACCTATTTTTGTCGAAAGCAACACTATTTGACAGCCGTATCAAAAAGTACGCTTACTGTAAGCCGCCAGAAATCTGCCAGGATCTTGGTACATCTGCCCTTGGACTATCTGGGGAACAAGTCGATGCAATGCGGGAAAGATATGGTAAAAACAGTTTTCAGGAACGTAAAACGGATACCACCATCCAGCGATTGCGGCGAGCGTTTATTAATCCATTTCATGTGATTCTATTTATTTTAGGTATTGTTTCTCTCGTCACCGATGTTTTTATGGCCTCTAATTTTACACGGAACGCTACTACTGCCCTTATCATTTTTTCCATGATCGTAATCAGCGGTATCATCCGTTTAATTCAGGAGCTGCGGGCGAAAAGCACAGCCGCACAGCTTGACCGTTTGATTCACGAAAAGGTTACTGTAAGACGGAATGGGGAACTACGAGAAATCCCCGGTGAAGAATTAGTGGTAGGCGATCTGGTTCTGTTTTCTGCTGGTGATTGTGTTCCAGCGGACATCCGGCTGACAAAGGTAACCGATCTATTCATTTCCCAGGCTGCTATCACTGGAGAAAGCGCCATTTTGGAAAAGAGCTGCCGTACACTTTGTTACAAAGAGCAGGAACCCATAACACAATTGGAAAATCTTGTGTTTATGGCAACCACAGTTATCAGCGGAAAAGGAGAAGGCATTGTGCTGGCTGTAGGAACGGATACGCTGTACGGAGGATTTACCAAACCGGATTCCGAAGATAAAAATGCTTTTCAAAAAGGAGCCAATTCCATTGCCTGGGTCATGATCCGGTTTATGGCAGTTCTGGTTCCCATTGTATTTCTTATATTGGGGATCACAGGTGGAAAGTGGCTGGAATCCTTTGCATTCGCACTGTCTGTAGCGGTAGGGCTGATGCCGGAAATGCTCCCCATGGTCATCACTGCCTGCCTTGCAAAAGGAAGCCTTGCTATGGGTAAAAAACAGACCATCATCAAAGATCTGAACGCCATGCAGAGCTTTGGAAGCATGGATGTGCTTTGTATGGATAAAACAGGAACACTGACCAATGAAAGTATCCTGCTGGAATATTATATGGATATTCTGGGCAATGAAAATACAGAGGTTCTGGATCTGGCTTATCTGAACAGCTCCTATCACTCCGGCGTCTGCAATCCCATTGACAATGCCATTCTTGCCTGTAAATCCATGCCAGGCAGGGAAATCCATTATGCCAAGCTTCTGACAGAATATCAGAAGGCAGATGAAATCCCCTTTGACTATACCCGTAAGTTTGTCAGTACCCTTGTGCAGGACAATACCGGAAACAGCCATCTGATTATGAAAGGGGATATTGCACACATCCTTTCCCGATGCAGTCATGTAGAATATCGGGGAACACGACTTCCTATGGAGAAAGATGCCAGACAAAGCGTATTTTCTGTGGTAGGAGAAATGTTGCAGGATGGGATGAAAGTTATTGCTGTGGCTCGGAAACATGTGGGAACACTAAGGGAAATCACACCTGAGGATGAAAGGGATATGACTTTGGTTGGTTATCTGTCTTTCTTTGATGCCCCAAAACAGACGGCAAGCGAATCCGTAACAGCACTGAAGAGATTAAAAGTAATCCCGAAGATCCTGACCGGAGACCAGGCAGCCATTGCGGTATCCGTCTGCCGCCGGGTTGGAATCTCTGCGGAACATATCCTGACCGGCACCCAACTGGATGAAATGACAGACTGTGAACTGAAAAAGGTGGTAGAAGAAACCCATGTTTTTGCAGAGCTTACTCCCGGTCAGAAAGTACGTCTGGTTTCTGCACTCAAAGAGAATGGTCATACCGTTGGCTTTCTTGGAGATGGAGTCAACGACATCCCTGCACTAAATGAGGCAAATGTAGGGATTTCTGTAGATACAGCAGTGGACGCCGCAAAAGATGCTGCTGATGTTGTACTGCTGCAAAAAGACTTAAATGTATTGGAGCAGGGTGTCCTGGAAGGGCGAAAGACTTTTACCAATATGCTAAAGTATATTAAAATCACTGCAAGTTCCAACTTTGGAAATATTTTTTCCATCATTTGTGCCAGTGCATTTTTACCGTTTCTTCCTATGACCTCCATCCAGATCCTGCTTCTGAATCTGTTATATGATACGCTGTGTATCGTACTTCCCTGGGACAATGTAGATGAGGAAGAAATACTGTCCCCAAGAGACTGGTCCGGCAAGACACTGAAGCAGTTTATGCTTTCTTTTGGACCGATCAGTTCCCTATTTGATATTGTGACTTTCCTGTTTTTGTATTATTTCCTATGTCCTGCACTGTGCGGAGGGGCAACTTACCTGCAGCTTACCGATCCTTCCCTAAAACTTCAGTACGCTGCTTTATTCCAGACAGGCTGGTTTTTGGAGTCCATGTGGACACAGGTTTTGATCCTGCATTTCCTTCGTACTGCCAAAATCCCGTTTCTCCAAAGCAGGGCATCTGCACCGGTCATCTCTATCACTTTGGTGGGGATTCTTGCTTTTACAGCCCTTACGTTTACCAGCGGGGCATCACTGTTTGGACTGACAAAATTACCGCTTTGGTATTTTGCCTTTTTGCTGCTTGTGGCATTTTTCTATATGCTGCTGAGTTCCGTAACCAAATATTTTTATAAGAACAAATATCAAGAGTTGATTTAAAGGAGGCGTTCATGATGAAAAAGAATATCAGTTATATTCCCATGGATCATACCCTTGAAATCTGGCTCTTGGAAAAATTATTAAGGGAACCGCCGGAAAGTGCTTATACAAAAGATCTGCTTTCCGGTATTCAGGACATGATAAGCGGTGAAGTATCCTCGCTGTTATTAGGGGACTCCGAAGATACGGAGGTGGCTATTGGTATACAATCGGATGCACTTCTGATCGGTGATCTGGAGATTCGTCCAAGAAGCCGGAAAGTCCTGATAAAAGGTTCTGAAATCAGCCTGACACCAAAGGAATTCGACATTTTATATTTTCTTGCTAAGAATCGTGGAGAAGTTTTTACAAAAGAACAGATTTACCGTGCAGTATGGGAGGAGGATTATCTTCTGGATAACAGTAACATCATGGCTTTTATCCGGAAACTGCGGAAAAAGATTGAACCTGCCCCAGATTCTCCCACATACATTTTAACGATCTGGGGGATTGGTTACAAATTTAATGATGAGTTATGAGAAAGGCGGACTGAGACCATTTTAGGTTCCAGCCCGTCTATTTTCTTGCCAAATCGCAAGAAAATCGCAAGACTTTAGCCATAGGATTCTCCTGCTGTTTTTTATATACTTTTCATGGTCAAAGAAACGTATCCACAAATACGGTAATGATTCATGCCAATTGGGAGGTGTTGCAATTGAAGAGAAAACGAAAAGATTTGAAAGGGGCAATCCTTTTTGCTCCCTACCCCATATTTACAATCCTATGCAGCTATCTGGGCTGGCATTTCTCTGGATATAGAATGATTATCTTTCAGTTTTGGTATCAGGTAAGTGCTGTGGTCTGGGTTATTCTTGCTACCACCATGATTGTACTTATCACCAAACTTTTGAAACTGACGAAACGAAGCAGCCGCTTCTATCACTAAAAGGAGGATCAGACAATGGACTTTACCTGCATTTTTTTTGGAATCCTATTTACCCTTGCCGGTCTTTGGTTTGCCTTTGGAAAAGGCTACCTTCATCTTTCCCTATGGAAAAATATGCCGCAAAAAGAGAAGGATAAACTCCGAATTATCCCTCTTTGCCGCAATATCGGAGGAATTATTACCTTAAACGGTATCATCTTTCTGGTAAAAGGATTTTTGCCCTTATTTTCAAGCCACTGGTTTGTATCTGCGATGATTGCATGGATGATACTTGCCGGCTTAGATATCTGGTATATCGAAAAGAGCAACCGATACCACAGACCGTAATTTCCATTGCGGTTTTACATAGATAGCTTTTAAAGATTGTGAGGTGAAAGACATGGACTCTGAAGGCAGTCCACGAAGGCAGAGAATATTGTATGAGTGTCCACAGATTCCGTGTCCCTCATATCATCTTCCTTGCCCCTACAAAAATTCAAGGAGGTAAGACCAATGAACAAAAAAGAAAATCGTATGGCTGTTCGCCAGACTGTAGAAAAGGCAGTCATCCGTGACGAACAGAACCGTCGCATCCAATCTGCAGCAACCAACCCGGTAAAAGAGGTTTTAAAGATCCTTCATACCACACTTAGGGGGTTAGAAGCAGATACCGTATCCGTAAACCGTTCCAAATACGGTACGAACAAAGTCACCCACGAAAAAAGAAATCCCTGGCAAAACGTGTGGCGGGTGCATTTATCAACCCTTTTACTGCTATTTTATTTTGCCTTGCTTTTGTTTCCACGATTACGGATATGATTTTCCCGTATTTTTCACTCTTTGGAAGCGTACCAGAGGACTTTGATTTTTTGACAGTCGTTATCATTTTAACTATGGTATTTATTTCCGGTACCCTTCGCTTTGTGCAGGAATCCCGCAGCGGAAATGCGGCGGAAAAGCTGCTTGCAATGATCACAACGACCTGTACCGTCACCCGCATAGGGCAGGAAAAAACAGAGATACCCATGGATGACTTGGTAGTAGGTGATATTGTCCATTTATCTGCTGGGGACATGATTCCGGCGGATGTCCGTATCCTGGATGCAAAAGATCTATTTGTCAGCCAGGCAAGCCTTACCGGAGAAAGTGAACCGATTGAAAAGCTCCCTCATGTAAGCCCACATAAGGACAGTGTGACGGATTATACCAATATTGCATTTATGGGCAGTAATGTAATCTCCGGAAGTGCAACGGCTGTTGTTATCTGTGTTGGCGATCATACGCTGTTTGGCTCTATGGCCGCCGCTGTTGCCGGAGAAGCTGTGGAAACCAGTTTTACGAAAGGTGTCAATGCTGTGTCATGGGTGCTGATTCGTTTTATGCTGGTGATGGTTCCGCTGGTATTCTTTGTGAATGGCATTACAAAGGGGGATTGGCTGGAGGCTTTCCTATTTGGGATTTCCATTGCAGTAGGACTCACACCGGAAATGCTTCCGATGATTGTAACCACCTGCCTTGCAAAAGGTGCTGTTTCCATGAGTAAAAAACAAACGATTGTAAAAAACCTCAATTCCATTCAGAACTTTGGTGCTATGGATATCCTCTGCACAGACAAGACAGGGACACTGACACAGGATAAGGTGGTATTGGAATATCATCTAAATGTAAATGGAGAAGATGATACCAGAGTCCTTCGCCATGCCTATCTGAACAGTTACTTTCAGACAGGATATAAAAATCTCATGGATCTGGCTATTATCCATAAAACAGAGGAGATGGAGGCGGCTGATAAACGTCTGATTGACCTGTCCGAAACCTACGTCAAGGTGGATGAGATTCCCTTTGACTTTAAACGCCGCCGTTTATCCACTGTGGTACAGGATAAAAACGGAAAGACACAGATGGTAACAAAAGGTGCTGTGGAAGAAATGCTTTCGATCTGTAGCTTTGCAGAATGTGACGGGCATGTACAACCTCTGCGTGAAGAAGTGCGCAGCCGGATTTTGAAAACTGTAGATGGATTAAATGAAAAAGGTTTTCGTGTTTTGGCTATCGCCCAAAAGAGCAACCCATCTCCAGTGGGAGCTTTTGGTGTCAAAGATGAATGCGATATGGTGCTGATTGGTTATCTGGCATTTTTAGATCCACCGAAAGAATCTACTGCCGATGCTATCCAGGCATTGAAAAACCATGGGGTCCTTACCAAAATCCTCACAGGCGATAATGAAAAAGTAACCCGGACCATCTGTAAACAGGTAGGGCTGAAGGTCCGCAATATGCTCCTGGGTTCTGATCTGGAACATATGAATGATGCCGAACTTGCCAGAGCGGCAGAAACCACCGATGTATTTGCGAAACTGACACCGGAACAGAAAGCCCGTATTGTTTCTGTTCTTCGTGAGAATGGTCATACTGTTGGCTTTATGGGCGATGGAATCAATGATGCTGCCGCCATGAAATCTGCGGACATCGGCATCTCCGTAGATACAGCGGTAGACGTGGCAAAAGAATCTGCAGACATCATTCTTTTAGAAAAAAATCTGATGGTCTTGGAACAGGGCATCATTGAAGGGCGGAAAACCTATGCCAACATGATCAAGTACATCAAAATGACTGCTTCCTCCAATTTTGGAAATATGTTTTCCGTACTGGCTGCATCGGCTCTTCTGCCATTCTTGCCAATGGAAAGTGTACATTTGATTTTCCTGAACCTGATCTACGACCTGTCCTGTACGGCAATCCCATGGGACAATGTAGATGAAGAGTTTATTGCCAAACCACGAAAATGGGATGCCTCCAGTGTAGGCAGTTTTATGATCTGGATCGGACCAACTAGCTCCATCTTTGATTTTACCACATACATTTTCATGTACTTTGTATTCTGCCCATTCTTTGTATCCAAGGGTATCCTGTTCAATGACCTGCCGGCTCATTTTAGCGGAGCAGAACTGACGGCTATGCAGACACAGTATATCGGAATGTTCCAAGCTGGCTGGTTTGTAGAATCTATGTGGAGCCAGACATTAGTGATCCACATGATCCGTACACCGAAGCTCCCATTTATCCAGAGCCGGGCATCTGCTCCTGTGACATTCCTCACGATGACAGGGATTACGATTCTGACTGTCATACCATTTACGATATTTGGAAAGCTTCTTGGGTTTGTGGCACTGCCAGCAGCATACTTTGCATATCTGCTTCCATGTATCTTATTGTATATGATTTTGGCAACAAGCTTGAAAAAGGCTTATGTCCGTCACTTTGGCGAATTGCTTTAAGGAGGTGTAACAATGAACTGGAAAGAACTTTGGATGACACTTTTTGGAACTACGGAATGGCTTGGTCTGAACATGGGATTCTGGGTGGCTTTAGCTGCCGTATTACTGATTGTAATTCTCATGAATGTCCTATTCTGGTCTATGAAACCGAAAACAGAAAACAAAAACTGTCCTAATAAAAAAATATGATTCTGTTTGTCGCAATCGTTGTCCTGCCTATTCTTGAAGCAACACTTTTGGCAGTAAGCACCTGTTAGTTCGCAAGAGCAATTCCAGTGCATATAATTTCAAAGATGAACATTATGGAGTCGAGTGAAATGGTTGAATAAATATTATAAAGGTACGATTGAAAAGAAAGTACCATAATATAATAATTTTTGTGATTTAGGACATTTCTGAGACATTTCTGTGACATTTATGTTTTACACTATATTTAATAAAAAAGTACATGATACAAAATATTTAGAACAGCTATATTTACTATAGAGAAAAAATAGATGCAATAAATCACCATTGTTTGTTTCCCAAGGACAGGTGATATGTATGAAAGACAGACAACAGAAATATCTACTAGAGCATTATAACAATCCAGATACATATTATGCTGCAACCTTCGGGTTTGCAGCATTTTTTATATTGTCTTGTTTCTTCAAATACCGTTATTACAAGCTATATGCCATAAAACGAGAAACTTGGAAAGGAGGACAAGTGGAAAATAAAACAGTAAAAAAAGTCTATGAGGTAGAAGAAATACAAAATATTTTGGGAATCAGCAGAAGTGCCGCATATGAACTGATTAGAGAAACCTATAAAATGCAGCATCCTTTTAAAGTCTTGAAAATAGGAAATCTATATAGAGTTCCTAAAGTACCTTTTGATAATTGGTTGAACGGAGAGACAGAATGATCTTTAGCCGGACATACGTTTCTGTTGACGTAAATTTTATCATTTTGATAAGGTTTCATTGAGGTATTTAAGTCATCACATGAGGAGGCTTATATATGAACAACGATATTATAGGAAAAGAGGTTGTGTTTTATGAAAATAATACATGGAATCATATTATAAAAGAAATCAATCTTTATACTTATACAATAGAATATGGAATAAAAAGCGGTTTTTCCGACAAAGAGCAGGCTGAACAAAGTTATTTTTTCTTCAATGAGAAGTTTCAAAAAGATATAGAGCGAATAAAAAGACTAACCAATATTCAATATACTTTTACGGAATATCTGGATTTTTGGATGAAAAACTTATATTTGCCATATAGTGATAGTTCTGCCAAAGTTGGCTATTCATGGACCATCTATCAAATCATTTTACCTAAAGTAAAACGAGATGTTTTATTAGGCATGGTTACCACGAAGTTTTTAGATGACCTGATTGATGAATGTGATGGATATTCAAAATGCTCTGCTGCCATGGCTTATAAAGTCATTCATTTGGCATTAACTGATGCATTAAATGACGGATATTTAAAAAATGATCCACTACCAGGAGTTAAAAAACGATATTGGAATTCCCCTAAAATTACGATTCTAACCAAGGAACAAGTTAAGATCTTTCTTGCTGCAGCAAAGGAATACCATTCTATCTATTTAGAGGTGTTGTTAGCACTATTTTGCGGTCTTAGAAAAGGGGAAATAATGGGATTAAAATACAAAGATTTTGATTTTTTGCAACACACAGTATCCATAAATCGGCAAATAACACGTGATTACGATGTAGTTATTGAAGAGGATCGTACATTCAAAATCGCTACCCAAAGATTATCCACAAAACCGCCAAAATCTTATAGCAGCTATCGAACATTGATAATTTCAGCTTTTATTTTTGATGAATTGGAAATAAGGAAAAAGGAAAATGAAGAAATTCTCAAACTTACAGAAAATCATGAATGGGCTGAATATATCTGTCTTGGAGTAAAAGGAAATATAAAGTCAGATGGAACTTACACTGAAGCAATAAAAAGAATTTGCAAACGCAATGGACTTCCACACATTACAATGCATGGGCTTCGTCATATGTTTGCTACGATACTGATTGAGCAGGGTGTTTCATTGGAAAAGATATCAAAATTAATGGGACATAAAAGTGTAGCTACAACATTTGAAATCTATTGTGGAATCATGGAAGCGAAGAAAGAAATAGCAAAAACTATTGATTCTGTAATGGATCCGGCAATTGGTGCAGTCAAAGTTCGCAGCAAAGGAGGGATAGTATGCATGTAAAACCTATCATAAAACCTCCGGTCAGTGAAACTTTCTTCTACGGTAAAATTATTTCATGGAAATTCAGTGATAGTGTAACTTATGTCAAAGCTCGGAAAAAATACTGTTTTCGTTTTGAAATTGTTTTTGAATCGGGAAAAGTTTGTCCAATGCAAAGAGGGGGATTTGTTTCTAAAACAGAAGCGATAAAAGCAATAGAAAATACAATCAAACAACTTCACGAAAAAACATTTGTGCCATTTGAATATACAGCCAGAGAATTTTTTGATTATTGGCTTTACTATTATATGATTGATGAAGCTGATATTGCTTATAACACCTATACGGCATATCGGAATATCATATATAATTATTTTCTGGTAGTCTGGGGGGATAAAAAAATCACAGCTATACAAAGAGATGATTTGATTGCAGCGCTCGATAGCATCCCCTACGACTCCATATTGAGAAGTGCATATGGCGTTATTGGTGGATCATTTCAATACGCATTGGAAAATCATATTATCTATTTGAATCCTGTAAAATCTGCAATAAAAGTAAAACGAAAAACAGAGAAAAAATGTGAAATAGAGAATAATAAGAAGGCAGAACATGTTGATCAACCTCCAGTTTTACCGGCAGTATATGCACTTCAGCAGGTTACGATAATGTTATACCTATGCAAACAAGAAGAACCTAAAATTTTTATAGCATTATTATTAGCACTGACAGCCGGCTTACGCATATCAGAAATTATTGCAATAAAATACGAAGATATTGATTTCGGTAATCATGAAATTTATATTGAACGTCAGTTAGGAAGAAGCACAAAAAACGAAGGATTGGAAGATGGTAAACTTCTTACCCAGGAACTACGGACAAAAACCAGAAACAGTGTCCGAGGAACCCCGCTGGCTGACTTTGTTATTGATGAAATTATACTTCAAAGACAAAAATATGAAGAATTACGTGCAAATATCCCAGATTTTCATGACTATGGATATCTGTGTTGTCAGGACGATGGCAAACCATACCATCGGGGTTTTGCTCAGAAGGCATATACAAGGTTAATGGAAAAATGTGGTTTTACAAAAATACCTTGGAGAAAACTACGCAATACATACGCAACAATTCTGGCGGAATTTGAAATAAGCATGAAGGCTATTGCTGCAAGCTTAGGGTATTATTCAGCCGATTTTACCCAAGAAATATATGTTAATACGGAAAGAGTTGTATACAATGCCGACTGCGAAATAATCGCCTTTGCTCTAGAGGTTTTGCCTAAGAATAACGCCGCACAATTGATTCCGCTTGACGAAAGATATTTGCTTGAAGTTCTTCCCTAAAATGTATATAATGGTGTAGATTGGATGAGTCAATCACATAGCAGATGCTTCTGTAATGTTGTATCGTGTTGTATAATTATGCATGGTGTTTTCCAGTGATAAATAGTAAGGGAAATATGAGAAAAATGACCAAACCGGATTTTTGAGCGAAAAACACATAAAATCAGTAAAATTTACATACGAAAAACAACATAAAAAATATCGATTTTTCACCTTGAAAAGTCAAAAACAGGTTCGAAAGAATTTGTGAAATATATACAAAAACAGAAAGGAAATATATGAGAAAACTTGCATTAAATGATGAAATATTACTAAAAATCGAGAAACCCGCCCGGTATATCGGGAATGAAGTCAATAGTGTCATGAAAGACCCGGAAAAAGTGGATATTAGGTTCGCTATGTGTTTTCCGGATGTCTATGAGATTGGAATGTCACATCTCGGAATCCAGATTTTATATGATATGTTCAACCAAAGAGAAGATGTCTGGTGTGAACGGGTTTATTCTCCGTGGCTGGATCTGCACAAGATCATGAAAGAAGAACAGATTCCGCTCTTTGCACTGGAAT
>ERZ779660.1572-NODE-1572-length-11213-cov-5.811615_pt1 | contig 11213 bp, 6 predicted proteins | sample MGYA00511906_ERZ779660 | MGnify/ENA primary metagenome ERZ779660 (study PRJEB29588, sample SAMEA2156906) | human gut metagenome | biome: human gut; feature: human-associated habitat; material: faeces | place: Denmark | collected 2008/2010 ... | reverse complement strand
CGGCATTGGTCCCGACGGCCATATCGCCTTCAACGAGCCGGGCTCTTCGCTCACATCGCGCACACGCCAGAAGACGCTGACCACCGACACAATCGTGGCCAACTCGCGCTTCTTCGACAACGACGTGAAGAAGGTTCCCACCACAGCTCTCACCGTTGGTGTGGGCACCGTGATGTCTGCACGCGAGGTTATGATCCTCGTCAACGGCCATAACAAGACACGCGCGCTCCAGGCTGCTGTGGAGGGCCCCGTGACACAGATGTGGACCATCAGCGTGCTCCAGATGCACCAGCATGGCATCATCGTTTGTGACGAGGCTGCTACAGACGACCTTAAGGTTAGCACATACCGCTATTTCAAAGACATTGAGAAGAACAATCTTTAATGGCGGAATTCTTGAAGTTTAATTTGGGGCAGAAGTTTTGTGCTGTTTCACATCTCGCGTGTGGCAGGGCGAAGTTTCTGCCCCTGCTTTTGGGCGCTTGCCTGGCGGCCGGGGCTGCCGAGGGCGGGCATGACGGTTCGGGGCTGACGGAGCGTGGCGGGCTGACGGCTGGCTTTGACCAGACGGCCGGTGGCGGGCAGCTGGCTGGCTTTGACCAGACGGCGCGTCGCGTGTCGACGGCTTGTGATGACCAGGCGGCAAACAGAAAAAAAGACGTGGTTATGAAAAAGATTATTGCAAAACACATTGACGCAACAAAGATGCCTGTGGAGCTGAGCGACATTCCGGCAAGGCTCGATGCAGAGGGCGTGGCTTACAACGCCATCGGGTGCAACAACTGGCCCGAGGCGTTCCCTTACACGCCCAAGGTGGAGGTGCGCGTGGCTCACACGGGCGACGCCATCGTGCTTCACTATCGTGTGGAGGAGAGCACCGTGCAGGCTGAGGCCGGGGACAACGGCAAGGTGTGGGAAGACTCTTGCTGCGAGTTTTTCTCCATTCCTGCCGGCGACGGCGTTTATTATAACATTGAGTGCAACTGTGCCGGACAGATGCTCATCGGCGGCGGCGCTGAGCGCAAGAACCGTGAGCGTGCCGCCAAGGAGGTGCTCGACACCGTGAAGCGCTGGTCGTCGCTCGGGCGTGAGCCTTTTGCCGAGAAGGCGGCTCCTGCCTCGTGGCAGATGGTGATGGTCATACCTGCTTCGGCTTTCTTCAAGCACCACATAGGGAGCTTTACGGGAAAGACCATTCGCGCCAACTTCTACAAGTGTGGCGACCGCCTGAAGCAGCAACACTATCTGTCGTGGAACCCCATAGACCTGCCAAGGCCCAACTTCCACTGCCCCGAGTTTTTCGGGGAGCTGACGTTTGAATAGGAAAAAAACTTTAAGGCTTTTGTTTCTCCTATGAAAGACAATGTGAGCTTCGACCCCTGTCAGCAAGAGGTGATAGAGGCCAGAGGAGGATGGCACCTGGTGCTCGCTCCTCCGGGCTGCGGAAAGACGCAGATCCTGACCGAACGCATACGGCGTGCCCACAGCGAGGGGGTGGCTTATGCCGACATGCTGTGTCTGACCTTCACCAACCGCGCGGCACGGGGCATGAGTGAGCGCCTGGCAAGCACCATCGACGACGAGGGGGTAAAGGAGGTGTATGTGGGCAACCTGCACAGGTTCTGCTCGCGCTTCCTTTTTGAAAACAACCTCGTTACAGCCGACACGTCCATCATCGACGACGACGATGCCGTGAGCATTCTCGCACGCTTCACAGGCGACGACGAGATGGTTGTGGCTGCCGACTATAAGCGACGCCGCGGCTACATGGAGGTCGTGCAGGTGGGGGCGCTCATGCACCAGATCGCCCATGGCCATCCGCGCGGGTTGCGCCTGCACCCCGACTGTCTGCAAGCCGACGATGTGAGGGCGCTGAGGCTGTTGTGCGAGATGCAGAAGGTGGAGCTCACGCCTGCCGCCATGCTCGACATCTATGCCCACACCGATGCCTACAGAACCCTGGCCGGAGGCAGCTCTGCCGACTTTGGCGAGAAGACCGTTGTGGGCAGGACGCTCAGAAAGCTGTCGCTGGCGTGGGAGTATGAGCAATATAAGGCGAAGAACCATCTGCTCGACTTTGAAGACCTCTTGCTCATGGTCTACGACGTGCTTGCCGGCACAGGCCCTGAGGCCGCGGCCTTCAAGCGCTATCCGTGGATCCAGGTTGACGAGGTGCAAGACCTTAACCCGTTGCAGATAGCCCTTGTGGAGCTGCTGGCAACCGACCCTGCCGACACCGTGATGTTGCTCGGCGACGAGCAACAGGCCATCTTCTCGTTCATGGGGGCAAAACTGAGCACGCTCGAACAGCTGAAGGAGCGTTGCCGCGGACGTGTGCACCACCTCGACGTGAACCACCGCTCGCGCCGCTATCTGCTCAACGTCTTCAACACCTATGCCGAGGAGGTGTTGCACATTGACCCCGACCTCCTGCCCAAGGCCGACAACGACCAGCAGGCTGCGGCGGGCGACCTCACGATGCTGCAAAGCGAGACCGTGGCCAGCGAGCTGGCAGATGTGGCGCGCCGCGTGAAGCAGCTGCTTGAGGCATCGCCCACCGACACGACAGCCGTGGTGGTGTCTTCAAACAGCGATGCCGACGACGTGGCAACAGCGTTGAGAGAAGCTCACATTCCGCATTTCAAGGTGTCGGGCGCCGACCTCTTTGCGCAGCCCGGCATGAAGCTGCTGCTGGCGCACCTTAACGTGCTGGCACGCCCCAACGACTTCCTGTCGTGGGCCCGGCTGCTTAGCGGCCTGCATGTGTTTGAGCAGAGTTTTGCGGCACGCAATTTCGTGAGAGCCTCGCTCAACCTCGCCATCCTGCCCGCCGACCATCTGCGCTCAGACGGCGGCACCTATGTGAACGACTTCATGAAGGCCTGCGGGGAGGGCGAGCTGGTGGTGTTTGACACCGAGACAACGGGGCTCGACGTGTTCCATGACGACATTGTGCAGATCGCCGCCGTGAAGATGAGCAACGGGCAGATTGTGCCTGGCTCTGCGCTCTCGCTCTTCATAAGGACGGAGCGGCCCATACCCGAGAAGCTGGGCGACATAGACAACCCCATCATTGAGGAGCTGAAGCATCACGAGCTGCTGGAGCCTGCCGAGGCGCTACGGAGGTTTGTCGACTATGTGGGGGCGAGACCGCTCCTCGGCCACAATGCCGACTACGACTATCATATTCTTGACCACAACCTGCGCCGCTACTGTCCTGAGATACAGCTCAGCAGCAGGTGCCCCGTGTGTTTCGACTCGCTCCGGCTCATCCGCCTGCTGGAGCCTGACCTTAAGGTCTACAAGCTCAAGGCGCTGCTCGCGGCGCTCGGTCTGGAGGGCGAAAACTCGCACCTTGCCGACGAGGATGTTAACGCCACCTGTTCGCTCGTGGCCTACTGCATGGCGAAGGCGCTGCCGCTGCTGCCGCGTCAGCGGGCTTTTCTGAAGGAAGACCGTGTGGTGAGGCGGGCAAGGGTGCTGAGGGCGCGTTACGCCGACAGCTATGACGAGGCCCGACGGCGGCTCTATGAGCAGAGGCCCGAGGGCGAGACGCCGGCGATGGTGGACGAGCTGCAACGCTTCTACAAGCTCATAACCGCCGAACATCATGTCGAGCAGGTGGAGGGGCTGCGTTATGTGCTCAACCATCTTGCCGCCGACGTGATCGTGACGGGTGAAGAACCGTCGCTCGCGGAGCAGCTGGCGAACCACATCATGGAGCTGAACACCATGAAGGAGGCCGACCTGTGCAACAGCAGGGCCATGACGGAGCGCGTGTTTGTAAGCACCGTGCACAAAGCCAAGGGGCTGGAGTTTGACAACGTCATCGTGTTTGATGCTGTTGACGGACGCTGGCCCAACTTCTACTCGCAGAACAACCCCGCAAGCCTGGCTGAGGACGCACGCAAGTTTTATGTGGCCATTACGCGTGCCACACGCCGACTGGTCATTGCGTGGAGCCGGAACAAGACATCTTACAACGGCAACGCGCGCCCGCAAAGTCTGACGCGCTTCATGACGCCGTTGCTGAAGATGTTTAACTGATCAACTGAACGCTGAGGCAAGAAGATACCTGGAGGTAAGATCTATTGAATTTTCGCTATGGTTGATATTTACATTGCGCTTCGCGCTCGTTTGTTTTAAACATTAATTATCATTAATGACCCATTAATTATCATTAATATGCGCTTTGCGCGGAAAAATTGATGTTCATACTCCGCGAAGCGCCTGAGCACCTACGGAGCGCAAGAATGTTCAATTAATGGAAATTAATGTTTGAAAACATGCGCGAAGCGCAAAAGATAATTTAATTGAACTTTCGCTAAGTTTATTATTTATGTCTTATTTACGTCGCGCTTCGCGCTCATTTTGTTTTAAACATTAATTATCATTAATGACCCATTAATTGTCATTAATACGCGCTTCGCGCGGAAAAATTGATGTTCATACCCCGCGAAGCGCCTGAGCACCTACGGAGCGCAAGAATGTTCAATTAATGGAAATTGATGTTTTAAAAATGCGCGAAGCGCAAAACAATATTTTATCGTTCTCTTAAAAACTAATAGTTAGATGTTGTTTAAAACAATTTCTATCTGATAGATTGCTGCTTTCTTGCGAAAGCTCAATTAGCTTAAACGGTGCTTACCCTTTTAAAGAGAAAGGTCTGCACGATGCCCCTTGCTGCCATATAGCAGATGAAGGCCAGCCACAGGCCGTGGTTGTGGAGGGCAGGGGCGGCAGCAAAAAAGACGGCGAAGAAGAGCACGCCAGCCACCGCCGAGGACAGGAGCATGGCGCGTGTGGAGGTGGTGCCTATGAACACGCCGTCCCACACGAAGGCAGCCACGCCGGCCACAGGTATGGCCACCGCCCAGGGCAGATACTGGGCTGCGGCGGCAAGCACAGGAGCGTCGTCGGTGAGGAGCGCGAGGAAGGTGTTGCCACCAATGGCGTAGACGGCGGTGTAGGCCGTGGTGAGGATGGCTCCCCACACGAACAGGCGGCGCACCGTGGCGTGAAAGCCCGTGCGGTCGCCAGCGCCGGCATACTTGCCGCAGAGAGCCTCGCCGGCATAGGCAAAGCCGTCCATGACGTAAGAGAAGAGCGTGAAGAGCTGCATGAGCAGGGTGTTGACGGCAAGCACAACGGTGCCTTGCGTCGCTCCTGCCGACACGAAGAACAGGTTCACGGCAACGAGAAACAGGGTGCGGAGGAAGATGTCGCGGTTGACGTTGAAGAACCGCATGAGAGCCTCGCCCCGCGTGACAGCCCTGAGCGACAGAGACCGGAGCAAGCCGCGGTGCTTGAGGCCGGCATAGGAGGCAGCAACCAGCAGTCCGCCCCATTGGGCTATGAGCGTGCCCGTGGCCACGCCGTCAATCTTCATCCCCAGCCCATAGACCAGGACGAGACTCGCCACGATGTTCACAATGTTCTGCACGATGCTCACCGTCATGGTTATGCGCGTGTTCTGCAGGCCTATGAACCACCCCGTGAAGGCGTAGAGGCAGAGCATGGCGGGAGCGCCCCACACGCAGATCTGAAAATAGGTCCGGACGAGAGGCTGCAACGACGGCTCCACGCCCATGACGCTTATGGCCAGGGCGAGCAGGGGGCGCTGAAGCACGATCACGGCGAGCGCCACGGCAAGCGCCACGCACAGGCCGCGCATGAGAAGAAGCATGGTCTCGGCGCTGTCGCCACGGCCGTAGGCTTGCGCCGTCATGCCGCTTGTGCCCATGCGCAGGAAGCCAAACACCCAATAGATGACGTTGAACAGCATGCTGCCCACGGCAATGGCGGCTATGTAGGCGGCGTTGCCGAGGTGGCCTGTTATCGCCACGTCAACCAGTCCGAGCAACGGCACCGTGATGTTTGCCACTATTGCGGGAAGGGCAATGTTCAGAATTTCCTTGTCTTTGTTTTTCAGCAATTTCATTTTGAGGGTTTTTATCTGTCATCGCCCTCGCTCTCTACTTTGTCGCTTTGACAGAGCAAGAGGAGGACGAACAATGTCAAAAACATGTGTGCGAGGGGGCTTGTAAATCTTAATTGTGTGCAAAGGTACCATTAATTTCAAAAAAAATAGAGACAACGGAGACAATTCTTGTTTAGCCGATTTAAAGAAAACGGCATTTTAAGAATTGTCCCTATTGTCTCTATTGTCTTTTTAAAAAACTAAAGAAGCCTGTGCCCCATTTGTCTTTAGCGAAGCCCGCCAGGGCCTATGTGCTCCATTGTCTTTTCTTCTTTTCTTAGTTTCTGAACACCAGCTTGTTGTCGGCGGCATCGATGGTGATGGGTTTCTCGCGGCTCACCTCGTCAGAGAGAATCTTCTTGGAGAGGTCGTTGAGCACCATGCGCTGGATGGCACGCTTCACAGGACGGGCACCAAACTCGGGGTCGAAGCCCTCGTCGGCAAGCAGACTGATGGCGGCGGGAGACACGTTGAGCGTGAAGCCTTGCGGTTCAAGCATCTTCTTCACGGCGTTCATCTGGAGCGTCACAACCTGAGCAATCTCTGGCTTTGTGAGCGGCAGGAACATGATGGTCTCGTCAATGCGGTTGAGAAACTCAGGGCGTATGGTCTTCTTCAGCATGTCCATGACCTTGGTCTTGGTGTCGGCAATGACATGGTCACGGTTGTCGGGCGTCATGTCTGCAAACTGGGCCTGTATGTACTGGCTTCCGAGGTTAGAGGTCATGATGATGATGGTGTTCTTGAAGTTGACGGTGCGCCCTTTGTTGTCGGTCAGACGGCCGTCGTCGAGCACCTGAAGCAAGATGTTGAACACATCGGGGTGAGCCTTCTCTATCTCGTCGAAGAGCACCACCGAGTAGGGCTTGCGGCGCACAGCCTCGGTGAGCTGTCCACCCTCATCGTAGCCGACGTATCCTGGAGGCGCACCGATAAGACGGCTGACGCTGAACTTTTCCTGATATTCGCTCATGTCGATGCGCGTCATCATGGTCTCGTCGTTGAACAGATACTCGGCCAACGCCTTTGCCAGCTCCGTCTTGCCCACACCCGTGGTGCCGAGGAAGATGAACGAAGCGATAGGACGCTTTGGGTCTTGCAGTCCGGCACGGGAGCGGCGCACGGCATCGCTCACTGCCTTTATTGCCTCGTCCTGGCCAATGACGCGCTTGTGGAGCTCCTCCTCCAGGTGCAGCAGCTTCTCGCGCTCGCTCTGCATCATTCGGGTGACAGGTATTCCGGTCCAGCGGCTCACCACCTCGGCAATGTCGTCGGCGGTGACCTCCTCGCGGATCATGGCGTTGCCGCCCTGCGTGTTGCGCAGCTGGGCCTGAATGTCCTTGATGTCTTGTTCGAGAGCCTGCAGCTTGCCGTAGCGTATCTCAGCCACGCGCTCATAGTTGCCTTCGCGTTCAGCCCGCTCAGCCTCAAACTTGAGTTGCTCCATCTGCTGCTTGTCTTGCTGAATTTTGTTCACCAGCCCCTTCTCGCTCTCCCATTTTGCACGGAACGACTTCTCCTGGTCCTTCAGTTCGGCAATGTCCTTGTCGAGCTGTGCAATCTTGTCGGCATCGTTCTCGCGCTTTATGGCTTCGCGTTCAATCTCGAGCTGTTTGAGCTTACGCGTGATCTCGTCGAGCTCCTCAGGTACCGAGTCGCGCTCCATACGCAGCTTGGCAGCCGCCTCGTCCATGAGGTCTATGGCCTTGTCGGGGAGGAAGCGGTCAGAGATGTAACGCTCCGACAGCTTCACGGCAGCAATGCAGGCATCGTCCTGGATACGCACCTTGTGGTGGTTCTCATAGCGCTCCTTCAGGCCACGCAGGATGCTGATGGCATCTATCTCGTCGGGCTCGTCGACCATAACCGTCTGGAAACGGCGTTCGAGCGCCTTGTCCTTCTCAAAATACTTCTGATACTCATTGAGGGTGGTGGCACCGATAGCCCGCAGTTCGCCACGTGCCAAGGCAGGCTTCAGGATGTTGGCGGCATCCATGGCACCTTCGCCACCTCCGGCACCCACGAGCGTGTGGATTTCGTCGATGAAGAGGATGATGTTGCCGTCGGCCTGGGTGACCTCCTTGATGACACTCTTGAGTCGCTCCTCAAACTCACCCTTGTACTTGGCACCAGCCACGAGCGCGCCCATGTCGAGCGAGAAGAGCTGCTTGTTCTTCAAGTTCTCCGGCACGTCGCCCCGCACGATACGCTGAGCGAGTCCCTCGACGATGGCGGTCTTGCCCGTACCCGGCTCACCTATCAGGATAGGGTTGTTCTTGGTTCGGCGCGAGAGAATCTGCAGCACGCGGCGTATCTCTTCATCACGGCCTATCACAGGGTCAAGCTTGCCGTTGCGTGCCTTGTCTATGAGATTCTGCGCATACTTGGCGAGCGCCTGGTAGTTCTCGTCGGCCTGAGCATCGTCGACCTTCTTGCCCTGTCTGAGGGCAGCGATGGCCTTCTCTACCTCGTCCTTGGTCATGCCGGCATCGCGGAGTATGCGTCCTGCCGTGTTCTGGGTCTGCATGATAGCCATGAGTATGGGTTCGATGGCCACATACTCGTCGCCCATGCGCGCAGCCTCGGCCATGGCCTTCTGCAGTATCTCGTTGGTGGCATTGGTGAAGTAGGGTTCGCCTCCCTGCACCTTGGGCAGATGGGCTATCTCGCTCTCGACGAGCGTTTCTAACTGCTGTGGGTTGACGCCCAGCTTCTGGAAGATGAACTGGGTCACATCCTTGCCCTTGTCCATGATACCTGCCAGCAGGTGTACCGGCTCTATGGCTTGATTCTGCGCCATCTGCGCCTTGTTGACCGCGCTCTGCACGGCCTCCTGCGCCTTGATAGTAAATTTGTCAAATGTCATATCGCTTGTTGTTTTAATTATTATCTTTGTTATTGTCACTCATCATGATACAAACTATGTACCTATGCCCGAAAACTGACAAAATGTCAGTCTTGGTCTGCCTTTTTGTCATTTTGGCGACAAAAATCGTGGGGTAGGGCAACATTTTCGATGATTTGTTGGGCGATACACCTTATTATTATTATCTTTGTAAGGAATAAAACTTATATCACAACAATAATGAGACGCAATCTACTTATCATCGTTATCGTCATGACCGCCATGACCCTGCTGCCAGGCTTCACCGTCACAGCCGGAGCCAAGGCCAAGCATACCTTCAAGATAGAGGGAGGCAACTTTGTCTACGACGGAAAACCCATACAGATCCACTCGGGCGAGATGCACTATTCGCGCGTGCCCGCAGCCTACTGGCATCACCGTCTGCGCATGATGAAAGCCCTCGGACTCAACGCCGTGGCTACCTATGTCTTCTGGAACTACCACGAGACCGCACCCGGAGTGTGGGACTGGACCACTGGCAACCGCAACATACGCGCCTTCCTCAAGGCAGCTGCCGACGAGGGCATGATGGTCATCCTGCGCCCCGGTCCCTATGCCTGTGGCGAGTGGGAGTACGGCGGCTATCCCTGGTGGCTCAGCACCGTGCCCGAGATGAGGATACGCACACAGAACAAAGCATTCCTTGACTCGTGCCGCACCTACATCGACCAGCTCGCAGCCCAGGTGCGCGACTTCCAGATAACCAAGGGCGGTCCTATCGTCATGGTACAGGCCGAAAACGAGTTCGGCTCGTATGTCAGCCAGCGCAAGGACATCCCCCTCGATGTACACAGACAGTATAGTGCCGCCATCAGTCAGCAGCTTATCGACGCCGGCTTCGACATCCCCATGTTTACCAGCGATGGCAGCTGGCTCTTTGAGGGTGGAGCCATTGAGGGCGCTCTGCCCACATGCAATGGCGAAAACAATATCAACACCATCAAGAAGAAGGTAGACGCCTATCACGGCGGAGTGGGTCCCTACATGGTGGCAGAGTTCTATACCGGTTGGCTCGACCACTGGAACGAGCCTTTCCAGAAGGTCAGCTCCGATGCCTTTACCAAGCAGATGCAGAAGTATCTCGATGCCGGCATCAGCTTCAACTTCTACATGGTGCATGGTGGCACCAACTTCGGCTTCACCTCGGGTGCCAACTATACCAAGGACATCCGTCTGCAGCCCGACCTCACCAGCTACGACTACGATGCCCCCATCAGTGAGGCAGGATGGGCTACACCCAAGTATGAGGCCATCAGAAAGATACTGATGCAGTATAACAAGGATGTGCCGGCAGTGCCCGAGCGCATACCTGTCATCACGCTGCCCCAAATACGTCTCACCCAGACCCAGAACCTCTTCGACCGCATCGAGGGGATGACGCCTGTGGAGTGTGACACCATGCCCACATTTGAGGCGCTCGGCCAGGGCCACGGATACGTGCTCTACCGCCGTCACTTCAACCAGCCTATCGCCGGAGTGCTCAAGGCCGACGGCATCGCCGACTATGGCATCGTCTATGTCAATGGCGAGAAGGTGGGCGAGCTCAACGCCGTCACCGGCGTAGACAGCCTGGAGGTCGAGGTACCCTTCAACAGCACCCTCGACATCCTGGTCGAGAATATGGGACGCATCAACTATGGTGCCCGAATCTCCGAGAGCTTCAAGGGCTTTGTGCGCCCCATCACCATCAACGACAACCCCATCGAGGGTGAGTGGAAGATGTATTGTCTGCCCATGAGCGAGGCTCCTGTGCTGGCTGCTGGCGACCACGGCTATGCCAAGGGTCTGCCCGTAATCTATCAGGGTCAGTTTGATGTAGCCAGCCCCGGCGACACCTTCCTCGATATGGAAGAGTGGGGCAAGGGTATCGTCTTTGTCAACGGTGTCAACCTGGGCCGTTACTGGAAGGTGGGTCCCCAGCAGACCCTCTATCTGCCTGGTTGCTTCCTGAAGAAGGGCAAGAACGATATCGTAATCTTTGAGCAGCAGAACGATGTGCGCCACGACCATGTGAGCGGCATCGATACCCCCAAGCTCGATATTCTCAAGAAATAGAAGATATTCGGATAGATTAAAGTTTTCATAATTTGTGCCTTCTCCCGTTGTGAAACGCGAGAGGGCTTTTTTGTGTACGCTCGGCAGGAGGGTGGATAGGATTGTGCGCACGGCCACGTATAGATTAGCCCCGCGATTGCCCCCATGTTTCCTGCTGCGGGTAACGCCTTCGGCTAATCGCAACTCTTACAGAGTAGCTATACCTTATTATATATATACCCAGGGTAGAGGCGCTGCGCACCTCAACCCTGGGCTATGGAAACGCAACTCCTA
>ERZ779660.1570-NODE-1570-length-11217-cov-12.827361_pt1 | contig 11217 bp, 9 predicted proteins | sample MGYA00511906_ERZ779660 | MGnify/ENA primary metagenome ERZ779660 (study PRJEB29588, sample SAMEA2156906) | human gut metagenome | biome: human gut; feature: human-associated habitat; material: faeces | place: Denmark | collected 2008/2010 ... | reverse complement strand
CACTCCCCGCCCTAAGGGGAGGGGTGAGCCGCGAAGCGGCGCGGGGGTGGGGCTTCTATTTTTTTTATATATGAAAATACCCGATATCGAATTAGCAAATATCAGCCGCTACCGCGGCGAACTGATGGGAGCTGCAATGCTCTTCATCATACTCTTTCATGTGGGCCTGAGTCGTGGCGACCCATTCTACGGGTTGAGACGATGCGGCAATGTGGGAGTGGACATGTTCCTGTTCCTTAGTGGAGTGGGACTGTGGTATTCGTGGACGAAGAATCCGTCGTTCACACATTTCTTCAAACGCCGTTACCTGCGCATCTACCCCGTGTGGCTGTTGATGGCAAGCCTCTATTATGTGCCCGACTATCTCAACCACGGAGGCCACAGCAACAGCGTGGTCGACATGCTTGGCGACATCCTCATCAACTGGGATTTCTGGCTGCATGATGAGCTGACCTTCTGGTATGTGCCAGCCATAATGATGCTTTACACCTTCGCACCCGCCTACATGAAGCTCATCACGCGATGGCCCATGTATCGTTGGCTGCCGCTGCTCATGGTTGTGTGGTGCGTCATGGTGCAGTGGGTGCTGCCCATACACCATGCCGTGGGACATCTCGAGATCTTCTGGAGTCGCGTGCCCATCTTCTTCATCGGCATCAACATGGGACAGTATGTCAAGGAGAAGGCCACGCTGCCCGGCTCCTCTGTCGGTCTGCTGTTTCTCACCTTCGCCATGACCTTCGGCACATGCCTCTATCTCGAACAGGTGCGCCACGGACAGTTTCCCCTCTTCGTGGAGCGCATGCTCTACATACCGTTCACCATAACCGCCATCTTGGTGCTCAACCGTGTGTTCCGACGCACGCCACGGTGGTTCAACAACTTCTGCAGGCTGGTGGGAGCGGTGAGCCTTGAGGCATACCTCATACATATCCATTTCGTGCTCTGCTATGTGGAGCCTTATCGCCTTGGCTATTGGCCCACGTTCCTTATCACCGTCGCCATAACCATGCCGCTGGCTTGGTTGCTGCATAAGTTGGTCGACATGGCGGTAAGACGCTTCGAATAAAAACAATATAACATATCGGGGCATGCCGATTTCTTTTGTCGGCTTGTCCTTTATACCCATGACAACTTTAAAAAATATGAATTATTTACGACTTATACGTCCGCAACACTGGATAAAGAACTTCTTCGTTCTCATACCCTTGTTCTTTGGTGGCGAACTGTTTGACGTGACACCCATCCTTAGTGGACTGGTGGTGTTCTTTGCTTTCAGTTTCATTGCCTCGTCGGTCTATTGTTATAACGACATCGTCGATGCCGATGACGACCGCAATCATCCTCTCAAATGTAAGCGCCCCGTGGCTTCGGGTGCGGTGTCGGTGCGCCATGCCTACTGGCTCATGGCTCTGATGTTTGTGTTGGGCATGGCTACAACGCTGCTGCTTGAGTCGCAGGCAATGTGGAACGTGATGGCGGTGCTGCTGTTCTATTATGTTCTTAACCTCGCCTACTGCTCCAAGCTTAAGCAGTATGCCATCCTCGACGTGTGCATAGTGGCTTTCGGCTTCGTGCTGCGCATCATCGCCGGCGGTCAGGCTGCCGATGTGGAGCTGAGCAAGTGGATTGTGCTCATGACCTTCCTGCTCACCCTCTTCCTCTCTTTCGCCAAACGTCGTGACGATGTGTTGCGCATGAACGCCACGGGTGAGGCACCGCGACACAACACCAGTCGTTACAACCTGACGTTCATAAACCAAGCCATCACCATAACGGCCAGCGTGACGCTCGTCTGTTACATCATGTACACCGTGTCGCCAGAGGTTACCGAGAGCATAGGCAGCAACCACCTCTATCTCACCACCGTGCTTGTGTTGCTCGGCCTGCTGCGCTACATCCAGATAGCGGTTGTCGATGAGAAGAGTGGCGACCCCGTCAAGGTGATGTTGCACGACCGCTTCTCACAGCTTATCGTGCTCTTGTGGCTGGCGTCTTACCTTGTGCTCATATATCTTTAAGGTGCTCATCTTTAAGATGTTTGACCGTCTTTAAGGTTCTTATCAGTCTTTAAAAATGAAGAAACTTTTTGTGTTCGATTTTGACGGCACGCTCACCAACGCCGACACGTTGCTCGAGTTTATACGCTTTGCCTGTGGGCGCAAGCGCATGTTGCTCGGCTTCTTGCTCTATTCGCCGTTGCTCGTGCTGATGAAGGCCCGTCTCTATCCCAACTATAAAGCCAAGCAGAAGGTGTTTGCCCATTTCTTCAAGGGCATGACCCTTGAGCAGTTTGATACCCTCTGCCAAGCTTTCGCCCGCCAAGGCGAGCATCTGTTGCGTCCTGCCGCCGTGCGCTTCATCGACGAGGTGCGCGATGAGGCTCATGCCATGGCCATCGTGAGTGCAAGCATCGACAACTGGGTACGTCCCTTTGCCGAGATGTACCTCGGGCAACAGCATGACGGCACCGACATCGTGGTGCTGGGTACCAAGGTGGAGACCGACGGCAACGGACGGCTCACAGGACGCTTCGCTACGTCCAACTGCTACGGAGCGGAGAAGGTGAGGCGCATAACGGAGGTGTGGCCCTCGCGTGACCAGTATGACGTGTCGGCGTTTGGCGACAGCAGGGGCGACAAGGAGATGCTTGCCTATGCAGACCAGGCCTATTTCAAACCGTTCAATCATTAAAAAAACAGAAAACTCTATGATCTTAAAAGAGATAACCAACCGTCTCACGCCGTCACAGCGCCAGAAGCTTGGCGAGGTGGTGAGGTTCGGCATTGTCGGCGCATTGGCAACCCTGCTTCAGTATGCCATCTACAGCGTCCTGCTGCTGTGGTGCTCACCGTCGCTCTCCATGACTGTGGGTTATGTGTTGAGCTTCATCTTCAATTTTGTCGCATCCACACGTTTCACCTTTAAGGTGGAGACCAACGCCAAGCACGGAGCGGGTTTCGCCCTGTCACATGTCGTCAACTATCTCCTGCAGATGGCTACGCTCCATTTCTTCCTTTGGGTCGGGGTGAGCGAGAGGCTGGCGCCAATACCGATGTTCTGCATCTGCGTGCCTGTAAACTTTGTGCTTGTGAGATTCTTCCTTAAGAAATGAAAAAAATATTCGATATCTTCCGCATTCGCCGCGAGGAGCGATGGTTAGCCCTTGTTGTGCTGGTGGCCCTTTTGGCGTTGAATGCCCTTGTGCTGTGTAAGTATTATGACCTCTTCACGCCCATCACACGGTGGTACTGGCCGCTGTTTATACACAACTTCCACATCTCGGGCTTTGACCCCATCACCTATTCGGTCGTGAGCGACTGGCTGGCAGGCTACAACGTGTACCGCCACCCGTTGCTGGCGTTCTACATGTATGTGCCTTACCTCATCAACCAGGCTCTGATGCAGCTCACCGGCATCAACTGTGCCATCTTCATCGTGGCTGCCATACAGGTGTTCTGCGCCTTCTACAGCATGGTGTTCATATACCGCATCTTCCGTGAGGTCATAGAGGTGAGACGCGCCGATGCCACGGTGCTGACACTCTTCTTCTTCTCGTTTGCTTATGTCATGGTGGCGGCGATCGTGCCTGACCATTTCATCATAAGCATGATGCTCTTGCTCATTGCTCTCTACATCTCGGGACGTCGCATGAAGAGTGGCCGCTCGTTCAAGACATGGCAGACGGTGCTCTATTTCATCCTTACCGCCGGCACATCGCTGAACAACGGACTGAAGATTTTCCTTGCAGCCCTCTTCGTTAACCGTCGCCGCTTCTTCCGTCTGCGCTTCCTGTTGCTCGGTGTCATCTTGCCCTCAGCCCTTATCTGGGGAACGGCTCGTGTGACCTATGCCAAGCTGGTGTGGCCGCGGGAGATGGCACAGAAAAAAGCTAAGGAGGAGAAGAAGGCACGCGAGGCCAAGAAGGCTGAGGAAGCAAGGATGGCTGAGGTTGCCAAGAAGGCTGGGGAAGCCAAGATGGCTGAAGCGAAAAAAACAGCTGCAACAACAGCTTCGCTTGCAAACAACAAGGGTGGTGACACGGCCAAGGTTGCAGCCTATACCGTCAAAAAGCCTACAGCCGTGCAACACAAAACACCTGCAAAGGCAAAGCGTGTGCGTCAGGGCAGACCAATAGGCAACGGCGAGTTCTTACGCTGGACCGACATAACGACATCGCGTGTGCAGTCGATTGTGGAGAACCTCTTTGGCGAGTCTATACAGCTTCACCAGAAGCATCTGCTTGAGGATGAGTTCCGTCAGCGTCCAATGATTGTCCACTATTCGTCGTGGCTCAATTATGTGGTTGAGGCTCTCGTCGTGTTGCTGTTCATCGTCGGAATGTGGTGTGGTCGCCACTCGCGTTTCTTCTGGCTCTGTCTGTCATGGTTTGGCCTCGACATGTTGCTACATGTGGGCATGGGCTTCGGGCTCAACGAGGTCTACATCATGTCGGCCCATTGGATATTCATCATCCCCATCGCCGTGGGCTTTGCCTTGCTGCATCTGCCGAAACGTTTCGTTGCGCCCGTGCGCTATGGCGTAGGTCTTCTGACGCTCTATCTGTGGGTTTACAATGTGGCTCTTATCGTGAAATATCTGCTTTAAGAAAAGCCGTCTCTCTTATTGGATGTTATGAGAAAAGTAAAAAAACACAATGACGTTATGAAACATGTAAAAGGTGCAGCAAACAAAAAAAATGCGTTGTGGCGCAGCCGTGTGAAGCCGCTGGTTGACAACCATGTGAAGCCCATTCTTGGCATACGACGAGGCGAGCGCGGCGTGGCTGCTGTGGCGTTGCTGTTTGCCGTTGCGCTCAACGCCTTGCTCATATACAAATATTTTGGAATCCTCACGCCTGGCGGCACGCAAGGCTATTACAGCATCTTCATGAAGCGTTTTCAGGTGTCGGGCTTCGACGCCTCTTCTTGCATTGCGCTCTCATGTGAGGACATCTATTTCAACACGTTCCGCCATCCGCTCTTTTTCACCATCCTCTGGCCCTTCTATTGGCTTAACCAATGGCTCATGAGCATCACAGGCATCAACTGTGCCATCTTCATCATGGCCACCATGCAGGTGGTGAGTGCTGTCTATTCGGTCATCTTCGCCTACCGCATCTTTACAGATATTCTTGGGTTGGCCCGCACCGAGGCACGCGCCCTCACCCTTTTGCTCTTCTCCTTTGCCTACATCATGCTTTCCATGATGGTGCCCGACCATTTTGGTCTGTCGCTGCCGTGGCTGTTGCTCACCGTGCTCCTCGCAGGACAGTGCTTCAAGCGTGGCACAGCCTTCAAGCCATGGCAGCAGGCGGTGCTCTTTTTCTTTACTGCCGGTCTGACGCTCACCAACGGTCTGAAAAGTTGTCTGGCGTTCCTGTTTGCTGCGCCGCGCCGTGTGTGGCGGTGGCGTTCCGTGCTGTCGGTGGTCTTGCCGCTGGCTCTTCTCTTCGGCATAAGACAATATCAGCAGGTTGCCTATGAGCAGCCCATGAAGGAACGCGTGGCAATGATGATAGAGATAAAGAAGCAGAAGGACCCCAACTTTGGAAAGGGCGATGCAAAGATTGTGGCGTGGCGTGAGAAGCAGAACGGCACAGCCATAGACAAAGACAACCTTCTGTTGCAGTGGAGCGACATCTCTACGCCCCGTCTGCCCTCTGTCATACATAACCTTATGGGCGAGAGCCTTATCCTTCATAGCCAGCATCTGCTTGAAGATGTGCAGAACAACCGTCCTGTGTTCGTGGCCTATGACCAAATGGTCTTTTATGTGGTAGAGGGCTTGATCGCTCTTCTTTTCATCATAGGCGTGTGGTACGGTCGCCGCTCTCGTTTGATGTGGCTCTTGCTGTCGTGGTTCGCCTTTGACATGCTCATGCATGTGGGCTTTGGCTTCGGCCTTAACGAGGTCTACATCATGACCGCCCACTGGGCTTTCATCATACCCATAGCCATAGGCTTCGCTATACGACATCTCTCTGGCACTAAAAGAGAACTCGTTGTCAGTGCGGTGAGCACATTTGGTGTGTGGATGCTCCTTTATAACGTGGCATTCATTGTTGGCTATTGTGTGGAGTAGAGTTTAAGAGGTTGCCTTAAACATCATAAAAAATCAGTAAAAGAGTAAGAAAATGGCAAATTTGTTTGTTGTAAAGAAAGAGGAGCGTGCCGTCGCTGCCGCCATTCTCCTTATTATAATAGGGCTTCAGACCTTGATGGTAAGCAAGTTTTGCGTCTTGCTCTCTGACCCGTCGCACGAGGCATGGATGCGGTTCATGCGCAACTATCACATGTCGGGATTCGACCCGATAAGCTACACCGTGCTCCGCCATTGGACCATGGGCTACGATGTGTTGCGTCATCCGTTGCTCGCCTTCATGATGTGGCCGTTGTCGATGCTAAACATGCTGCTGCGGTCGCTTACGGGAGCCGACTGTGCCATGCCTGTCATGGCTCTCCTCCTCACGTTCTGTGCCTTCTGGTCGTTCATGCTCATGTGGCGCACGTTGCGTCATGTGGTTGGCGTGTCGGCCCATGTTGCCACGTTGCTCACCCTCTTTTTCATGTCGTTTGCCTACATCATGCTCACCGTTGTTGTGGCAGACCATTTCTGCTTGTCGCTCTTCATGATCATGCTCACGCTCTATCGTGCCGGCATGCATCTGCGCGAAGGCACCCGCTTCGGTTGCAAGGAGGTGTTGCTGCTGTTTGTTGTCACAGCAGGCATAACGCTTAGCAACGGCATCGTGGTGTTGCTTGCCGCCATGTCGGTGAACGGACGTGCCGCCTTTCGCCCACGCTTCTTCTTCACAACCCTCGTCCTTCCCGGTGTGCTCATGCTCGCTCTTGGCGTGGGCCTGGCAGAACATGCTAAAAACGAAGCCGCAACTAAGCCGAAGGCACAAAGCGTCGAGATGTCAACCAGTGCTGTAGGCCAGCAGTTTAAGTGGACGCGTGACGACCTCTCGCGCACCGCTGTGGTGGTAGAGAATCTTTTTGGCGAGTCGATACAGCTCCATCGCAAGCATGTGTTGGGCGATGTGTTGTCGGGTCGTCCTGTGATAGTGGAATATTCGTGGAAGATACAATATGCCGTTGAGGCTGCCATAATAATAATGTTTATTGTCGGCACCTTTGTGGGACGCAAGCAGCGTTTTGAGCAGCTGCTCCTTGCCGTCTTCATGTTCAACATGTTGCTGCATGTGGGTCTGGGCTTCGCTCTTGACGAGATTCATATCATGACAGCCCATTGGGCGTTTGTCGTTCCCCTCTCCATCGCTTGGCTTTTCTGCTATTTCAAGCGCCGTCAGACCGCAGCCCTCACTTATCTTCTTGTCTTCACCCTCATAGCCGTCATTACCGTCTACATGTTCGCTTACCACGGCTATCTCCTGCACCGCTACCTCACATGGCCACTCTGCAAGTGAGCTTTTTCTACTTTTAGGTGTGGGTAGCGGAACAGTCGCCTCTTTCAGACGTATGGAGCTGATGAACGATGCGCTTCGTAAGTGCAATGTTTACGCTTTGTAAAGGATGCAAAAATGTTAAAACGGGAGCATTTTTATCCCAGTTTTGCATAAATATACAGAATGACAGAAAGACAGCAAACAAAGGACTGTTCTTTCATAATGTACAAAAATTTAGTTAAAATCAAAGCACGAATTGTTAACGGTTCTTAAATACACCCCTGTTTTGTCATTAAGCCTCTTTGAGGTCGTCAAAGAGGCTTAATGAGGCTGTCAAAGAGCCTCTTTGACAACGTCAAATGGGCACTTTCATTTTGTCAAATGGGCTTAATGGGAAACTGAATAAATATACGGCCTAAAGTGTATATTTATGCATTGGACGAGATGACTGTTTTTTTGTGCCTATCCGCCTTTTTGTGCCTATCCGCCTTTTTGTGCCCGTCCGTCTTTTTGTTGAGGCTCTTCTGCTTAATAGCTCTTCTCGTTGGCGAGGTTCCACAGGTTGAGGAAGGCGGCTCGTGATATGTCAGTTACCTTCTCATAGTTGATCTTCTGCGCCTCGTCGCCAGGCATGTGGTAGTCGGGATGTCCGTCGGTGTGGTACCATATTATTGGAATGTCGCGCTTGGCAAACGTTCCGTTGTCGCTACCGCCCACGGGCTTGTCCCACGCACGATAGTCGGGGTCGAGGTGAAGGTTATACTGCTTGATGTCGTTCTTCAGCCAGTCGCCGAACACGGGGTGGGCGGCGGTGTAGAAGTAGACAACGTATGGCGGGTTCTCTGGCTTGTTGTTGCGTCCTATCATGTCGAAGTTGAGATAGCCTTTGATCTTGTCGGCAAAGGCACAGGTCTGCATGAAGAAGCGCGATCCGAGGAGACCGATCTCCTCGCCGTCCCAAAACGCGAAGACGATGTTGCGCTCAGGCTGCACGCCCGCTGTGGCGAAGGCATGGGCTATTTGAAGGGCAGCGCTCACGCCCGATGCGTTGTCGTCGGCACCGTTGTATATGCTGTCGCCTTCAAGGTCGGGGTCGCAGCCCACATGGTCAAAGTGGGCTCCCATGATGACATACTCGTTGGTGTTCTTACCCGGAATCATCGCCAGCACGTTCTTCATGTTAAGGCGGCGGTGGGGCATCTGCTTCAGAAGGGCAATGGAGTCGGGGTGTACCTGCCATGGCTTGCGTTTCTGCCATTCCATGCTGTAGGCAGAGAACGGCTGTGTGTAGCTGTCGCCAAGAGGTTTGATGCCCCATTGGCGCAGGAGTGAGATTATGTATTGTGCTGCCACCTGGGCATCGTTTGTTCCCGCTTTGCGTCCACGCAGCTCGTCGCTTGCGAGGAAGCCTATATGAGCTTTGGCAGCGTCCATGGTGATTGTTTGCAACGCCTGCTCCTTTGCTTTTGTCGTGGCGTTGTTGCTGTTACGTTTTGCGGCGTATGCGCTGTCGGAGCCTATGCCGATGAAGGCGATGAGCAGCAGGACTGCTGAGAGAAAGATTGTTCGCATGAGTGGAAAGAGTGTTTAAATGTTGTTTTTATTTGAAAATGTTGTTTAAAGTAAAAAGAAAAAGCCTGACGGAACTGGCCCGTCAGACTTTTTTATCTAAACTGCATGATTGTTTTGTCGTGCTTTAAAAGTTATGAGTAGCGCAGAATTTGTCCCGGACGCAGACGCATGTTCTTGCCAATGTGGTTGAGGCGGCATATTGTGTCGACGGTCACGCCACGTTTCTTGGCAATGCTCTGCAAGGTCTCGCCGTTCGACACCTTGTGGTAGAGCACCTCATCGTTGGTGTCCTGAGGCATGGGCTTGGTGCCGATGACATCCTCACGATTGTAGCCACCGTTGCCCACCTTTCCGCGAAGGCGGTTAGCTTCTGCCGACTCTGCTTTGTAGGTGTCGCGGTTGAACATGTAGCTGTCGCCCACAACGTCTTGCTCGCGGAAGTCGAACATAAGAGCCGGGTTTATAGCCACGCCGCAGAGGCGTGTCTCAAAATGCAGGTGTGAGCCAGTGCTTCGACCGGTGTTGCCGCCAAGACCAATGGGTTCTCCGGCACGCACCTCCTGGTTTTCTTCAACCAGCTGCGCTGACAGGTGTCCGTAGGTTGTTTCAAGTCCGTTATTGTGGCGAATGACCACATATTTGCCATAACCTCCTGGGTTATATTTTACCATGCGCACCTTTCCGCTGAAAGCAGCGCGTATGGTGTCGCCGATATATACCTTGATGTCGATGCCCTCATGCTGGCGTCCCCAGCGTGCACCGAAGTTGCTTGTTACCACTCGGCTTGGGGTAGGCATGCAGAAATGCTTGAGGTTTATGCGATAGGTTTCAGGCAAGGCTGTAGCGCGGTGTGCGAAGGTGTTGTTCCAGTCTTCATACAGCTCAGCAGCCGGATTCTCCATCTCCTCGCGTGCCGTGATGTTGCGGAGCATAAGCGTGTCGACAGTCTTCATTCGGCGGTCAACGGGTGCCTGGCGTGCCAAGAGGTCTTGGCCCACAACGGGTACTGCCGACAAGGTGAGTAATGTTGTTATAGCAAATGTTTTAATAATTTTCTTCAAACTCATATTTTTTCTTTGGTCGTCGTTAAGTTAGAATGAGTATATCATTCTTTCATAAGAAGGAAATTGTCGTTACAAATTCGTGACAAGAAGGTGTGAAATTGTTCAACAATTATCAAAAGACGCCACAAAGATAATAAAAAAATCGTAAAATCGCGGTTTCGTTAACAGTTTTTATTCGCTTTTTAACATAAAAGTGGCTGAAAATGGGTCAGTTATGATGTACCGTAACGTAAATGTATAAAAGGCCTCTGGCGTTTTCGGCGCTTGATTTGCATCAACGGGCCGTTTTAACATAAATTGTTTTAGCTTATCGCAGCCCAATTAACATTCACGTCACGTAGTTCGCGGAGCCTTCGCCACAGCATGGCATACTGAGGGCTGGAGCATGTGGGGTCGGCAGCAACAATTTTTTGTGCCTCCTCGCGTGCCATCTGCACGAGTTGTCCGTCGCGTGCTATATCGGCAATCTTGAGGTCGAACGCCATACCGCTCTGCTGCGTGCCCTCAAGGTCGCCGGGGCCACGCAGCTTGAGGTCGGCCTCGGCAATGCGGAACCCGTCGTTGGTGTCGCACATTATGTCGATGCGCTTGCGCGTGATGTCGCTGAGCTTATAGCCCGTGACGAGGATGCAGTAGCTTTGGTCGGCGCCGCGGCCCACACGTCCGCGCAGCTGGTGGAGCTGTGATAGGCCGAAGCGTTGGGCGTCGAGGATAATCATGACCGATGCGTTGGGCACGTTCACGCCTACCTCAATGACGGTTGTGGCTACAAGAATCTGTGTCTCGCCGCTAACAAACTTCTGCATCTCCTCTTCCTTCTCGGCAGGTTTCATCTTGCCGTGTACCTTGCTCAGGCGAAACTCGGGGAAGATGCTCTTCATGGCCTCGTAGCCCTCTTCCAGGTTCTTGAGGTCGCTCTTCTCGCTCTCGCTGATGAGGGGGTAGACGATGTAAACCTGCCGCCCGAGCTTTATCTGCTGGCGTATGCCGTTGTAGAGCGATGTCGTCTGGTTGTCATACTTGTGAAGGGTCTGTATGGGCTTGCGTCCCGGCGGCAGCTCGTCAATGACGCTCACGTCGAGGTCGCCGTATACGGTCATGGCGAGTGTGCGCGGTATGGGCGTGGCTGTCATGACCAACACATGAGGCGGCTGGTCACTCTTTCCCCAC
>ERZ779660.1565-NODE-1565-length-11236-cov-2.780699_pt1 | contig 11236 bp, 12 predicted proteins | sample MGYA00511906_ERZ779660 | MGnify/ENA primary metagenome ERZ779660 (study PRJEB29588, sample SAMEA2156906) | human gut metagenome | biome: human gut; feature: human-associated habitat; material: faeces | place: Denmark | collected 2008/2010 ... | reverse complement strand
GGCGGTAGCCGAGACAACAGGTCTTTACGGATTTGCGGTTGCGATTATTCTCTTATTTGCCAACCCACTTATCGGAAAGCTTTGATTTTTTAAGGGTTAAGCTAACGAGAATAATAGGCGAAGGGAGGCAAGACCTTGGAAAGAATGTTCAACCTAGATCCCCAGCTTATCCAGGATGTGGTTATAACGGCGGTTAACATCTTTATTCTCTTTCTGGCAGGCTCATACCTGATGTTCAATCCGGTGAGGAATTTCCTTAACAAGCGTAAGGAAGGCATCGCTGACGACATCGAGAAGGCTAAGACCGACATGCAGGATGCACAGGCCATGAAGGCTGAGTATGAGGCTAAGCTGAAAGAGGTGGATAAGGAAGTGGAGGCTATTCTTGCGGATGCGAGAAAGCGTGCACTTGCGAGAGAGGAACAGATTATAGAAGAGGCTAAGACCGAGGCTGCCCACATTATTGAGAGAGCACACAATGAGGTTCTCTTAGAGAAGAAGGGTGCAGCCGATGATATGAAGAAGGAAATGATAGCTCTTGCATCGGCTCTTGCCGGCAAGGTGGTATCTGCTTCAATTGACACAGACATTCAGGCGTCATTGGTTGACGAGACGCTTCGTGAAATGGGTGATGATACATGGCAAAATTAGCAGCATCAGCGTACGGACAGGCTCTTTATGAGCTCGCCATCGAGAGCGGCAGTGCTGCCGGATATCTTGATGAGGTACAGATTGTTTTGGAGGTATTTAAGGAGAATGGTGAACTTACCGACTTCTTAAATAATCCTAAGATAAGTAAGACCGACAAGGTAAAGACTATGGAGAGCATCTTCGATTCCCGCGTGAGGAAGGATATCACAGGGCTTATCGTTCTTGCAGTCGAGAAGGACAGGCAGAACGATATCCGGGGAATACTCGAGTACTTTATCACAGCCGTAAAGGATTACCTTAAGATAGGTATTGTCAGTGTGGCAACCCCTATGGAGCTGTCGGACAGGCAGAAGGCGGAGGTTGAGAAGAGAATACTCGACACTACAGCATTTAAGAAGCTGGAGATGAACTATTCCGTAGAAAAGAGCCTCATTGGAGGCATGGTCATCCGCATTGGAGACAGAGTTGTGGATACCAGTATTAAGACTAAGCTTGCAGAGCTTACCAAGGAGCTTAATAAGATTCAGCTCGCGTAGGACGGCAGGCGGTATGTAGATTATAAGAAGGAAGGTGCAAGAGCCTTATGAATTTAAGACCAGAAGAGATCAGCTCAGTCATTAAGGAACAGATTAAGCAGTACAAGTCTGAGCTTGAGGTGTCTGATGTCGGAACTGTAATCCAGGTAGCGGATGGTATTGCCCGTGTTCATGGTCTGGCAAAAGCCATGCAGGGCGAGCTTTTGGAGTTTCCGGGGGATGTATACGGCATGGTTCTCAACCTTGAGGAGGACAATGTAGGTGTAGTTCTTCTCGGTGACAATAAGAGCATAAGCGAGGGAGATACAGTCAAGACTACCGGACGAGTTGTTGAGGTTCCTGTCGGGGACGCAATGCTTGGACGTGTAGTAAATGCACTTGGACAGCCTATCGACGGAAAAGGACCTATTCAGACAGATAAGTATAGAAAGATTGAGAGAGTTGCGTCGGGTGTTATCGCAAGAAAGTCTGTTGACACACCGCTTCAGACAGGTATCAAGGCTATCGATGCCATGGTTCCTATCGGAAGAGGCCAGCGTGAGCTTATTATCGGTGACCGTCAGACAGGTAAGACGGCGATAGCTATCGATACGATTATCAACCAGAAGGGACAGGGTGTTTACTGTATCTATGTAGCTATAGGACAGAAGGCGTCAACTGTTGCCAATATTGTAAAGACACTTGAAGAGTACGGAGCAATGGACTATACAACAATCGTTGCATCCACAGCCAGTGAGCTTGCTCCACTTCAGTATATTGCTCCATATTCAGGCTGCGCCATCGGCGAGGAGTGGATGGAGGCAGGCAAGGATGTGCTTGTAGTATATGATGACCTCAGTAAGCATGCTGCCGCATACCGTACACTTTCACTTCTTCTTAAGAGAGCGCCGGGACGTGAAGCTTATCCGGGAGATGTATTCTATCTCCATTCAAGACTTCTTGAGCGTGCGGCAAGGCTTTCAGATGAGCTTGGCGGAGGCTCACTTACGGCTCTGCCTATCATAGAGACACAGGCAGGAGATGTTTCTGCATATATTCCTACCAATGTTATTTCCATAACAGATGGTCAGATATATCTTGAGACAGAGATGTTTAACTCAGGCTTCCGTCCTGCGATAAATGCCGGTCTGTCCGTATCACGAGTTGGTGGTGCCGCACAGATTAAGGCTATCAAGAAGATTGCGGCTCCTATCAGAACAGAGCTTGCACAGTACAGAGAGCTTGCGGCATTCGCACAGTTCGGCTCAGAGCTTGATGCCGATACCAAGGAGAAGCTTGCACAGGGTGAGAGAATTAAGGAAGTGTTAAAGCAGCCGCAGTATAAGCCAATGCCTGTTGAATATCAGGTTATTATTATCTATGCGGTTACAAGAAAGCTCCTTATTGACATACCGACAGACGCTATCGGAAGATTTGAGACAGAGCTTTTTGCCTTTATCGATACGAAGTATCCACAGATACCTCAGACTATAAAGGACACCAAGGTTATGTCCGAGGATACTGAAAAAGAACTTGTTAACGCTATCAATGAGTTCAAGAAGCAGTTCCGATAAGATAGGGGGTAATCGGTATGGCATCAATGAGAGATATAAAAAGGCGCAAGGAAAGTATTCAGAGCACCGGTCAGATTACCAAGGCTATGAAGCTTGTTGCCACGGTTAAGCTCCAGAAGGCGAGAAGCAGAGCGGAGAATTCCAAGCCGTATTTTGATGCTATGTACAAGGCTGTCACCACGATGATTGCAAGGAGCGGCTCTATCAACCACAAGTACCTTAACAATGCAGGTACTGGGAAGAAGGCTGTCATTGTAATCACCTCCAACAGAGGTCTTGCAGGCGGTTACAACACGAATATAATAAAGCAGGTTATCTCAAGCGGCATTGCCAGGGAGGATATGCTTGTATATTCTATAGGCCGCAAGGGAAAGGATTACCTTGCAAGAAGAGGCTACGATATAAAGGCTGATTATTCGGATGTCATCAACGAACCGATGTACAGGGATGCTATGGACATAGCTTCAGACGTTCTTGGTGCATATACGAGCGGAGAGGTGAGTGAAATCTATCTTGCTTATACATGCTTTATGAATACAGTGAGCCAGGTTCCTGTGTTTATCAAGCTGCTTCCTATCAGCGCTGATGACATACAGCTTAAGGATGGAGATAAGGAGGAGCTTATGGATGGCTCTGTCATGGAGTATGAGCCGGAAGAACAGGAAGCTCTTGACATCATTATTCCTAAGTATGTGAGCAGTCTTATATATGGTGCTCTTGTTGAATCGGTTGCGAGTGAGAACGGTGCACGTATGACAGCAATGGACAATGCGACAAGCAATGCGGATGAGATGATTGAAGACTTATCCCTTATGTATAACAGAGCGCGACAGGGCTCTATTACACAGGAGCTGACTGAGATTATCGCAGGAGCGAATGCGATAAGTTAAAATAATTTTAGAAGGAGAGACACAATGGCCGAGAAAAACAAGGGTAAGATTACCCAGGTTATCAGTGCGGTTCTTGATATTAAGTTTCCGGATGGAAAGCTTCCGGATATCCTGAATGCTATCACGATAGACCGCGGCAATGGTGAGACTCTTACGGCAGAAGTATCACAGCATCTGGGTGATGATACAGTAAGATGTATAGCCATGGGTTCGACTGATGGTCTGATAAGAGGAATGGAGGCAGTCGACACAGGCGCTCCTATAAGTGTTCCGGTTGGTGAGAAGACACTTGGAAGAATTTTTAATGTCCTTGGTGAAGCTATCGACAATAAGCCTGCACCTGAGGGCGTGGAATATATGCCTATTCACAGAAAGGCACCTGCTTTTGAGGAGCAGTCCACACAGACTGAGATTCTTGAGACAGGTATTAAAGTAGTAGACCTTCTCTGTCCATACCAGAAGGGTGGTAAGATTGGACTTTTCGGTGGTGCCGGAGTTGGTAAGACAGTTCTTATTCAGGAGCTTATCCGTAACATAGCCACAGAGCATGGCGGATATTCTGTATTTACAGGAGTTGGCGAGCGTACCAGAGAGGGAAATGACCTCTACCATGAGATGACGGAATCAGGCGTTATCAACAAGACTACCATGGTATTTGGTCAGATGAACGAACCGCCAGGAGCGAGAATGAGAGTAGGACTTACAGGACTTACAATGGCTGAGCACTTCCGTGATCAGGGCGGTAAGGATGTCCTTCTCTTCATCGATAATATTTTCCGTTTTACACAGGCAGGCTCGGAGGTGTCCGCACTTCTTGGACGTATGCCTTCAGCCGTAGGTTACCAGCCTACACTTCAGACGGAGATGGGTGCTCTTCAGGAGCGTATCACATCCACCAAGAACGGTTCCATCACCTCCGTTCAGGCCGTATATGTGCCAGCGGATGACCTTACGGATCCGGCTCCTGCGAACACATTCGCACATCTCGATGCGACCACGGTTCTTTCAAGAAGTATCGTTGAGCTTGGTATCTACCCTGCTGTTGACCCTCTTGAGTCAACATCCAGAATCCTTGACCCACGTATCGTAGGTGAGGAGCACTACAAGGTAGCAAGAGCAGTTCAGGAGATTCTTCAGAGATATAAGGAGCTTCAGGATATCATCGCCATTCTTGGTATGGATGAGCTTTCCGAGAACGATAAGCTTGTTGTTGCAAGAGCAAGAAAGGTACAGAGATTCCTTTCACAGCCATTCTTCGTAGCAGGACAGTTCACCGGACTTGAGGGACGTTATGTTCCTGTTGCTGATACCATTCAGGGCTTTAAGGAGATTCTTGAAGGAAAGTATGATGACATTCCGGAGAGCTACTTCTTAAATTGCGGCGGTATTGAGGATGTGCTTGCCAAGGTTAACAAATAACCTGACGGGAGTTGATTAGATGGCAGACAAATTATTTGAACTTAAAATAATAACACCTGACAGAACCTTCTTTGCCGGGGACAGCACTATGGTTGAGCTTAACACTACAGAGGGACAGGTCGGTATATATGCCGACCATGCACCTACAGCTATGGTACTTGAACCGGGCGTTGCACATATCCATGATGCGGAAGGCAATGTCAAGGCGGCAGCTCTTCACTCCGGTTTCATTGAGATAGGAAAGAAGAGCGTTATGGTGCTTGCTGAGATTGCCGAGTGGCCGGACGAGATAGACGTTAACCGTGCCAACGAGGCGAGAATCAGGGCAGAGCGCCGACTATCCTCCCACGAGGGCGAGATAGACGTGGCACGAGCTGAGTATGCGCTGAAGAGAGCGCTTACAAGAATTGAACTCAAGGGCTAGGCAAATGGGACAGGGGTCAGACCCCTGTCCCATTTTTTTTGTATATTAAATCGTGGTAATATCTATACGATATTACTTGACAAATAATATTATAAGATATATCATCATGTTATAAGATATTATTTCAAAAATAATATTGCGGACATATTATTGAGAGAGAATATTAAAAATATTTTTAAAGGGAGGCTGCACTATGGCAAACACTAAGGCTGAACATCACAAAAGGGTTGACGAAGCCCTGAATTTGAAGGGCGGTAAGGAATTTGAGGAAGATTTACAGGCACTTTTGACGGCGGAGAATGCTGAGGAAGGTGACAACGTCATCATTGTATTGGTTGATTTGGACAATTTTGCTAGAGCTAATAGTGATTTTAACCGTGATGAGGGAGACAGGGTTATAATCGAGACGGGAAAACATCTCAAGAATTATCTTGGTGAAAACGGAACACTTTATCGAGTGGGTGGAGATGAATTTGGCTTTATTTTTAAAGGGCAGATGGAGAAAGAGGACATTTTTCTGCTGATGGAGGACATGCGGAAGAATTATGATGTGAAGCTTCCGGACGGAATGGCAATGACCATTTCAATAGGCATCGCGACGGCATTTGAGAATGCATCGCGTTATCAGGAGCTGGTCAGAATGGCGGACAGCGCCATGTTCAGGGCAAAATATAACGGCAGAAATAAAGTCGCTCTTGCAAAGGAAGAGAAAATGGTTCCGAAGACATCGCATTACACGCAGGACCAGCTAAAGAGGCTTAACCTTCTTTCTAAAAGGGAGGGAATAGGCGAGGCGATACTTTTGAGGGAAGCGATGGATATGCTGCTCAAAAAGTATGATGTTTAAAAGGGACAGGGGGCAAAAGGGACAGGAGCTTGACTCCTGTCCCTTTTTTGCCTTCTCGCATTTTTGCCTGCTATGGGTAGATGACAATTGAATAATATAGTAGTATAATTAAATAGAGATAGTTGGCGCAGATTAATATTTGTGGCAGCTTTATGACACTACCATTTTATATGAGGAGGTTAACGCTATGAATTCTAAAAGGTATGTAAAGTATGTAGGTATTGTAACAGGTATAATAATTGTTCTGTTGGTTGGAATATTTATGACGCATAAGCTTGTAAATAAGAATGCAGATATACAGGACAATAGCGAAGAAACAAATAATGGATATCAGGGTTATATTATTTTGACAGACAGCGATGTATTTTTTGTAGCAGAAAATGACTCTAAAATGCTTTCAGAGAAGGAACTTGTCAAACTGAATTTGGAAAACTGTGCTTTTGTGAGTGATGATTTTTCAACTGGAGATAGGGTTAGAATTAATTTTGTGACGATAGCTGATTTGTCCCCGCGTATTGCAGATGTGGATTCTATTGAGAAAATTGAGGCGGGGGATGTGAGTAATATAGATGAGGAGGTTATAGAGTGGTTGAAGGAAAAGGGGTATAAAATATATTAAATATTTGGAAAACAAATGCGGAGACAGGGTATGCCGCTTAGACATATTAGTTGTGAACTTGCTGCAATATGCTTTAAAGTGGTTCATTAATTTATAAATTAATTTGCCAGCTTATGGTAGTTGACAAAAGTAGGTGTATTTGATATATTGTACTCAACAGCTAAACATATGTTCGGTGCAAAACGGACTGCTTTACCACCTTGTACATGGTACAATGGCTCATTTCAGGTGTGGCTTCAAGCATGGCTTAGGGAGGAATTATATGAATACACGAAAAATATTATATCCGATTAAGTATTGCATTAGCTTCTTTTTTTTATATCTGTTTTTGTATTTTGCAGATTATTTTGAGCCGGTAATATCGCAAAGGTTGATAGACAGTGTGGGAAATCTTGATGTGGTTGGAAGGCTTATCCTTATATGGGTAGTGCTTTTTGTTGTGAAGCGCGTGCTGCAGGTTGCACAGAATATAACGGTGAACAATTATAAGGCAGAGGTAACAAGATTAAGGCAGAGAAGAATCACGGAGATTATATTTGGGATTAAAGAGGACGTGTTCAGGGAGCTAGATACAGTCGATGTTGTGTCAAGGCAGCTTGATGATGGCATGGTTTTGGACGGAGTATATGCGAATGATGTCATTGAGACGTTGATGTCCGCCGTATTATTTGTGGTTGTCTTTATAAGACTGTGCGTGTTAAATATTCCTATGGCGGTATTTATCGTGGCTATGATAGCCCTTAATGGTATCTTGGAGTATGTATTTCCGTTAAAGGACGCTTATAAGAAGAGAAACAAGAGCTTAGCCGGGCTCCGGGCGGCACTGTCGGATGTGTATGCCAATAGAAAGGTTGTGAAAATGCACACGGCAGAGCAATGTGAGGCAGAGCGGATAGGCGCTAAGGTGACCGAGTTTGCAGAGGCGGACAGGAGAAAGCAGCTTCTTAATGGCTACCGCAAGGTTAAGAGTACATTTATAAATGACATAGGTGTACTGCTGATTATAAGTGTTGGCGTGGTCGCAGTCACAAGGGGGCGCTATTCGATAGGTACAATCACGATGATGCTGTTGTACTATGAAAAGCTGAGAAGTGCTGCTGTTCCAATACTCAATGTTGCCCCATTGCTTAAGTATGTGAGGGCAGCCGCAGAGCGTGTGAATGAAGTTACACAGCTTGAGAAGGAGAATGTTGAAGGAGATATTACCTTTGATAGAATTGAAAAACTGGATTTGAATAATTTGTCATATTCGTATGCTGGGGGAAAGGAAATAAGGTATTCCGATATTTCAATCAGTCGAGGAGAATGTATTGGAATTGTTGGGCACAGTGGGGCAGGTAAATCAACACTTATTTCCGTACTTACGTCCCTGTATGAGAATTATAATGGAATGATATATATCAATGGAACGCAGTTCAGAGCCATTGACAAGTCCTGGTACCGTTCGAGAATTGCGTATGTCGACCAGGGAACGAGTCTTTTTGACCGCTCAATTATGGAGAATGTGCGGTATGCAATGAAAGATGGCATGGTGGATATAGGTGATATCGCAGAGCATATCAATATAGGTGAGGATATACTTGAGCGGATGACTTCTAATGGCTTGTCGGGAGGCGAAAAACAGAGAATAGTGCTTTTGAGAGAAATCTTAAAACAGGCGGATGTGATTATTCTGGATGAGTTTTCAAGTGCATTGGATGATGTAAACCAGATTGAGGCGATGAAGCTTGTAAAGCAGCTATATAAGGATAAGATTATTATTATGATAACACATGACAGTGAACTCCTTGTAAACTGCGACAAGGTTTATGAGATGAAGTTATGTTGATTGAGTCTTTCATCACGTTGAGAGTAGGAAGAATCTGTTTGCAACGGACAAAGTGTTATGGTATATTTGTTAACGAGAACAGATTAATTCTAAACGTAATTTTCAATATTGCCATGGAGGATACACTATGAGAGTAACAGACGAAATTGTATATATTGGTGTGAATGATCACAATGTAGATTTGTTTGAGGGACAGTACAGAGTTCCGAATGGAATATCCTACAACTCATATATTATTATGGATGATAAGATAGCAATTATGGATACAGTTGACATAGGCTTTGTTGATGAGTGGCTTGCCAATGTGAAGACCGCTCTTGGAAGCAGAAAACCGGATTATCTTGTTGTACAGCATATGGAGCCTGACCATTCGGCAAGCATCAAGAAATTTCTTGAGGCATACCCGGACACCACAATAGTCGGAAATGCCAAGACTTTTGTAATGATGGGAAATTTTTTCAGGAATGTAAGCTTTGATAACAGGCTTGAGGTGAAGAATAAAGATACCATTGAGTTAGGGCACCATGTTCTGACATTTGTATTTGCACCTATGGTACACTGGCCTGAGGTTATGGTTACATATGACAGTGCTGATAAGGTTTTGTTCTCAGCAGATGGCTTTGGAAAGTTCGGGGCACTTGACACGGACGGGGTCTGGGATGACGAGGCAAGACGTTATTATATTGGAATTGTTGGCAAGTATGGTGCACAGGTGCATATGTTACTTAAGGCAGCAGCAACACTGGATATCAAGATGATTTGTCCGCTTCACGGACCGGTACTCAGGGATAATCTGGCACATTATATCAGCTTATATGATACGTGGTCATCCTACAGACCTCAGAAAGATGGAGTTGTCATTGCATACGCTTCCATTTACGGCAATACGAAGGAGGCTGTACAGCTTTTGGCAGACAGGCTTAAGGAAAAAGGGACAGAGGTTGAGATATATGATCTTGCACGCGATGATATGGCGGAGGCGGTGTCAGCTGCATTTGAGTATTCCAAGCTGGTGCTGGCATCTCCGACTTACAATGGTGATGTATTCCCATGTATGAGATTCTTTATTGAGCATCTGACAGAGCGTAACTATCAGAAACGTACAGTGGCTTACATTGAGAATGGTTCATGGGCACCTATGGCAGCGAAGGTTATGGCAGGGATGCTTGAAAAGAGCAAGGAGCTTAATGTTATTGAGGACATTGTAAAGATAACATCCTCCGTAAGTGAGGAAAATATATCTGAGCTTGATGCACTGGCACAGAAGCTTGCAGCATTGCAGCCATAAGTGAGTGGAAAAGGCTGCTTTGAGTGCAAGTACCATATGTGGCAGAATGTATTTTGCGGCAATATTGTATGATTAGATTTAACGGAGAACTATGTGGTATTGACAGCATGGTTCTCCGTTTTTTTATGTATTGTCACAGGAATGAATAAACTTCTTATTTTGACATCATACTCTGTATGATACAAGACTCATAATGTTTTGAGGATTGTGAGAGCACGAGGTGTGGAGCAATTCAGTATCATATAATATTGTGAAAGCTATAAGGAGTGATGTCGTATGAAAAGAGCATTATATGCTGCAATTATATTGTGGGTTGTCGGTAGTGGAGTATATCTGGCGGGGATGGAGAGAGTTCATAGTGTGTCGATAAGCACTGCGTTTACAGACAGTGCGGATGAGAGGCAGTGGTGTGAGCTTGACACGTATATAGAGGGCTACGGAAAGTTCGGGGTATGTTATCTCACGCAGGAGGAAAAGGAGAAGCTTGTAAAAAATATTGCATCGGCACTTGGAATAACATCATCGTATGGGCTGGCAACGGTATATGAGGAGGAAGTAAATACAACGGTTCTCTCAAAGAATAGCGTCAATGGGAGTGTGACGATAAAGGCGATTACGCAGGAGCAGCAACGCACAGAGAATACGGCTGAACCGGCAGTGACAGAACCGCAGGGAATACGAATGGGCTTGCAGGAACGCAGCCACAGGCCCAGTATGTATATGTGAATATTACCGTGTACAATAATATAGACTGCGCCGTCTCCTACAGGGAGCTTGTGGAGGGCATGTTCGACGCGATGGGGATACAGGGTAATGTGAATATGAATCTTGTCGGTTCGCTTGAGGGGGCGCTCAACAGCACAGAGAAAAATGAGCTTGCGGACGGTCTGTTAGATAGGCTTGGCGCCAAGGTTGTGACGGAAAACAGGGACAATGATATATTTACCATCTATGCGTATTCCAAGGGGGCAGGTTCGTATATCACAATAGGCGGAAATAAAATCAACATGAATATTGCGATTGGGTATGATGAGGAGCAGGACAGGACGAAGGTATATCTTGCCTCACCGATTAACAGCCTTGATTATTAAAATTATTATATGACATTAAATACTATGATGTTGGAGTCAAAACATGTGCTGTAAACTTAGCGTGTATAACGTATTATATTTATGCATATC
>ERZ779660.1554-NODE-1554-length-11313-cov-2.374312_pt1 | contig 11313 bp, 12 predicted proteins | sample MGYA00511906_ERZ779660 | MGnify/ENA primary metagenome ERZ779660 (study PRJEB29588, sample SAMEA2156906) | human gut metagenome | biome: human gut; feature: human-associated habitat; material: faeces | place: Denmark | collected 2008/2010 ... | reverse complement strand
ACTGCAAGCGGTGCTTGCAGTATGCAGGGGAATAAGTTTGAAAATAAAATTTTCAAACTACTTATTGGTGGCAGTACTGCAAGCAATGCTTGCAGTATGCAGGAGGATAAAAAATGGGAATAGGTTTTTACCCGCATCTTGCGTGGGATAGTATAAGAAAAAATAGGAGATTCTACCTTCCGTACATACTGACATGTACCGGAATGGTGATGATGTTCTATATAATTGCATTTTTAGCCGGAGATCCGCTGCTAAAAACAATCAGAGGTGGTTCGTTTATGGCGGAAATGCTTGGAATGGGAACTTATGTGATAATGATTTTTGCGGTGCTGTTTCTTTTTTACACGAACTCATTTCTGATGAAGAGAAGGAAAAAGGAATTCGGTCTGTATAATGTGCTTGGTATGGGAAAGGGCAATCTGGCGAGAATTTTATTCTGGGAGAGCGTTCAGATTGCGTTCATATCGCTCACTGCAGGACTTATGTTCGGCATAGTGTTTGCGAAGCTTGGCGAGCTTGCCATGATGTATGCAATCAAGGGGGAGAATAATTATAATATAACAGTGAACACGGAAGCGCTGTTTATGACATTGAAGGTTTTTGGCGTAATATATGTACTTCTTTTTGTCAACATGGTGAGACAGGTCAGAATGTCAAAGCCGGTTGACCTGCTAAGGAGTGAGAACAGGGGAGAGAAGCCTCCTAAAGCGAACTGGTTCATTGCACTGTGCGGTGTAGTTATCCTCGCAGGAGCGTACTACATTGCCGTGACGATAGAGGACCCGCTGAGCGCTCTAAGCATGTTTTTTGTGGCAGTTATAATGGTAATAATAGCCACATATCTGCTGTTCATCGCAGGCTCGGTGACAATGTGCCGTCTGCTGCAGAAGAACAAGCGCTATTACTACAAGACCAATCATTTTGTGTCGGTGTCATCGATGCTATATCGAATGAAGAGAAACGGCGCAGGTCTTGCCTCAATATGTGTGCTGTGCACTATGGTGCTTGTCATGCTCTCGGCTACGGTATGTCTTTATGCTGGTGAGGAGAGTGTTGTGAGAAACAGGTATCCGAGGGATATCAATCTCACGACAGTTTTTAACAGTTATCCGGATATGGAAAATTATATGGGTGATATGAAGGAATCCGTAAAGAGCTGTGTGAGTGCTGCGGGTGAGGAGATTGTGGATTTAACCGATTATACGGCGGCTATATTTTCATGTGCCTATGCGAACGGAAAAATTAATTACACAGATTATGAGACCACAGATTACTACAGTGCCGGACTGTCGCCGACCATATATCAGATGTTTGCAATCTCATTGGATGATTACAACCGCCTGATGGATGAGAATGTGGAGCTTGATGATGATGAGGCGCTTGTATGCTTCACGAAGGGAATGGGAAGCGCTAAGAATGTCTCACCTGATGAGCTGGTTCTAGGGGACGATGGACCGCACTACAAGGTAAAAAATATCATCGGAAGGTTCATAGCCAATGGAACGGAAGCATACAATGTGCTTCCGGGAATGTATATTATTGTGAACAACCCAAAGGATATAGTGCTTCCTATAATCAATACGCCGGGCAGCAGCGGAGTGATAATATCATGGTTCTATAATTTTGACATGACAGGCAGTGAGGCAGGAAAAATTGCCGCTGCGAATGAGCTTAACAGCATGTTCAACCGGGAATATAAGGAAAATGAGGCGTACCTTGCCGGGATTACCCATGTGAATGTTGAGGGCAGGGAGGCTGAGAGAGACAATTTCTACACAATGTTCGGTGCACTCCTGTTCCTTGCGATTTTCCTTGGAATAATATTTGTGCTTGCCACGGTGCTTATCATATATTATAAGCAGGTTACTGAAGGCTATGAGGACTGCGGGCGCTTCGAGATTATGAAAAAGCTTGGCATGAACCAAAAAGATATTAAGTCCAGTATCAATTCCCAGATGCTCACGGTATTTTTTCTGCCTATTATAATGGCATGTGTACATCTTGCGTTCGCTTTCCCGATTGTGAGTAAGCTTCTGCTGTGTTTCGGATTTAGCGATAAGGGCTTTTTTGCACTGGTAAATGTTGTATGTGCGCTTGTGTTTGCGGTATTTTATGTCATTGTGTACAGAATTACATCAAAATCGTATTATAATATTGTAAATGAATAGTCAAAAGTTTCTTGAATTTTAGCATGCAAGTAGGTATAATAGACATGTATTTGTCAATATACTGTTACGAAAAAATGACTGTGGATGAAGACATTGGAAAATATGGCTTTGTCCGGAAAAAAGGTGTATGCCATGAAAATTTGGGAATTTTTTGAAAATATGAACGAATGTGTGTATGCTTCGGACATAGATACGGATGAACTGGTATATATGAATAAAAAGGCACTCAGGATGTACGGCATTCATTCGTTAGATGAGATAGCTGGAAAGAAATGTTATGAGGTGCTGCAGCATTGTTCAGCACCTTGTGCCGTCTGCAACAATAAACAGCTTTGTGAAGGAGAGTTTATTGAATGGAGGCATTACAATCTTCTGCTTGACAAGGATTTTGCGATAAAGGATACACTTGTAACCGATGGCGGCAGAAGATACAGGGTGGAGCTTGCGATTGATGCTGACACGGCGGGGCATGACCATGAGTGCGAGGATGCGAGCCGCTATGAGAACATAGAGGCTATATCAAACGAGGCACTAAGAAGTGCACTTCAGGCACCAACCCCTGATATGTCATTACAGATTGTGCTTGAGTATATAGGTAAGGCACTCAAGGGTGAGAGAACATATATATTTGAGCAGAATGAGCTTGGAGGGGATGACAATACCTACGAATGGACGGCGGTCGGTGTGGAGCCGCAGAAGGACATCCTGCAGAATGTTCAGGCAGATGTATGTGCTGAATGGTACAGAAATTTTGCTGAGAACAGGTATATAATGATTGCAGATCTGGAGGACATTAAGGAGAGTGACCCGCTTCAGTATGAGAACCTCAAGAGGCAGGATATACATTCGCTGGTTGTTGTTCCTCTTTATGACAATAAACAGGCTATAGGCTTCTATGGTGTTGATAATCCGCCGGGGGAGACACTAAGGTATGCTTCTAATATTTTGCATATACTTGGCCACTTCATAATCTCATGCATAAGGAGAAGAAATCTTATGAAAGAGCTCGAGATTATGAGCTACAACGATCAGCTTACCGGGCTTGGAAACAGATATGCGCTCAATGAATATATGAGCAATGTGGATGTGAATAGAAGCATGGGTATTGTTTATTGTGATGTGACCGGGCTTAAGAAGGTTAATGATACCCAGGGACATGAGATGGGTGACAGGCTGCTTAAGACTGCCTGTGAAAGTCTCAGAAGAGTGTTTGATGGTTATGGGCTGTTCAGGATAGGCGGAGATGAATTCTTAGCGGCTGCCAATGGTGTGACCAGGGAGGAGCTTAGCGAGCATGTACGTCTTTTGAAGGAGGACATGAAGGTACACGGTGTCAATATGGCTGTGGGTGAGGTGTGGACTGACAAGGCACCAAGAAACCAGGACGCACTTTTGACGGAGGCAGAGAGGCTGATGTATCGGGATAAGGCTGATTATTATAAGAGAACAGGAATTGACAGAAGAAAGTACTAATATTATAGAAAGCAGAGAGTAATTATTTTAATGGAAAACAGCAAAACAGAAAACATGACAAACACCGCAGAGGGGATGAAGAATGCAGAGAGCACAGTCAATGCGGTAAGGTATGAGGACGCACCTATCGATGAGCGAATAATACGCGCAGTTCAGGAGATGGGCTTCGAGGTGATGACACCGATACAGCAGCAGGCGATTCCGGCACTTCTTGAGGGACGTGATGTGCTTGGTCAGGCACAGACGGGAACAGGAAAGACTGCAGCATTCGGAATACCGATGATACAGAGAATTGACCCTGAGGTTGAGGGTGTGCAGTGTATCATACTCTGTCCTACGAGAGAGCTTGCAATTCAGGCAGCAGAGGAGCTTCGCAAGTTCGCAAAGTTCATGCATGGAATCAAGATTCTTCCTATATATGGCGGACAGGATATATCCAAGCAGATACGCTCACTCAAGGGTAATGTCTCGATTATTGTCGGAACTCCGGGACGTGTCATGGATCACATGAGAAGACATACACTGCGTCTTGAGAACATCAAGGCTATCGTGCTTGATGAGGCGGATGAGATGCTTAACATGGGCTTCCGTGAGGATATTGAGACTATTCTTAAAGAGATTCCTGAGGATCACCAGACAGCATTGTTCTCAGCTACAATGCCTAAGCCTATTCTTGACATCACACATACCTACCAGAAGGATGCCGTGCATGTGAAGGTTGCTGCAAAGGAAGTAACAATACCGCTTGTAAAGCAGTATTACTATGAGGTTCAGCGCCAGAACAAGGCAGAAGTTACGGCAAGGCTTTTAGATTACTATAATCCGAAGCGTTCTCTTATCTTTTGTAATACCAAGAAGATGGTTGATGACCTGACAGAGGAGCTTAAGGGAAGAGGTTATTTTGCAGAGGGACTCCACGGCGATATGTCGCAGTTCCAGCGTGACAAGGTTATGAACGGCTTCAGAAACGGCACAGTCGAGATTCTTATTGCAACGGATGTTGCGGCAAGAGGAATTGATGTTGATGACGTAGAGGCGGTATTCAACTACGACGTTCCGCAGGATATTGAGTATTATGTCCACAGAATAGGACGTACCGGAAGAGCCGGAAGAACAGGACGTTCCTTCACACTTGTTGTCGGAAGGGAGATATACAAGATAAGGGAAATCGAGAATGTGTGCCACACTAAGATTAAGGCGCGCACAATACCTTCGGCAGCAGATATCACTGCTGTCAAGGCGCAGAAGATTTTGTCAAAGGTTATGGAGGTCAGAAACGAGAAGGATTTGACCAAGATGACCAAGATTATCGCCGATAAGATGAATGACGATGACGTTACAGCCATGGAGCTTGCAGCCGCATTCCTTAAGCTGCACATGGGAGAAGAGCTTGAAGATATTCCGGTTGAGGTATATAAGCCAAGACGTGCGCGTCATTTTGAGGAAGAGAATGGGCGTAAAGACGGGCGTGGACGCAGAGGCGATAAGGACGGGCGCAGAGGCGGACGCGATGACCGTCGCAGAGATGATAGCGACAGGGAAGAGCGCAGGCGTAAGGGCGAAAAGCCGGAAAAAGACAGCTACATCGAAATGGGCGGGAAATCCAGAAGGGATGACCATCATGAGAAGGGTGAGAAATCCGGCAGGGACGAGCGCCGTGAAAAAGGCGAGAAGTCTTCAAAAGAAGAACGCCGCAGGAAGGAGCGTATCGGACGCGACGGCAACGCAAGAAATGAGAAGGGAAGAGTTGATTTCGGAGTTGAGCGCCGCTTAAGAGAGAAGCGCGAGAAGCAGAAGAATAAGAAGAAAGATTGATGCATCATTGCCATTGGTGAGATAGTTTTTGACTTTGTTTAGTGTCCTCAATGGTCTGAGGAAATATTATCCCCACCTGATTTATACCGGTATACGGTTGTCAGATTTTATGTCTGACTTCACGGAACAAGTATAATCATCAGGTGGGGATTTTTTTGGCTTCAGGCGGTAAGCTTGAAAATAAAGTTTTCAAACTACTTATTGGTGGCAGTACCGCAAGCGATGCTTGTAGTATGCAGGAAGATAAAATTCATGAATAAGCATGCTCATTTCCGGTTACAAATGTGGATATCTGAATACAGCTTTAGAGAATTACCTATAGATATGCACGTATCCAAAGTATATAACGTACCACATATTGAAAATATGTGTGTGAAAATCATATTTATATGAAACGATTTATATGAAACAATAACATACACTCTTGATTTTTTTCATGGGTTAGTCTATACTGACAATAGAAGTTAGGCATAGCTAACTTAAATATATTAACTTAAACATATTAACCTAAACACATTAACTTAAAAGCGTGTATGATGTCACATACAATGGAAGCTTACATATAATAATATAGCAGGCATAGCTGGTGCCGGAAAAGGAGGATGTTATGAAGGGTATAATTTTAGCAGCTGTAATAATCGCTGTGTGCAGGGCAGTCAAGATTTTGATGAAAAGAGAGTTAAAAAAATCGGTGGATACAGATGACAATAATTTTAAGGGGGCAGTAGGAGCATGACAGATGTACTTTCAGGACTTCTTATTCCATTTGCAGGCACCACTCTTGGTGCCGCATGTGTTCTTTTCGTTAAAAAAGAGATGAATGTCATACTACAGAGGGCTCTCACCGGCTTCGCCGCCGGGGTAATGGTGGCGGCGTCGGTGTGGAGCCTTTTACTTCCTGCGCTTAGTCAGGCATCTGGTATGGGAAGGTGGTCATTTGTTCCTGCAGTTGTGGGGTTCTGGGCAGGGATTATGTTCCTGTTTTTGTTGGATAATATTATTCCGCATCTGCATTCAGACACTGAGCAGGCGGAGGGACCGAGGGCAAATCTAAAAAAAACGACAATGCTTGTCCTCGCGGTCACGCTGCACAATATTCCTGAGGGAATGGCGGTAGGAGCCGTATATGCAGGCTATATAAGCGGGAATTCCGGAATAACGCTTATGTCGGCGATGGCGCTTGCGGTCGGAATAGCAATACAGAACTTTCCAGAGGGCGCGATAATATCCATGCCGTTAAGAAGCCGTGGCGTAGGCAGGGGAAAATCATTTCTGTACGGAGTGTTGTCAGGTGCGGTGGAGCCTGTGGGGGCTGTCTTAACCATCATGGCAGCAGGCATTGTTGTTCCGGTTCTTCCGTACCTTTTAAGCTTCGCAGCAGGGGCGATGATTTACGTGGTTGTCGAGGAGCTTATACCCGAGATGGCACAGGGAAAGGGAAAGCAGAGTGATATAGGCACATTGATGTTTGCGGCAGGATTTACTGTGATGATGACGCTTGATGTGGTGTTTGGGTAAAATTAATTGTAAAGAAAAGGTAAAGATGTAAATAAAATAATGTATAATATTAAAAAATTCTTAGAAAAAGTATTGAAAAAATTATGTGTCAATGCTACATTATATCCGTGCGAATTCGGGATACCCGAGATAACTATGCACAAAGGAGAGCCTTATTATGAAAAAGGGTTTTGTAAAGGGTGCTGCTGTTATGATGGCAGCAATGACAATGCTTACCGGATGCAACAGCAAGCCAACTGACAGCACAGCTACAACAGGTACAAGTGCAGCGGATACTTCAGCAGCAGATACTTCAGCAGCAGATACTACTGCGGCAACAGATGCCACCACAACAGAGGGTGCATCAAATGAGGTTAAGCAGAGCTTTGACAAGCTCACACTTGAGTTCGTTCCTTCTAAGGACGCCGATGTTATCATCACAGGCACGAAGGAGCTTCCACAGCTTGTTAAGGAAGAGATGGCTAAGCTGGGATATGATATCGGGGAAGTAGATATCTCAGTCGGTACGAGCTACGACGCAACAGGCGAGGCTATGTCAGCGGGAACAATTGATGTAGGCTGGTTACCGGGCGGTACTTATGCACTCTACTCAGATGATGTAGATGTCATTCTTACAGCTACACGTAATGGTCTTTCAAACGACAGCGAGAATCCGGCAGACTGGAATGGTGATGCAAACGCAACACAGAAGAACGGTCCACAGGTTACATACTACCGTTCACTTATCTACGCAACACCTTCAGAGTACGGAAAGCAGTTAGCTGAGAAGGTTAACAACGGAGAGACACTTACATGGGATGATCTTAACAAGGCTACATGGGCAGTTCAGAAGACTTCCTCATCAGCAGGTTATATCTATCCTACAATGTGGCTTATGAAGAACTATGATGGCAAGAAGATAAGTGATCTTGCTAATGTTATTCCTCTTGATTCCGGCTACGGCACAGCATTCTCTTACGCAGCAGCAGAGAGCGTTGATATCATCGTATGCTATGCTGATGGACGTAACGATTATGAGGAGAGCTGGATGCTTGCTTCAGATCAGCAGGATTCAACAGGCAAGCAGGGTATGGGAAGAAGCGAGTCTATCTGGAATGAGCTTAATGTAATCGGTGTAACAGATGGTATTTACAACGATACAGTTGCTATTTCAAAGAGAAGCCCATATTATACAGATGAGCTTAAGGAAGCTCTTCAGCAGTGCTTTATAAATATCATCAATACCGAGAAGGGTAAAGAGATATTTGGTGTATACAGCCATGCAGGTTATGCAATCGCTACAGACGCAGATTATGATGGCGCCCGTGCAGCACTTAAGGCAGTTTCAGAATAATACGGTATAGCTCCGGATAAAAAAGGGGTACCTCACAAGCTGTGTGGGTGCCCCTTTACTTGAAAAAACAGGTTTTGACTGTTAATAACCATTTGCGTATTTTCGCAAATATCAGCTTGAAAGGGCTGCTACTTTACAAAAAGGAATTAGACGATGATTGAATTTAAGAATGTATATAAGACTTATCCGAATGGCTTTACAGCCTTAAAAAATGTGAATTTGAATATTGAACAGGGAGAATTCGTTGCAATTATTGGACTTTCGGGTGCCGGTAAATCAACTATTCTCCGCTGTATTAATCGTATGCATGATATACAGCAGGGAACACTTACCGTGGACGGTGTCGATGTGGAGAGCCTTAGCGGTAAGGCACTGCGCCGTTTCCGCCGCAAGGTGGGAATGATTTTCCAGAGCTTTAACCTTGTATCAAGAAGCACGGTTATCAAGAATGTGCTGACAGCAGATGTGCCGGATATGCCATTCTGGAGAGTATTATTCGGAATATTTACCAAGGAACAGAAGATGAGGGCTTTAGAGAGCCTTGATAAGGTAGGTATCCTTGACAAGGCATATACAAGATGTGACCAGCTCTCGGGAGGACAGCAGCAGAGAGTTGCACTTGCAAGAACATTAAACCAGAATCCTTCAATTATTCTTGCCGATGAGCCTGTTGCGAGCCTTGATCCGGTTACAGCGCGTCAGGTTATGAGTGATTTCGTGAGAATCAACAAGGAATACAAGATTACCATTCTTCTGAACATACACCATGTTGACCTGGCACTCAACTACTGTGACCGTGTAATTGGCGTAAGAGCGGGAGAGATTGTTTTTGACGGACCTGCTTCAAGCATTACTCAGGAACAGCTTGACGAGGTGTACAATGGCACGGCGGTTCCTACTACAGAGAAGTCCGATAACTAGGAGGTGCGTTTATGAGTGAAGAGTATAAGGCACCTAAGGCTAAGGTCAAGCTTTTTGACCGCATATTCAAGCCGCAGGTTATCACTATCGCCAATGGACATACAACGGTAAGACCTAGAAGCAGAATGCCGCTCATACTTATTGTGCTGTTCATTGTGCTTTTCTGGGCATTTAAGATGACCGGCTTCAGCTTCGCTACGGTCTTTTCAAGAATAAATGAGCTTTTTGTAATTCTTGGCAAGATTTTCCATCCAAAGTGGAGCTTCTTTGGCAAGGTTATATCACCGCTTATCGACACTATAAAAATGTCCGTCTTAGGTACTGTTATAGGCTGTGCGGCTGCACTTCCTTTTGCGGTGCTTGCTTCAAGCAATATTATTCACAATCGTGTTGTTGTGAGCGTCATCAGATTTATACTGGCTCTTGTAAGAACGGTGCCTACACTTATTATTGCGCTGGTATGTGCGCTTATTTTCTCGCTTGGAACATTTGCCGGAACACTTGCCATCGCGATATTTACATTCGGAGTTGTGGCTAAGATGCTCTATGAGAGCATAGAGACTATAGATATGGGTCCGTTTGAGGCGATGGAAGCGCTTGGCGCGAATAAATTTCAGGCTTTCTGGTCGGCATGTATTCCGCAGATTCTCCCTGTATATTTAAGCCACAGCCTTTACTGTTTTGAGATGAACGTAAGAGCCTCAGCAATTCTTGGATATGTAGGCGCAGGCGGTCTTGGAATAACCATCAATGAGCGTATCGGATGGCGCGATTACAATGGACTTGGAATGGTACTCCTTGCGCTGTTTGTGGTTGTTGTTGCGATTGAGTTTTTCAGTGAATATCTGAGAAAGAAGCTCAGCTAAGTATTAGGAAAGCATGGAGATAGACATGGGTAAAAATAGAAAAAATACTGTAAATAAAAAAGAAAATGCGGAAAGTATTTTGGATAGGGCTGAGAAGAAGCTGACGGTTCTTGAAATGTATGAAAGACAGCCTCACAAGTGGCTTCTGTATCTTGGAATAGTACTTGTAATTGCGGTTATAATCGGATGGTCTGCTTCCGATATACATTTTTCCGGAATGACGGCAACAGGTACGGAGGTTGCAAAGGGTGTTATGCATGGTGTGTTTCACCCGGATACCAAGCTTATGTTCGGTACAGGAGATTCCGATGTGCCGTATCTGCTGTTCCAGACGATAGGTGTTCTGGGCATTCTGCGGGTTGTTTACCGGCTGTGAAAGTTCATTTTCGGAACGGGCGCTCTCAAGCTGCGAGGTCATTTCGGACTGCTCGCCATCAAATATCGTGATGTCCTTTAATTCCAGCTTTTCATCATTGAGTATGTAGTTTATAGAGCACAGCATCTGCAAAACGCTTCCCAGAGGCATTCGCATTATCCCCTTCATCGCCGAGATGAACTCTTCGGTATCCCCAGGTTCAACGCCTGTGCTGCCCCGAGAAGAAGATAAAGACAGTGCCGAAGTTCCTTTTTTATCTCGGCACAAAGAGTATGCTCAAACAGCAGAAAAAGAACAACATCGAAGGCGGTCTGTATATGCCGAGGCTGTGCGATATCCAGTACGGCGAGCTTTATATCGACAAGAATCTCGGCAGCGTACCGCTGGGAGTTACAGAGGACGATATTGACGCGGCTATCGACGATTATGAAGCTCTGCGCCGATATTCTGGACGGCAAAGCAAAGACCATCGGCATGAAAGGTGAGTGATATCATGAAACAGCGCGTATTCGTTACCGGCGCTACCGGAGGAATGGGCTTTGCAAGCCTGAAAGAAATGCTGAAATACTCCGAGAAGCAGGATATAGTTATTCTCGCAAGGGATTCCGAAAAGAACCGTAATATTCTGAAGTCCTATACGGAAACGCCGGGGCTGGAAATAGTATGGGGCGACCTCAACAACTATGACGACGTACTGAAATGCGTGAAGGGCTGCGACCTGATCCTTCACATTGCGGCGTTCGTTTCCCCTCCGCAGACTTCTACCCGAAGCAGGCAATGAAAGTAAATTACGGCTCCACGCGGAATATAATCAACGCGATTTACGAGTTTGGACAGCAGGAG
>ERZ779660.1552-NODE-1552-length-11316-cov-2.271823_pt1 | contig 11316 bp, 7 predicted proteins | sample MGYA00511906_ERZ779660 | MGnify/ENA primary metagenome ERZ779660 (study PRJEB29588, sample SAMEA2156906) | human gut metagenome | biome: human gut; feature: human-associated habitat; material: faeces | place: Denmark | collected 2008/2010 ... | reverse complement strand
GCGGGTCACAAGGTCTTTCACCCACCTATGAGCAAGCTCATGTGGGTTCAGACCTTTTGACCCTGGCATCAATAAAATAAGAAACAGAGAAACCGCTGTGCAGGAATGTACAGCGGTTTCTCTTTACAGGGAGAAAGCGAAAATCTGCCCATTGTTTCAAAACACGGAAATTGTCTGATATTGATAAAAAGCAGCAATGGAATTTCAGGAGCCGGATTTGTTAAAATGCACAAGAAGGAACAAAAATGTGCGAAATAACAAAAATGAAAACTCACATAGTTATCCACATCGAAAAAAGGTGAAAAATGCGGGAAATTAAGTTATACACTATTTTATCCACATTATCCACAGACGAAAAAACCGAATCCTGTGGAATACGGAATGTCCAAAACAAACAGTTGTTTTGTGAAGTTATCACAGCAATCCAGTTTTTGCGGCAGTCTGAAAAGAAATATAATTGTCAGAAAAAAAAGACAATTGTTTAAAATGCTCAGAAAATATTGCCTGGGACGAGGACTTATGGTATAATCTGAATAAGGATAGAGAAAGAAAGCTCTTGCAATATCCTAATTATGGACCAGAAGGGATGATGATTTTATGAAGATGATTATCAGCGGAAAAAACATTGACGTTACACCCGGTCTGCGCAGTGCAGTAGAAGCAAAGCTTGGTAAGCTGGAGCGGTATTTTACAGCGGATACGGAAATCTATGTAACATTAAGTGTGGAAAAGGACAGACAGAAAATTGAAGTGACCATCCCGATGAAAGGAAACATTATCCGGTCGGAGCAGACCAGCAGCGATATGTATGTATCGATCGATCTGGTAGAGGAAATTATCGAGAGACAGCTCAGAAGATACAAGACGAAGCTGATCGCACAGCAGCAGGCGGCTGCAAGTTTCCAGCCTGATTACCTGGAAGGGGAAGAAGAAGAGGAGGAAGAGGTTAAAATCGTCAGAACCAAGAAGTTCGATATCAAACCGATGTATCCGGAGGATGCCTGCGTACAGATGGAGCTTTTAGGACACAGCTTTTATGTATTCTGCAATGCAGAGACGGATCAGGTAAATGTTGTTTACAGAAGAAAAGGCAATACCTACGGGCTGATTGAGCCGGAAGTATAGATCTGGACAGAGCCATTGACAAATTTGAATCAGCAAACCAAAACCGGGCGGGAGCGAAAGCTTCCGCCCGATTTTGCAGTGCGCTTTACGGCGATGTACGTTATGCCGCAAGGCGCACTGCGCAGCACTTCTGCAGTTGCCCGCCATCCTGTATTATGCTAAGATGTAACAGACACGAAAGAAGAAGGAGAAAGAACATGGCTGTTGTTTTGCTCGCTGCTTTTTTGATAATCGCCTGCCTGCTGGCGCTCAGATTTGAAAAGCAGCTGACGGCTGTCCTGCCGTTGGCAACCTGTATTCTGATTTTAATATTATATGTGCTCGCATTTTTCCGGCGGCTGTCCTGGATCGATTATTTCAGCACAGCGATTGTGGTGGGAGCAGTTTTGAGAGTTCTGTTTTTATCCGGAGAAAAGAAGAAAAAGCTGTTTGCACAGCTGCGGGAGCTGTTCTTTGCGCCGTCTGCGATTGCTGCCATGGTGTTGCTGACCGGTGCAGTGCTTCTGACCGGAAATAAAATTGCAACGTGGTGGGATGACTTGAATTTCTGGGCAACGGACGTCAAGGCATTGTATGCGCTGGATGGCTTTGCAGCGAAATATACAAATGCAGCTTCGGAGTTTGGCGATTACCCGCCGGGAATCCAGCTGCTCAAATGGTGGTTTGTTCATTTAAAGCCGGACGGCTTTTCTGAGGGGCTGATGTTTGCCGGATACTATTTCGGCGTGTTTGTTTTTCTGACGCCACTGCTTAACAGGCTGGACGAAGCGCTGCAGACTGACAGACGGACGGTGAAGCAGCTTTTCTGGACCGTTGTGCTTGCGGTCTGCCTGGCAGCGTTTCCGAGTATGACAGAGACGTTTTACCTCGGAGGAATGTGCGCCGACCTGGTGATGGCGGTGATCTACGGTGTGATACTGATGAGCTGTCTCGAAGATCGGGCTGTGCCTGGTGCAGACACTGCCGCCGCAGACACCGCTACCGTAGACATTGCTGATGCAGCTTCCCGTTCCCGCGCCTTCTCCAACCTGCGGATCGCCCTGTATCTCGGCGTTCTGGTGCTCGTAAAGTCCGTTGGATTTTTGTGGGCGGCGTTCGCCCTCGTCTTTGTCTGGTTTTGGCGGCTGCATGGCGCAGCGGACAAAAAGAAAGAAATACGGCAGCTGCTTTGCATCACAGCACTTCCAGCCGTCAGCGGAGGAAGTTGGATGCTGTTTTGTCTGCTCATGAAGCGGGTGGCAAAACTGACCGGGGCGGCGGTTTCGATGGCGTCGGGCACCCTGCCGATCCTGCTTGAAGGAACGGTACAGAAGCTGTTGCATGCGTATGCAGAAGCATTTGCAGCACGGGCGCTGCATCGGGATGGATTTTCTTGGATTGGTGTATCAGCGCTTGCCCTGTTTGTGATTTTTCTGATCGGAATCGCATGGCTGTACCGCAGGAAGCTTCTGACCAAAACGGAGCGGAATTTCCTGTTTGTGTATGTGCCGCTGACGGGAATTGTTTTTTACGGAATCAACCTTGTGAGTCATCTGACGATTTTTGCGACGGAAACCCAGTATCTGGAAGCAACCGGGATGATTGCGTCGATCGAACGCTACAGTGCACCGTTTACAGTTGGAACGTTGTATCTGCTGTTCGGTATTTTTCTGGAACGCAGTCCGAGACTGTGGGGGAAAATTTCGCCCTATGCAGCGCTGGCTGCAGCTGTATTGTTGTGCGCAAACTGGGGCGCTGTCTATGACGGGATGATCGGTTACCGGCAGCGCTTAGATGACGATTTGCAGGCACGGTCGAACATGATCACGGAAGCGTCGGAAGAATTTCTGGAAAAAATGTCCAAACAGGACGTGGGCAGCGGGATGCGGGTGCTGTATCTGAAAAATGCGCAGGATGCGGTGCAGTGGGTCAGAAATACCTACATTTCGTTTGAGGCGTCTCCGGTGTCGGTGCTGTTTGGCGGAATCGGGGAAGACACCACGTCCGGACAGGTGTGGGAGCTGGTGCAGGCTTCCCATGCGGGCTACTTATATGCAGATGAAACGGATGAAGCGTTAAAAGAGCTGTTTGCGCCTTATACAGAGGAATTTGCGTGGAAAACGTTGTATCGAATTCAAATGAACGATGGGACATTGACACTGGAAAGAGCGGAAGAAAGCCGACAGGGACAGCCATAAAAGGAATCAAACGGCGTTGGATAACATCAGAGTAAGGGTACACAGAAATAACGCAAGGAAAACATTGGAATGGAGAACACAATGGAAAAACGGATACCGGTCATTATACCGGCTTATGAACCGGATGAAAAAATGATCCGCCTGCTGCAGACGCTGCAGGAAGCGGGAATCGAGAGAATCGTCGTGGTGGATGACGGAAGCGGAAACGAGTATCGGAACCTGTTTGAACAGGCAAAACAGCTCGGCGCAATTGTTTTGACTCATGCGGTGAACCTGGGGAAAGGGCGTGCATTAAAAACTGCTTTTAATGAAGTTTTAAACAGATACCCGGAGGCGATCGGAGCGATTCCCGCGGATTCGGACGGACAACATACGCCCGCCTGCATTCAGAAATGTATGGAAGCGATGGAAAAAGAGCCGGAAAAGCTGATTTTAGGCTGCCGGAATTTCGATCAGGACAACGTCCCGGCAAAATCGGAATGGGGCAACAAAATCACACGTCAGGTGCTCAAATACCTTTGCGGCGTGGCGGTATCGGATACCCAGACCGGGCTGCGCGGCATTCCGGCTGCGTTTATGCGCCATCTGATGAACGTCAAGGGCGAGCGGTTCGAGTTTGAAACCTACATGCTTCTGGAGGCAGGAGAGCAAAAGGTCGGCATTCGCGAAGTGCCAATTGAAACGGTTTACTTAAACGATAACAAAGGCAGCCATTTCAACCCGCTGCTGGATTCAGCTCGGATTTATCTGGTATTTGCAAAATTTTTGTTTTCTTCCCTGTCATCGTGCATCATCGATCTGGTGCTGTTTGCGCTGTTTTGCAGCCTGACGAAAGAAAGAATGCCGGAGGCTGTCAGCTATATTGTGGTTTCGACCGTGCTTGCGCGCGTGGTGTCGGCGGGCTACAACTTTTTCCTGAATTACAGGGTCGTGTTTAAAAGCAGCGGCGCAGTGTGGAAATCGGCGGTGCGCTATTTTGTGCTCGCAGTCGTGCAGATGTTGGCAAGCGCCGGACTGGTCAGCCTGCTGTATGGCGTTCTGGGGGGCTCGGAGGTGGCAGTTAAGATCCTGGTGGACGTATTCCTGTTCTTTATCAGCTTCCTGATCCAGCGGGAAATCGTGTACCGTTAAAGAACGCTGCTTGCAGCTTCCCTCAAAAGTTTAAGTCTTTCTTAGGATTTGGACGAAACGATTGACGCTTTCTGAAAAAAATGGATATAATACTCTCAACAGGAAATGAGAAAACGGTTTCGGAGAAAACAGGGCAATGGAGTTTTCAGAAACCGGATTTACAGCCAGTCGTTACGCAAAACGGAGCTGCAGTTCGTTAGATGGATCGAACCACGCGGTGCTGAGCCAGCTGCCCTGCATCCATTCCGCACTGTCGTAACGACCCGGCTTTGCCCGAGGGGTCGACGGACAAATACGGGAATGGGGTTTCCCGATATCCGGGAGAAAAGTCTTGTCGTTTCAATCATTTACATTTGCCGCTTTTCTGGCGGCAGCAGTAGGAGGATTTTATGCCGTGCCGAAAAAGGGACGGCTGGCAGTTTTACTGATTTTCAATATCCTCTTTTTCGAGTGGGCAGATCCGTTTGCGGGCATCTGGCTGCTAAGTTCTGTGTGTCTGACGTGGGGCTGTGCCCTTTTAGTGGAAAAAGGCGCAGACAGGACGAAGCGCCGTTTGCTGATCGGAGCGTGCCTTTCTTTTCAGCTGATTCTTTTGGCAGTGTTTAAATATCTGCCGGTCTGGAATGAAATCATCAACAAAACATACGGAAGAGGTCTGCAAATCGTTCATCTGGATGTTGCAGCGAAGTTCGGACTCGTCGCACCCATCGGAATTTCGTTTTATACGCTGGAAGCGATCGGCTATCTGATAGACGTTTCGAGGGGAAAATATCCTGCGGAAAAAAGCTTCTGGCGCTTTGCGGCATTTCTCTCCTTTTTTCCGAACATTATGAGCGGACCGATCGAGCGTGGAGACCATTTTCTGGGACAGCTTAGAGAAATTACGAAAAAAAAGCGGCGTGAGCTTCTAAATTACGACCGGGTCATGCAGGGGCTGATTGCGATGCTGCTCGGCTATGGGATGAAGCTGATCGTCGCGCAGCGGGCGGAAATTCTCGTGAATCAGGTTTACGGCATGTATCAGGATGCCAACAGTTTTACGATGCTGATGGCAGCGCTCTTTTATGCGGTTCAGATTTACTGTGATTTTGCGAGCTATTCGATGATCGCGGTCGGTGTCGGCAGACTATTTGGCTTTGAACTGGTCCAGAACTTTAAGCAGCCCTATTTTGCCGGAAACCTGACGGATTTCTGGCGCAGATGGCACATTTCTTTGAGCAGCTGGCTGCGGGATTATATTTATATTCCGCTGGGCGGCGGCAGAAAGGGACTTGCAGTCAGACAGCGCAATATACTGCTTGTTTTTCTCATCAGCGGTCTGTGGCATGGCGGCGCGCCTCAGTTTTTGGCATGGGGACTGCTGCATGGTGCCGGACAGGTCGTGCAGGATTTTTACAAAAAGGCGAAGCAAGCGGTATTCGGGGAAGCAAAAATTGGCCTGGAAAAGCTGCGGCATATGTTTTCGGTTCTGCTGACCTTTTTTACGGTGATGTGTTTTTGGATCTTTTTCCGCAGCGAATCGGTATCGATGGCAGTGATCTGTCTGAAAAATATGTTTACTAGGTGGAACGGATTTCTGTACTGGAGACAGTTTTTGTTCACGATGGGATTGGAAAAAACGCAGTTTTTCATTGCAGTCGCTGGGATTGCAGTGCTGCTTGGAATCGATTTGATTTCTGAAAAAAAGAAACAGGAGCCGGCAGTCTGGATTTATAGGATGCCGCTTCCGGTGCGCTGGGCGATCTGTCTGTTTTTGATCGGCGCAGTGTTCGTGGTCGGGCAATATGGAAAGGGCTTTGACCCGTCCGGATTTATTTATGTGGAATTTTAAGGCGTGTGGGGGATTAATGGGAAAAATAAGCGTGATCGCTTATTTTTCACACTGCTATTTGTGCCGCAGGCGTCACAAAGTAGCTGGGATTGCAGAGCCGAACTGGATGTTCGCCTCGCGATTCCTTCGGCGCAAGCGCCTGTGGAATGGAGAATAAAATGAGAAAAAAGTGGATTCGAGGGGGCATTTTTCTGTGTCTGGTGCTCCTTTTACTGAGCAATTTAAATCGGATTCTGTGTGTCAAATCGCCGCATGGAGTCGATCAGGCGCGGTATCTGTATGTGCAGCCGAAAAATAAAATCGACGTACTTTTTCTGGGCAGCAGCCACGTTCACTGCAACGTGAATACGCAGCTGCTCTGGGACGAATACGGCATGGCAGCGTACCTGATGACCGGCGCGGAGCAGCCGCTTTGGAACAGCTATTATAATCTGAAAGAAGCGTTGAAGACCCAGAAGCCGAAGCTGGTGGTGCTGGACATGTTCTGTCCGAGTCGTTTTTATGATGATTTCCAGCCGGGATGGGCAGATGAAAACCTTGACGGGATGCGGATATCCCTGAATAAGCTGGAAGCAGTGTATACAAGCGTGCAGGAGGAGCAAAGTCACTTTTTTCTGGGATTTACGGAATATCATTCCAGATATGACCAGCTGACGACAGAGGATTTTCAGAATTTCGTCTGGAATCGGAAAACGCAGGAGCGTTGGAAAGGCTACACGCCGCTAAAACGCCACGCAGAGCTGACGGAGCCGGATATGAGCCATGTGACGACATCGCAGGAAATGACCGAAAAATCAAAGGAATATTTTGAAAAAATCGTAGAGCTGACAAAAAAAGAAGGCATTACACTTGCGCTGATTTCCGGACCGTATCTGTTGGAGGAAAGGGATCAGGAGGTTTACAATTCCATTGGGCAGCTGGCAGAAAAAGATGGACTGCTGTTCTGGAACACTAATACGCCTGCCCGTTATCGGGAGATGGGGCTGGATTTTTCAACGGATTATGCAGACCACGCGCACTTAAACGAGGCGGGCGGCGCAAAGTATACGGCGTATCTTGGAAAGTGGCTTTCCAAAAACTACAGCTTTCCCGACCGCAGGGGACAAAAGGGCTATGAATCGTGGGAAAACCAGCTCATGAAATCCGGAGAATGAGGCCAGCGTGCTGACCGGGCGAAAGCTTTACAAAAAACGGGACTTCTGGTATGCTGTCAAATATGGTTTCGGACTGGAATGTGCGCGCCGGATGCGCCGCAGATTGGTAAAATATGCCGCTGCTGATCGACCAGGACGCGCTGCAGTGCAGGCAGGAAGCAAACAGACAGAAAGGAAATTGACATGGACATTTTAAATAAGCTCAGAGAGGAACTTCAGGTAGAGCGCTGGCAGGTAGAAGCAGCGGTCAAGCTGATCGACGAGGGCAATACGATTCCCTTTATTTCCAGATACCGAAAGGAAGCGACCGGTTCTTTAAATGACGAGGTACTGAGAAATCTGTACGAGCGTCTGAACTATCTGCGCAATCTGGAGGAGAAAAAGACCTCCGTTATGGCGAGCATCGAAGAGCAGGGCAAGCTGACGGACGATCTGAAAAATAAAATTCTGGCGGCAGAAACGCTGGTTGTCGTAGAGGATTTATACCGCCCTTACCGTCCGAAGAGAAAGACGAGAGCGAGTGTTGCAAAGGAAAAGGGGCTGGACGGACTTGCCGATCTGATCCGGGAACAGAAATTTTCCGGTTCTCTGGAAGAAGCGGCAGCTGCTTATGTGAATCCTGAAAAAGGCGCAGCGGATACAAAGGAAGCGCTGCAGGGCGCACAGGATATCCTTGCGGAAGGAATTTCTGATGAAGCGGATTACCGAATGTACATCCGGAAAATCACGATGGACGAGGGCAAGCTCACCAGCACCGCGCGGGATGAAAAGGCGCAGAGTGTTTATGAGATGTACTATCAGTACGAGGAGCCGCTCAAAAAGGCAGCGGGACACCGTGTGCTGGCATTGAACCGCGGCGAGGCGGAGAAATTCCTGACCGTTAAGGTGGAAGCACCCCGTGACCGTATTTTACAGTACCTTGCAAAAAAAGTAATTACCGAAGAAAATCCGGTGACGGAGGCGGTACTGCGCGCCGTGATTGAGGACAGCTATGACCGTCTGATCGCCCCGGCGATCGAGCGCGATATCCGCAATGAGCTGACAGAAAAAGCCGAAGAGGGTGCAATCAGCGTCTTTGGCAAGAATCTGGAACAGCTTTTGATGCAGCCTCCAATCGCCGGACATGTAGTGCTCGGCTGGGATCCGGCGTTTCGTACCGGCTGTAAGCTTGCTGTTGTGGATGCGACCGGAAAGGTACTGGATACGAAGGTCATTTATCCGACTGCACCTCAGAACAAAGTAGAAGAAGCCAAAAAGGAATTAAAGAAGCTGATCGACAAGTACGATATTTCTCTGATCTCTGTGGGAAACGGCACTGCGAGCCGTGAATCCGAGCAGGTGATCGTCGATTTGATCAAAGAGCTGAAAAAGCCGGTTCAGTATGTGATCGTCAACGAAGCGGGCGCATCTGTTTATTCTGCCAGCAAGCTGGCAACGGAAGAGTTCCCGCAGTTTGACGTGGGACAAAGAAGTGCGGCTTCGATCGCACGCCGTCTGCAGGATCCACTTTCCGAGCTGGTAAAGATCGATCCCAAATCCATCGGTGTCGGACAGTATCAGCATGATATGAACCAGAAAAAGCTTGGGGAAGCCCTGGGCGGTGTGGTAGAGGACTGTGTAAACCGGGTAGGCGTGGACTTAAATACCGCATCTGCTCCGCTTTTGGAGTACATTTCCGGTATTTCCAAGACGGTTGCAAAAAATATCGTAGAATACCGGGAAGCAAACGGACGCTTTACAAATCGGAAGCAGCTGTTAAAGGTTCCGAAGCTGGGGCCCAAAGCATTTGAGCAGTGCGCAGGCTTTTTGCGGATTGCGGACGGAGAAAATCCGCTGGATGCGACGAGCGTACATCCCGAGTCCTATCCTGCGACGATGGAATTGTTAAAGAAACTGGAGCTTTCCATGGAAGATGTGCGCATGCTGCAGGCGGAAGCCAAAAAGGGACGCGCTGCGCAGAACACATCGGGCGCTGACAGCAAAAATACTTCAGGCGACGCTGCACGCCAGAATGTGTCCGCCAAAAACAAAGCAAACCGCAAGGACCGCAGACAAAACGGCTTCAACATCCGCAATACGGATACGGCGATGGGACGCGCACTGGCAGCAGCCATGCAGGGAATGACTTTGGATGCAGACAATGGCGGAACCGACAAAAAAGGAGCAAACGCATCGGGGCGGTCTGGCGCAGGTGCATCGAACGCTGCAAATGCGTCGACAGGAGCCGCTGCAGGCAGCAGCACATCCGGCAGCCAGAAGACAGCAGCCGTTTCTGCACTGGAACGCCGCATTCCGGACAAGAAAAAGCTGGCGGAAGAGCTTGGTATTGGCGAGATCACGCTGACAGATATTGTAAGGGAGCTGGAAAAGCCTGCCCGCGATCCGCGTGAGGATATGCCCCGCCCGATCCTGCGCAGCGACGTGCTGGATATGAAGGACCTAAAGCCCGGCATGGTGTTAAAGGGAACCGTCCGTAACGTCATCGACTTTGGTGTATTCGTGGATATCGGCGTCCATCAGGACGGACTGGTGCACATTTCCCAGATCACGGACCGTTTTATCAAGCATCCGCTGGAAGCCGTCAGCGTTGGGGATATCGTGGATGTAAAGGTGCTGGACGTTGATCCGGTCAAAAAACGGATCGGCCTGACGATGCGGCTGGATCAAAAATAAGAAAAAATAAATTTTCTCTTGATTTTTTATCAAAAACGTCATATACTCAACACGTTAATAAAGGTAAAGTTCTTCAGGGTCGGGTGCAAGTCCCAACCGGTGGTATAGCCCACGAGCCTTTCGCTGTATAAGTCAGCGGGGCATGATTCGGTGATCCTTCTGCAATGGGAGCAGACGGAAACTCCGAAGCCGACAGTACAGTCTGGATGGAAGAAGACGATTGCTTTTTCTGATGCGTTTTTGCCGACGCAGAAGAAACCCAAAGCAAACAGCGCACAGACCCGGAAGATTTCTCTTCCGGGTTTTTTTATGTTCCCAAGGAAGGGGATATCCTGTGAAGGAAAAGCCCTTTGGCAGGATCCCTGACAGGCATATCGTTGTACAAAGAACTTTCCTGCAAATCGAAAGGAGACTTAAAAATGAGTTCTTTATGGCAAACCGTATCTGAAAACGTAGTATTTGTATTGGAGTTTCTTGCACTGATCGTGGTGATGTTTCTGATCGCCTATGTCATTGAAAAAGCAGTCAAGAAAAAAAATAGCGACACAGAGCGTGTCCTTGCAACCAGAAAAATTGTCGTGATCGGCGTTTTTTCTGCAATTGCAGCGATCCTGATGGTACTGGAGTTTCCGGTTCCCTTCGCACCGTCCTTCTACGGACTGGATTTTTCCGAGCTTCCGGCGCTGATCGGTGCATTTGCATACGGACCGGTGGCGGGTGTCATGATCGAGTTTTGTAAAATTCTGATCAAGCTTGTGTTAAAGCCCTCTTCCACAGCGTTCGTCGGAGAGCTGGCAAACTTCTCGATCAGCTGCATGCTGGTGCTGCCTGCGTCCGTGATCTACCTGTTCAAAAAATCGAGAAAACAGGCGATTCTCGGCACCGTTGTGGGTACACTGATCATGACGGCGTTTGGCTCCTGCTTCAATGCCATTTATCTGCTTCCGAAATTTTCTGAGTTGTACGGAATCCCGCTGGATGCGATCATCGGAATGGGAACGGCGATCAACCCGGCGATCCACAGCATCAGCGGACTGGTGCTGATGTGTGTTGTACCGTTAAACCTCTTAAAAGGCGGCCTGGTATCGCTGATCACTATTTTGGTTTACAAAAAGCTCAGCCCGATCTTAAAGGCAGCGCATAAATAATAGAATGCACGCTCTGCGAGCATTCTATTGTCATGAATAAAAAATACCGATTACATGGCTGCAAAGCAGCCGTCGTA
>ERZ779660.1546-NODE-1546-length-11363-cov-2.080916_pt1 | contig 11363 bp, 12 predicted proteins | sample MGYA00511906_ERZ779660 | MGnify/ENA primary metagenome ERZ779660 (study PRJEB29588, sample SAMEA2156906) | human gut metagenome | biome: human gut; feature: human-associated habitat; material: faeces | place: Denmark | collected 2008/2010 ... | reverse complement strand
GAATCTTACACGCGGAACCGGCCTTGCCGGGCTCTGCGGCATTCCGCCGAAGCGTAAATCTTTTATTCGGCCCATGCTTGCCGTCTCCCGCACAGAGATTGAAGCATATCTCGAGCAAAATGGCCTTTCTCATGTGACCGACAGTACCAATTTTCTGCCGGACGCGCGGCGCAACCGCCTGCGGCAGTCTGTCATTCCGCTACTCAAGGCGGAGAATCCATCTCTCTGCGAGACGGCATTCCGCATGTGCAGGCTTCTGGAAGCGGATGAAGCGCAGCTTTCTGCGCAGGCCGAGGTAGTGTTGCAGCAAGCCAGGCTTGCGGATGGCGTTCAGTGCAGCATTCTTGCCGCGTACCCGCAGGCCGTTCGCACACGCGCCGTCAAGCTGCTTCTTAGTGAAATCCGCGCACCGAAGCTTTCAGCGCGGCATATCGACGCCGTTGACCGGTTGCTGTTTTCTGCGTGTCCATCTGCCTGCATATCGCTGCCGGGCGGATACACTGCACGGCGAGAATATGACCGGCTGCTTCTTACCACTGACTCCCCTGCTTCGTTTGAGCCAGTCGTTCTCTCAATCGGAGAATCTGCCGTTCTTCAACCGTCTGGACTCCGCGTTTTCTGCGAATGGCAAGAAAATTTTTCAGAAATTCAAAATACACTCTCCACTTTTGCCGTAAAGTGTGATACGATAGGCTCAACTACACAGATCCTGTTCCGTCCGCGCCGGGCGCACGACGAAATGCGCGTCTCCGGGGGGCGGAAAACGCTGAAAAAACTTATGATCGACCGTAAGATCCCGTTGAACAGGCGCGGCCTGCTCCCTGTGGCCGAGGACGAGCAAGGAATTCTTGGCGTCTATGGGATCGGCGTCAACTCTGATCGTGCCGCTGCCCCCGGTGACCGCGCGGTCATCATTAGAATAGAAGAATTAGAGAAAGAGGATTCGCTGTATGATTAACAAATCTGATATGCTTCAGGACATTGAACGCGTTCTTGTTTCCGAGGAGGAGATCCACGCGCGGATCAAAGAGGTTGGCGCACAGATCGCGGAGGATTACCGCGGCAAGTGCCCGATCCTTGTCGGCGTGCTCAAGGGCGTCGTCCCGTTCTTTGCGGAAATGGCCAATGCCATCAGCATTCCTGTGCAGGAGGACTTCATGTGCATCACCTCCTTTGAGGGCGGTACGGAATCCACCGGCAAGCTGACGTTCCGCAAGGATATCGATCACGATATCGAAGGGCGTCATGTTCTGATCCTTGAGGATATCATCGACTCCGGCAGCACGCTCAAGATGATCTGCGAAATGTTCCGTGAGCGCAAGCCCGCGTCCATCAGGATCTGCACGCTGCTCGACAAGCCCACGGGCCGCAAGGTCGATCTGAAGCCGGATTACACCTGCTTCACCGTTCCGCCCGCGTTTGTCGTCGGCTTCGGTCTGGATTACGAGGATTATTACCGGAACCTTCCGTTCGTCGGCGTTCTGAAGCCCTCCGTCTATCAGGATCAGTAAGCTGATCTTTCTATCTATTCTTTCAAAAGGAGATACTCCGTGAATCAACAGCCCAAAACCGTACAGACGATCATTCTGATCGCGATTCTGGCGCTGGTTCTTGTGGTGATCTCTTCGTCCCTGCTCACGCAGAACAGCAGCAGGCTTGCCTATTCCGACGTGCTCGACCTGTTTGAAACCGAACGGGTCGAGTCGTTCGTTTTGCAGGGCGATACACTGACCATGACTCTGTATGGCAGCGGCACAGAGCAAGCAGGCACAGCAGCCGCCAAAATCGGCGACATTGAGACATTCCACAAGGACCTCGACGAAACTATTGCCGCACAGAGTGCGTCCGGCATTCTCAAGTCCTACAACTACCTTCCCGCCGTCACTTCCGTCTGGCGGTCCGCTCTCCCATATTTGATTGTTGGCATTGCGCTTCTGTTCGTCTGGTTCATTCTGATGAACCGTTCCGGCGGCAGTCCGAACGCCATGGCGCAGTTTACGCGCGCAAATGCACGTTTTGGCGTTCCAAATGGCGAAGCCGTTACCTTCAAGGATGTTGCCGGCGCAGACGAGGAAAAGGAAGAACTCTCTGAAATTGTAGAATTCCTGCGTGACCCGGAGAAGTTCAAGCAGCTGGGCGCAAAAATCCCCAAGGGTGTTCTTCTGGTCGGTCCTCCAGGCACAGGCAAAACGCTGTTGGCGCGAGCCGTTGCCGGTGAGGCGAACGTCGCATTTCTTTCCATTTCCGGCTCTGACTTTGTGGAAATGTACGTCGGCGTGGGTGCATCCCGCGTGCGTGACCTGTTCGATAAGGCAAAGAAGTCCATGCCCTGCATCATCTTCATTGATGAGATCGATGCTGTGGGCCGTCAGCGCGGCGCAGGTCTTGGCGGCGGCCATGATGAGCGTGAGCAGACGCTCAATCAGCTGCTTGTGGAAATGGACGGCTTCTCCGCAAACGAAGGCGTCATTGTGATCGCAGCGACCAACCGCAAGGATATTCTCGATCCCGCCCTGCTCCGCCCCGGTCGGTTCGACCGGCAGATCTATGTCGGCGCACCGGATTGGCGCGGACGTACAGAGATCTTACAGGTTCACGCACGCAAGAAGCCGTTGGCAGACAATGTTGATCTTCCGGCCATTGCAAAGGCGACCGCTGGCTTTACTGGCGCAGATCTTGCGAATCTGCTGAACGAGGGCGCGCTGCTCGCTGCGAGAAACGGCAAGGCCGCCATCACGCAGCAGGATCTGGAAGCTGCCATGATCAAGGTTATTGCAGGTCCGGAGAAAAAGAGCCGCGTCGTCAGCCACTCCGAAAAAATGCTCACTGCCGTCCATGAGGCCGGACACGCCGTGTGTATGTATTGTCTGGACTCGCAGGATCCCGTGCACCTGATCACCATCATCCCCCGCGCACAGGCGGGCGGTATGACCATCAGCCTGCCGCAGGATGACAAATCCTACGCTTCGCGCAATGAAATGTTCGAGACGGTCGTCTCCTTCCTTGGCGGACGTGTTGCGGAAGCGTTGAAGCTGTGCGATATCTCTACCGGCGCTTCGAACGATCTCCAGCGCGCAACAAAGCTTGCGCGGGATATGGTCGCGACCTACGGAATGTCGGACGCGATTGGCCCTGTCTCCTATTCGTCGAGTCAGGAGGTCTTCATTGGCCGGGATTACGAAAAAACGAAGCCCTATTCCGAAGCAACGGCAGGCGAGATCGACGTGCAGGTGCAGTCGATCATGCGCGAGGCATACAAGCGCTGCGAGGAGATCCTGACCGCGCATTCGGAACGGCTGGATAAGATCGCGGGCTTCCTGATGGAAAACGAAAACATGAATCGCACACAGTTTGAGGCTATCATGCAGGATGAATCTCTGGATGCCTCTGAATCGTAAAAAAACAGCTTGCGCGCCGCAGGAATTGCGGCGCGCAGATTATTTGGAGGATCTATGTATTATCGTTCTCTGAATGCCTATCTGCGCGAAACATTTGGCTGCAAGGTCTACAAACTGGCGCTCTCGGCAGGGTGCACCTGTCCGAACCGCGATGGGACACTCGGATCGCGCGGCTGCATTTTTTGCAACGGCAGCGGAGAATTTGCAGCCTCTGCTACGCTGCCAATCGACGAACAGCTTACGCAGGCAAAGCAGCTTGTCGCAGCGAAAGCCGGGCCAGATGCCAAATACATTGCCTATTTTCAGGATTATAGCAATACCTACGCGCCCGCAGATACGTTAAGACCACTGTTTCTGGCTGCAATCGACCGGCCTGAGATCTGCGCACTGTCCATTGCAACCCGCCCGGACTGTTTGCCGCCGGAAATCCTTGCGCTGCTCTCGGAACTGCGGCAAAAGAAGCCCGTTTGGGTCGAACTCGGCTTACAGACAGTCCACGCATCTACCGCACGCTATATCCGGCGCGGCTATCCCCTATCCATATTTGACAACGCCGTCCAGCAACTCAAAGGCCTTGATCTTCATGTAATTGCTCATATGATCTTGGGCCTTCCCGGCGAGACGCTGGAGATGATGGTACAAACTGCGCACCATATCGGCCAGAGCGGCGCAGATGGGATCAAGCTTCATCTTCTGCATGTGCTCTCCGGGACCGATCTCGCAGAGGAATATGCCGCCGGAGCATTTGAGACCATGCCATTGGAGGCATATATTTCTGCATTGGAATCCTGTCTGCGTGTTCTGCCGCGCGAAATGGTCATTCACCGTATGACCGGCGATGGCGCAAAACGCAGTCTGATCGCACCACTGTGGAGTGCAGATAAAAAGCGTGTTCTGAATGCAATCAACTGCCGGTTTCTGTCCGACAATCTGGAACAGGGCTCTGCACTTGTTGACGGGGATGTTTCTTGATTTATAGATTTTTCGTGATTACCGAATGGAAAATAGATTGACAATCGTGAAAAATCGTGTTATTCTGGCTTTAGAATAACAAATGCGGGCAAAATGCCCGCATTTGTGTCGTTTTCGATATTCTTGTTCAAGAATATCGAACTTCGGCGAATCAAGTTCGACTATATCGGAGGAAAGAGAACATGAAAAAAGAAAATCTGTTCGTCATTCTGACCGGTGTTGTCATCGGCATCGCAGCACTCGTGCTGACGGCGCTCGGCAACCCGGCCAACATGGGCTTCTGCATCGCGTGCTTTGAGCGCGACATTGCAGGCGCTGTCGGTCTGCATTCTGCGGCCAAAGTTCAGTATGTCCGCCCAGAAATTATCGGCCTTGTGCTCGGCAGCTTCCTGATGGCGCTGGCCTCTAAGGAATGGAAAGCCAGAGCCGGTTCGTCTTCCGCGCTCCGCTTTGTGCTCGGCGCATTCGTTATGATCGGCGCGCTGGCCTTCCTCGGCTGCCCGCTGCGCATGGTGCTCCGTCTAGCTGGCGGCGATCTGAACGCCGTTGTCGGTTTGGCGGGCTTTGCTTCTGGTATCTTCCTTGGCACGCTCTTCATCCGCAAGGGCTTCACGCTTCAGCGGAACTACGCCACCAAGACGCTCGACGGCACGGTGCTGCCCGCTGTCATGGTCGGCCTGCTGATCCTGTTCCTGGCTGTTCCCACGCTGTTCAAGCTCTCTGAGGAGGGCCCCGGCTCCAAGCACGCCCCGTTCCTGATCGCGCTGCTGATCGCGCTGGTTGTTGGCGCGCTGGCACAGAAATCCCGTATCTGCATGGTCGGCGGTCTGCGCGACACGATGATGTTCAAGGATATGCACCTGCTGTGGGGTTTCATCGCCATCTTTGTCACTGTTCTGATCGGCAACCTTGCCATGCATAACTTCAAGTTCGGCTTTACCTCGCAGCCTGTCGCCCATTCCAGCCACGTTTGGAATTTCCTCGGCATGCTGTTGGCAGGTTGGGGCTCTGTCCTGCTGGGTGGCTGCCCGCTGCGTCAGCTGATTCTCGCCGGCAGCGGTAACGCAGACTCTGCCGTCACTGTGTTTGGCATGATCGTCGGTGCAGCGTTTGCACACAACTTTGGTCTTGCCGGTAATGCAGACTCCGTGAATGAGGCTGGCGAATACGTCGTCGGCGGTATCTCTACAAAGGGCAAGGTCGCTGTAATCCTCGGCATCGTGATCGTTCTGGTCGTGTCTTATGTAAACAGCATAAAGAAACAGGAGGCGCAGAAAAATGGTTGATGCAAGAGGCTACCTTTGCCCCATGCCGGTCGTGATGGTGCAAAACGCAATCAAAAAAGACCAGCCTGCCACACTGGAGGTACTGGTCGATAACGAAACTGCTGTCGAAAACATCAAACGTTTCGCCGCACACAGCGGCTACCAGGCTGCGTCCCGCGAAGACGGCGATGATTACTGCCTGACGCTCACAAAGAAGTAAGCGTTTATATACTTACAAAGCCCTCTGCTTTCGAGAAACGAAAGCAGAGGGCTTGTCATCCCGGTTTATCCCTTGACGAAACCATTGGTTAATTACAAGGAAGAGTGCTGTTTCAGATAAATTACCGCATCACAGCCTGACAACGGCGAATGTAGTTCGCTACAACGGTACGCTGTACTGCATTTCCAGAACATAGCGTCATGAAAACATGACAAAATATTGCAGAATCCGCCCTGCTGTGCTATACTTCTAATGGTTAATTGAAGCCACGCACAGGAGGGCTATTTTCATGACTTACAACTATAACAGGCTATGGAAACTGTTGATAGATAAAGGCATGGCAAAAACACAAATGCGCTTACAGGCGGAAATCAGTACAAATATACTTGCTAAAATGTGAAAGTGCGAACCTGTTGCAATGGAAAGCCTTGCAAAGATTGCAATCACCTTGAATTAGAGAAACACGCGTTTCTACAGCAAAGAACGTTGAAGAAGCACTGAAAGAAACAAACTATTTGAATAGTATTTCTCCTGCTATCCTACAAAGACATCCCGAAGTGTTACCTATACTACGGATGTCCACTTGTCCTCCCATTGCAAGGGATAGATTGATAGGGCTTGCTGGAGTGTCTAAAAATCTTGTGCAAAATATGGAGGATTCTGAGAATCCGCGTGTTTCACCAAGAATGAACAGCGCACAGCTAATCACGGAATTGCAGCACATTTCCAATATTATTATAAAGATGGCTGATCCAGATATATTTACATGGCTACCAAAAAAACGTAATCCGGATGAAACAGAAATAATCCGTTCGTCTACCATTATCGCAGATAGATTATGCGGAGCCGTTGCTGACCCTATCATTCGTAACGCACAAGAAAAGCGGCAACTTGCAGCAATTTCTGAACTATTACAAAGCAAGGGATATTCATTAACCGAAAACGGAAGGCGTTTTAATGAAATGACCCCTGGTTCATTTTCGTTTCATACAAACATTCCGGTTTATGTCGCAGGAGAACAAGGCGAAGCAGTTAATATTCCTGTTGATGTTGCTATTATGCCGCTTTCAGCACAACCGGGCGATATGCCTGTGTTGTTAGAAGCAAAGTCAGCAGGAGATTTTACAAACGTAAATAAGCGCCGTAAAGAAGAGGCTGTAAAAATGCAACAATTAAGAAATACCTATGGTAATAGCGTTTCTTATTCCCTGTTCTTGTGCGGGTACTTTGATTCTGGGTATTTGGGATATGAAGCGGCAGAAGGGATAGACTGGATATGGGAGCACAGAATAAAAGATTTAGAGCAATTAGGAATATGAATTCGTTAGAAGAATCTCGCAGTTTAATGCAGGAAGAAATAGATTCTGAAAAAGATATTGAAGAACGCCGAAAATATGGGCAGTTTTCAACACCTTTTACATTGGCGCAAGAAATTATTACATATAGTTTAAATCTTTTATCGGAAAATAAAATATCATTTCTAGAACCATGTATAGGCAGCGGTGCGTTTTATTCTGCACTCTTAAGCACGATTAATAGTGACCATTGTATACAAACGGCTACAGGTGTAGAAATCGACCCCACATATTATGATTGTGCAGTTAAACTGTGGAACGATTCTGGGATAGAGCTGATAAAAGGCGACTTTACGCGGATTGCCCCAAAGCAGAAATACAATCTTATTATTGCTAATCCACCTTATGTACGGCATCATTATCTGACGCAAGCCGAAAAATCATATCTACTCGAACGCAAAAAGGAAGAAACAGGAATAGGCTTATCAGGGCTAGCTGGATTATATTGTCACTTTATTTTATTTGCTCACAAGTGGCTTGCTCCCGGAGCTATCTGCGGCTGGCTAATACCGAGTGAATTCATGGATGTTAATTACGGAAACGCAATCAAGGAGTATTTATTGCAGAATGTTCATCTGCTGAGAATACACAGGTATGACCCCGAAAATCCATTGTTTAACGACGCATTAGTTTCATCTTGCGTAGTGTGGTTCAAAAATGAAACAGTCAACGATGACTATGAAATAGAATTTTCTTTCGGTGGTACGCACGATAAACCAGTGCAGAGCAAGTATATAAAAAAACTGATTTAATTACAGAAAGAAAATGGACACGTTTTCCTGAAAAGGAGATCCGTTACAAGGAAAGTACAGAAATAACATTAGGTGATTTCTTTGAGATAAAAAGAGGGCTTGCTACCGGAGATAATAGTTTCTTTATAATGAGCCGAAAAAAAATAATAGAATTAGGGCTTGATATGTCTTTCTTTAAACCTATTCTCCCAAGTCCAAGATATTTGAAAACCGATCTTGTGAGAACGGATAACAACGGAATTCCACAAATTGAACCGCAATATTTTTTGCTTGACTGCAAATTGACAGAACAGGAGATAATGGAACGGTCCCCCACTATATGGGATTACCTGCAGAATGGGCTCGAAAGCACAAGCACAAAATATCTTTGCAAAAACAGAAAAATATGGTATTGGCAAGAGCATCGGGATGCAACCTTTTTTTTGTGTTCCTATATGGGCAGAGGAAAAAAAGATAGTTCCCCTATACGCTTTATTCTTAACCTATCTGAAGCGCTTGCCACTAATTCGTATTTAATGCTTTATCCTAAAGAACACTTGCAGAAAGCCATATCAGATAACCCGAACTCTGTATATAGAATATGGGAATCGTTAAAAGGAATCAGCGGAAATGACATTGAGGAAGAAGGACGTATTTACGGCGGCGGGCTAAAAAAAATTGAGCCGAGTGAACTCGCAAAAGTCTCCTGTGGTGACTTAATGAAATTATGTTTCGCTTAAATGGCAGATATCTTTTGAAATAAATTCCGCAAAAGGAAGACCTTCGTGAAAAAAAGTGAGATGCATCTGCTGGCACAGGCTCTTTTGTGCTATTTTTCAGATTTTCTGACTAAAGCCTCCAACACAGCGAGAATCCTTTATATAGAAAACTTGCCGCAGAATTTTACATTCTGCGGCAAGTCCTATTTTATATAGCTGTATTTATTTGTCCGATGCTTATTTTGCTGTACCGGTCAGGTAGGCGTAGATTGCCATGGCGACTTCAGCGCGGTTTGCGTTCTTCGCCGCAGCCGCTGTCTGCACAGCATTCAGGATGCCCTCAGCATAGGCCCATGCTACATCCTTCGCTGCCCAGCTGGACACGGAGGCGTTCGCGGGGAGTTTTGCTTCATAGGTCGTAATGCCGCTGAAGCGTGCATAACGGCACAGAATCGAAGCCAACTGCTCACGGGTTACGACCCGTTCGGGCTTGAAGCTACCGTCAGTAAAGCCGTTGACAATGCTGTTCTCGGCAGCCCATTCCACAGCCTCACTGTAGTAGCGCCCGGTCTTGACATCGGAGAAGGTACCGCTGTTCTTCGTGGCAGGCTCGCCTTCCATTCTGTAGAGAATGGTAACGACCATGCCGCGTGTCAGTTCCGCGTTCGGGCTGAACAGCGTATTGCTCGTGCCGTTCATGATGTTTTTCTCGTACAGGTACTTGACTGCGTCATAGTACGGATCCGATGGCTTTACATCCGTGAACGGGAACTTCGAGCCGCTGCTTCCCGGGAGAACCGGAATGATGATGGGAAGATCAGGTTCAGGCTCTTCTTCCTTTTCGCGGCGGATAATCGTAAACGTAATCTTAACCTTCAGGCCGGCAGCATCCACCATTTCGACCGTAACGACGTTCTCGCCAAGTTCCAGCGCAATCTTCTTCTCGAAGCTTGCTACATGACGCTTGCCTGCGGGCGTTGACATCGCGCCGTCCTCAAAGATCACATTATCACCATTGATGGCCAACTCTCTGCCGGCAAAGTAGCTGGTAACATCGCCGCTTAGGAGGAAGGTGCTGTCTGTCGTGTAGATGGTCGCGCCATCTGCCACACCGGCCTGATCAAAGCTGAGCGTTGTCGGCTCCGGCAGATAGAACAGGCGGTAGGTGGTGCTGCTGGTAGTACCAAAATCCTCTACCGTGAAGATGGACATGTAGTTGACGCCAACATTCAGTTTGAAGTCAAACGCAAACTCCATCGGGTCGTCAAGGCTTACATATTCACCGTTTGCATAAACCTCCAGAACCGCGTCGTCCGCAGCCTTGCCGGTCACATGGATTCTGCCTTCGGAATCCAGGTCCTCCGGTGTGAACACGAACGGGAACTACATATCATCCATCGGCTTGATCCACTCAAAGCCCATCAGGCTGACAATGCTGTCCGGATCGTCGAGAATATTCATATCCTCAATTCTGTCTCAATCTTCATTCAAGCGGAAAATATCGTCATTTTCCACACGAACGAAGTAGTAGGACTTGACGCCCAGAACATTCGTTACCGTGATATACCGCTAATAAATAATTTCCTTTCATTCTCATCAAAAGAATTACCACCAATAAATGTTTGGCACCACGCTTCCATAGCGGAGCCTATGTAAGAATAAGAGGATGTCGGCCCATATCCTACAATATCCATTATGTAGTCGCAAAATAAAATCGCTGTATTATCATTCGCCAGTTTTACGACTTGCCAGCTAATTGTATTATTGTTCCGCTTGCCTAATGCAATATGTGTTCCAACCGATATTTGTTTATTTGTTGACTTTGTTCCCGCAGATGTACTATATGTAGCATTCTTCACTGCGAAGATCTCTGTCGTCAGCGCAGCCAGCATGCACAGGGCGAGTGCAAGGGCGGTGAGGCGGCGGAGGAATCCAGACTGCTTTTTCATGGTAAATCCCTCTTTCTTCTCTTATTTTTAGTGAATACTACTTAGTTCTATTGTACACAGGAAAAATCTTCTTCGCAACAGGTTTACAGAAAAAATGGAGAAAATCGGTGAAGATTTTCTCCATTCAAGCATATCAATGCGGTTCATTTTTTATGGAATGGTGTGGATTACGCAGAATCCCGTAGGGGTCGATGCCCACATCGACCCGGCAGGATGCACCGTACTTTACGGGAATCTTCGGCGAATTCGCAACTTTCCAACGGGCCGATGTGGGCATCGGCCCCCTACAGGATGCGGCACGAATTTGCGGTTTCCCATCGGGCAGAGCCTCGTTTCTACCAACTGCATTGGGTTCCGGAATATTGGCTGTTATCCTACTCCACCCGCCTGAATTCTCCCTGAGAGAACACACGCTCGAATCCGAGCGACAGATACAGATGATACGAAACCGGATTCTTCCGGTCGACGTTCAGCGTCGCGCGCTTCCCGGACGCCAAAATCTCGTTTTTTGCGCTGTTGACCACCTTGCGCGCATAGCCCCTTCCGCGGTATTCGTCCCGTGTGTAGACGAGCACGAGCCGCAGATCATCTCCTGTGGCCGGCGCGATGCGCGCCATGCTGACGATTTTTCCATCAGCCCGGATGACCCGGATCGAATCGAGCACCTTCCGGAACGACTCCTTTTCCGGTTTGTCCAGCAACCCGCAGTCGGCCACGAACCGCTGCGCGCAGTCAAAAATTTCGTCCAGATCGT
>ERZ779660.1541-NODE-1541-length-11387-cov-1.804801_pt1 | contig 11387 bp, 12 predicted proteins | sample MGYA00511906_ERZ779660 | MGnify/ENA primary metagenome ERZ779660 (study PRJEB29588, sample SAMEA2156906) | human gut metagenome | biome: human gut; feature: human-associated habitat; material: faeces | place: Denmark | collected 2008/2010 ... | reverse complement strand
TATCCAATCTGTTGATAGTCAAATAAAACCTACCTGATTACAACAAATATACGAAATAATTCAAAATATGGTGCAGTATTCTGGGGATATACGTATTTTTGTAAATGAACAATTCTTAAAAATGGATTGTTTGTGAATTTATGATTAAGATTAAAAAGGAAAAACAAGTTATGAATAAGAAGTATTTTGCAGCTGCAGCTTTGGCTTGCGCACTGATGAGTTGTGGAACCGGAAAGAATTCGGTAGCAGTAGTAGACTTTACAGGGGAATGGAATATTGTAGAAGTGAACGGAGAAAAAGTGAGTGCGGAAAATGCACCATTCTTGGGTTTTGACAAGGACGGACATCGCTTGTATGGCAATGCTGGATGCAATCGCCTGATGGGAAGCTTTGAATTGGATACCCTGAATGCCGGAAAAGTGAAATTTGGTCAGGTGGCTGCTACCCGGATGATGTGTCCGGATATGACGTTGGAGCAGAATGTGCTGGAAGCATTGAATAAAGTGGCTGGATATGAAACAGTAGGTGAAGATGTAGCATTGAATGATGCGGAAGGTAAGCCGGTAATATTGTTGCAGAAGCGTGAAGTGGCAGAGGTTTCTGTAAACGACTTGAATGGTGCCTGGGAAATTGTATCTGTAAAAGGCAATCCTGTAGGAGAAATGGAAAAACAGCCGCAATTGGTTTTCAATGTAGCAGAAAAAAGAGTACACGGTAATGCCAGCTGCAATACGATAAACGGTTCTTTCACACAGGAAGAAGGACAGGCTGCTTCCCTCCGTTTCAGTCAGATGATTTCTACCATGATGGCATGCCCGAACATGGATGTGGAGTCTTCTATCTTGAAAGCTTTGGATGAAGTACGTAGCTTTGAAATCAAGTCAGACGGAACCGTAAGCCTTTTGGGAGCAGATGGAACAGAAGTGCTGTCATTGAAGAAACTGGCCGAAACAGAAGTCGAGGCTTGATAAATCTGCCGGCTGTAGTATAAGGTCCGAGGAAAAATATTATCTTTGCAGAAAGAAGCATAAACCTTATAATAATATGACTAAAAAAATACTTTTGTTGGGTTCCGGGGAACTCGGAAAGGAATTTACCATTGCTGCCCAGCGTTTGGGACAGTATGTAATTGCGTGTGACTCTTATGCAGGTGCACCGGCTATGCAGGTGGCAGATGCATGCGAGGTATTCAGTATGTTGGATGGAGAAGCTTTGGACCGTGTGGTAGAAAAGTATCGTCCGGATATAATTGTTCCTGAAATAGAAGCAATTCGTACTGAACGGCTTTATCACTTGGAAAAAGAAGGTATACAGGTTGTACCAAGTGCCCGTGCGGTGAATTTTACGATGAACCGTAAGGCTATCCGTGATTTGGCAGCGAAGGAACTGGGACTGAAGACGGCAAAGTATTTTTACGCTTCTTCTTATGAAGAACTGAAGGAAGCTGCCGGAAAGATCGGCTATCCTTGTGTCATTAAGCCGTTGATGTCTTCTTCAGGTAAGGGACAGTCTGTCGCCAAGAGTGAGGAAGACTTGAAGTATTCTTGGGAATACGGATGCAGCGGAAGCCGTGGGGATATTAAGGAACTCATTGTAGAAGAGTTCATTCACTTTGACAGTGAGATTACCCTGTTGACCGTGACACAGAAGGATGGTCCTACTTTGTTCTGTCCTCCTATCGGACACGTGCAGAAAGGTGGTGACTACCGTGAAAGTTTCCAGCCGGCTCATATTGCACCGGAACATCTGGCTGAGGCTCAGCAAATGGCAGAGAAGGTGACTCGTGCTTTGACGGGTTATGGCTTGTGGGGAGTAGAATTCTTCCTGAGCCACGAAAACGGAGTTTATTTCTCTGAATTGTCTCCTCGTCCGCATGATACAGGAATGGTTACACTGGCCAATACACAAAATCTGAACGAGTTTGAGCTGCATTTATATGCAGTGTTGGGACTCCCGATTCCAGGTATTACACAGGAACATATCGGAGCCAGTGCCGTCATTCTTTCTCCTGTTTCCGGCCAGAAGGCACCGCAGTATAGAGGAGAGGAACTTGTTTGCTCTCAGCCTAATACCTATCTTCGTATTTTCGGAAAACCTACTACCCGCTTGAACCGTCGTATGGGAGTAGTAGTTTGCTATGACAAGAATGACGGTGATTTGGATGCACTGCGTGACAAGTGTAAGTCACTGGCTGCCAAGGTAGAAGTATATTGAGAATTGATTTATGTCATGAAAAATGCATAAATAAACGAAAAACTTCATTGCTATGTTTTAGAAATATGTTTTAAATACATATATTTGCGCCCGCAAAATTAAACTAAACATAAATGGCAGAAAACAAAACAGTGAAGTATCATATTCCTCATAGAGGGATATATATGTATTCTCATGTACACGAAGGAAAAACTGAAATGATTGTGCTGAATAGCACTGGCTCAGAACAAATTCTGGATAGTGAGTGCTATACTGTCTTGACTAAGGATTCTAAAGAAGGTAGAGATGTTTCGAGTGGGAAAAAGATTGACTTGACAAAGAATCTGGTAATATCTCCTCGTAAATCATTGATTATTGAATTCTGAGAAATGTTTATAAATAAGGAGACTGTCGTGATGCTGAATCGGACAGTCTCCTTATTTTTATACCATATCGTCTCCAGCTTTGGTGTATTTTACGCGAATTGTCTTATGGAACGGTATGAAACGTGAAACAATGGCTATGACCAGTGAGATGACAAACAGATAGCCTAATATATGCTTGAGCGAAAGCAGAAGGCTTTGCTGCTGTAGAGTGGCATAGAGTGTCTGGGTAGCCATTTGTGTAGCTTCTGTATATTCGTGTCCTTGTGCCAGATGCTGTGTGAGGGACTGATTGAACTGGCTGGCAGCCAACGGGTCGGTCTGACTGATTGTTTCGGACAGGGAGTACATGTATTTTTGCTCCAGCCGGTAGAGGGTATTGCTGTAAAAAGAGGTTGCCAGAATGGGGGCAGTACCGAACGGAAGCAAATCAGGAAAAAGGCATTGGCCAGCAGGAATTTAGGATTTAGCTCCTCTACGGCGAACAGGGCAAAGGCTATGATGAGTACCAGCATGCCTAACCCTCTTAAGAATACAGGAAGAAAAAGCATCTCGTACGTGCTTTCAGGAGAAACCGTGAAATACAATATTCCGCCAGATCGTGACAAGTGAAGAAGGGACGGACGTGCGGATGAACATTCCGGACAGCGCGGCTGGAAGCGCGCAGCAGGAGAAAACGATCGGCTATGAGAAAACGGAACCGCCACCGCTGCCAGCGGAACCACCAGAAGCAGATGAATGCTTCCAATGCATATCCCGGCAGCAGATAGATGTAAAGCTGGTACGTGTGTGTACTGTCCACCTTCAGAATGCTGGTCATATAATTGGTCAGCAGGGTGGTAGAGGTACTGAAAAACATGACCAGCATCATGTAGAGATAACCTACGATGGCTTTTGGCTGGTACAATGGGGCCAGGTTTACGTACGGCTGCTTGGAGTGATATTGTTTCCAGATGAAGAAAGCGATTAAGATGGGAGCAATGACCAGATAGAGCCGGATTTTAAAAGAAGACATCCAGTCGAGTACTTTCCCATAGTTAATGACGTACATCAGCATCAGTAATCCGGTAGCAATGACAAGCATTTCCCGGATGTGCAGTTCCGAAAGCCGGATGGGTTTAAGCGGCCGATTGTGACGGAAACAGACGATGACAATCAGAATGGATGCCATAAGCATCATCATCATGAAGTAATACATGTATTGCCAGTTGTAGTGATAGGCCAGTTCGGCGGTAACGATCATGGACACTTGTCCTCCGGCAAATACTAACGGGTAGAAATAGGAGTAGAACTCACTTCGTACATTTTTCGGACTGAAAATTTTGGTCGCTCTTCGGATGAACCAAAGCATGAGAAATCCTTTCAGGAAGCCGATAAAGAAACTGCAGATGATGACCAGGTCAATATTCTGCGAACGGGCGCATACCCAGCTGAGCAGGAACTGTATGCTCAGGTCGGTCAGTAGCAGAAACTTGGATGAAAGGGCATCAAGTACCTTGGGTACGATGGGGTAGGCTATGGCCATTCCGGCCGAAGCAGCATAGTATCCCATGGTGATGTCTTCTGTATTGGTTCCCAGTGTACTGGATACTTCGAGCATACTGCCGGTGTAGGAGCCGTTCAGCATGGTTACGGGAAGGATGATAAAGAAGATACATATCATCCCCAACCAGTCGGGAACCCATTGACGTACGGGGACGTCGAGTTGTTTCATGGTCATCATTTGCGTAAGGCTTCTGTTTCTACCATCATTCCGGCTCTCAGGCTGCTCATTTCTTCCGGAGTTATGTCTTTCAGGTCAATTCTTACGGGGATACGCTGTTGTACTTTGACAAAGTTTCCGGCAGAATTGTCGGTAGGAACCAGCGAATATTTGGAGCCGGTGGCTTCCGAAATGGCCGTTACAGTGCCGTGAAAGACTTTTCCAGGGAGGGCATCTACCTTGATGCGCACTTCTTGTCCGATGTAAATATGGATAATCTGTGTTTCCTTGTAATTGGCTGTCACCCATTTATCCGTATTCCGAACCAGATACGAGATGGTTTGTCCTGCCTGTACATATTGACCGGGTTCCAGGGTTCGGCGTCCCATATAGCCGTCATACGGAGCCGTCAGTACGGTATATGACAAATTAAGACGGGCCAAATCCAGGCTGGCTTCCTTGCTCAAGATGGCTGCTTCTGCGCTGGTGGTTCGTCGGGTCGTTTCTGTGAACTGCGACTGAGCCGCTTTTCGCTGTTCTAACAATGCCTGATAGCGGGCCTGGGCTGCTTCGTAAGACGCTTTGGCCTGTTCGTATTGTTGTTCGGGTACAGATTCCTCTTTGAGCAGTCTGGCAAAACGGTGGTAGTCCTGCTCCAGCTGCCACAATTTGGCTTTCGCTTCGGCAATGTTGGCGTCTTGCACGGCGATGTTGGTTTGTGAAGTCTCTATGCCGGAATGAAGTACCTCTTTGGAGCCTTTTACATCCAGCAGGGCAGCTTCCGCCTCTTTCACCTTTATCTGATACTCACGGTTGTCCAGTATCAGCAGTGTATCTCCCTGATGTACATACTGATGTTCTTTGAAGCGTACTTCCTTGATGTAGCCGGAGGCACGGATGTTCAGCGGACTTACGTACTGGTCAATAAAGGCATCGTTCGTAATTTCATAATGAATGTATTTCCAAAAGTAATTGGCCACCCATATCAGTCCGGAGCCGGCAATCAGAATGCATAGAAAGTTGAGCGGGATGTTCTGCAGTCTTCTTTTCCGGAGTTTCTTGTGTGTATCTTGTAGCGTCATATTCTTTATAGTTTAGTGAAGTTATAATCTTCCGCAAGCTTTTTGCAGCTGGTAGTAGGTGTAAATGATTCTGGTGCGCGAAGAAGTCAACTGTAGCTCGGCATTGAGCAACACGGAATTGGCATCCAGCAGGTCGGTGAGTATGGCCAGCTGGTTCATGTAACGGTTTTGCATGATGCGATAGTTTTCCTGTGCCTGGCGGACCGACAATTCCCAAGCTTCTTCTTCCTGCAAGGCTTCCTTGTGGCGCAGGATGGCACTGTAAATATCCATCTGCAGCTGTTGTTTTTTCAGTTCTTCTTCTTTTTTCTGTACGGCAACCTGAAGCTGGCTTTCCTTGATTTTGTGTCCGTTCTTGAATAAGGAGGAGAGAGGATATGATACAGAAAGTCCGATGTTCCAGTTATTGTTGTATAAGTCGGTCATGGTACGCGTAATGGGGCGGGCCAGGGTGTTCGACGCATACAGGTTGATGTTCGGCCTGCGTGAGGCACGGTCTATTTCTATCTGGTTCTGGGCCAGTTCGGTTTCCTTGCGTAGCAGTTGCATGCCTGGTGCCTGCTCGTAGGCTGACAAGAGGTATTCGTCGTAGCTGTCCAGTGGAGTGGTACGTTGAAGCAGTGTCGTGTCGGGCGTAATAATCGGGTTACGGTCGTTTCCTAACAACAGGTTCAGTTGTTGCGACACGATGTGAATGCTGTTTTCCGTTTCCTGCAAAGACAGCCGGTCATTGGTCAGTTGCATTTCGCTGCGCAATACGTCATTGTTGGTGATAAGTCCCTCTTTCTTCATTTGACGTATATCTTGCAGGCGACGTTCTGATTCTTCGATGTTACGGGTAAGTACAAGATGCCGTTTGAATAAGGTAAAAAGCGTCAGGTACTGGTTGAGTAATCCCAATTTGATGTCGGCCTGATTCGTCATCCGCTGCAGTCTGGCTATTTCGGTTTCAATGTCTGCCTTTTGGATGGAACGGCGGATTTTTCCTCCCTGATAAAGCGGCTGGTTAAAGTCGACTGTGTAATTCTGCGACCAGTCTGGAGTATCAGGGTAGGTGGGGTTGGAAAGTCCGTTCTGAAAGACCACGGGCTGACCGATGATGCCTCCTTTCAGCCCTATTTCCAGGTCAGGAAGCAGGTCGGTTTTGCATACAATTTCCTTTCATAAGCCATTCTTTCTTTCAGGCTGTCACTCTGCAATTGCAGGCTGCTTTTTATGCCCGATTCGAACAGTTGTTCGACCGAGAGAAATAAAGAATCCTGCTGTGCCTGTGCAGAGACAGCCCCCAACAGACTACCTGTAAAAATCAGTTTTCGGATGATGTTAGAAACCTTCAAGGACATTTTGTACCGTTTTTAATTCAGATAATATCTTTGCCGTTCGTTCGGTAGACAATATTTCTTCTGCATTGGCGTATACCAGATTAAGAATCGGGCGAATCTGGACTTTAAGTGCTTCCCCTTCAGGAGTGAGGTATACCAGCTTGTTGCGTCGGTCATTCGTATCCTCTTTCCGGTAGACATATCCCTTCTTTTCCAGGTTGTTCATCAGATTGGTCAGGCAGGCTTTGTCCTTGGCTGTACGCTCTGCCAGGGCCTGTTGGGTAATACCCTGTTCATGCCAGAGACTGCTTAAAACTTGAAGATTTCGAAGGTGATGCCGGCATTATTATCTTTTAGGGTGCGTTGCATGGCACGTCGAAAGGCCATGCGAGTGCGGAAAATTTGTATCATGAGTTCCCGGAACTCGTTTCCTTCTTTCATTTTATGAAGTGATTTTTTAGTTATCCGGCTACAAATATAGTTCTTTTTTTGAAGTAGTAAAATATTTGACTATTTTGTGGGGAGAAACCTGTGCTTTCATTTGAAAGCGGAGGGGGAAATTCTCAGTACTTCCGAAGGAGTACTCCTGTACTTTCAAGGCAGTACTCGAATACTTTCGGGGAAGTACTCCAGTACTTCCGAAGAAGTACTGAGAAGTGATAATAGGTTTATAATGAGTGGGTTAGAATTCTAGGTAACCGTTCTCTTGCCGGATGATTTCCTCGGAAACCAAGTAGGATACCACTTTCATCAGGTGATTTTCAGGCACTTGCATTTTGTCCTTTATCTCTTGCAACGAAAGCGGATTTTCTTTCAGTAACGCTTGCAGTTGCTGACTGATGGCTTCAAACTCTCCGGACTTTAGGCCGGACTGATGTTGCTGCAGGCATACGTCACACTGCCCGCAATTGTGCTCATTCTTTTCGCCGAAATAGCGTAACAGCATCCGGCTTCGGCAGCGGTTTTCGCTTTCTGCATATTCTATCATGGCGTTGATACGCTGCACATAGCTTTCTTTTCTGTCTTCGTAGACTTCCTTACTTAAATAAACGCGTTCCGTTTCTTGTCTTTCGCGTGTATAGATAATGTAAGGTGTCTTTTTGGCGGGAATATAATGCAGGATATGCTGCCGGCTCAGCGAGAGCAGGGTTTCATATATTTGCTGTTTGCTCAGTCCCGAACGGGTCGACAGATTGTCTTCACTGATATAAGCATAGTCCGTGAAAAGTCCGGTGTAGCTTCTCAGTAGGATACGAATCAGTTTTTCTGTGTATTCGCTTTGTTCGTGGATGCGGTACAGTTCTTCCTTGGTGATGGTAAACATGATACGCGAGACATTGTCCTGCTCATCAGTATATTCCAGATAGCCTGCGCGAGTCAGGATTTTCAAGGCACTGTCGGTCTGTACGGGAAAATGCTTGAAGTTACGGCAGAATTCATCGATGTTGAACGCGAAGGTGCAGCCTCTTCCGTCTCCCATGGCCATTTGGTAATAGAAGTTGATGTCTTCGTAAATCTTACGGATGTAACTTTTTTCGGGAAATGTATCGCTTACCCGCTGTTTAAGTGTGATTTTATCGCGGGCACAGAACAGCAGTACGGCATAGGCTTTCATGCCGTCTCTTCCTGCTCGTCCGGCTTCCTGAAAGTAGGCTTCGGGCGAGTCGGGTACGTCGGCATGGATAACCACGCGTACGTCTGGTTTGTCGATTCCCATACCAAAGGCGTTGGTGGCTACCATTACACGGAATTCTCCTTTCAGCCAAGCTTTTTGTCGGGAATCTTTGGTCTCATCATTGAGTCCGGCATGATAAAAAGTGGCTGTGATGTGGTTTCGGTTCAGGAACAGAGAAATCTCTTTCGTCTTTTTCCGGTTGCGGGTATAGACAATTCCCGACCCGTTGACGCGTTGCAGGATATGGAGTAGTTCACTTTCCTTGTCTTCTGTATGACGTACTACATAGGCCAGGTTTTTCCGCTCAAAGCTCATGCGGAACACATTTTCCTGGCGGAACTGAAGGCGTTGCTGGATATCACTGACCACTTCCGGAGTGGCAGTGGCCGTCAGTGCGATGACGGGAACACCCGGGAGCAGCTGACGTATATCCGCTATTTTCAGGTAAGCAGGGCGGAAGTCGTATCCCCATTGTGAAATGCAGTGTGATTCATCTACGGTGATGAGGCTGACATGCATGCTGCGGAGTTTGATTTGAAAGATTTCGGTGTCCAGTCTTTCCGGAGATACATAAAGGAATTTGTAGTCGCCGAAGATGCAGTTCTCCAATGCGATGACAATCTCTTCGCGCGTCATGCCGGAGTAGATGGCGGTTGCCTTGATGCCCCGTTCGCGCAAGTTTCTCACCTGGTCTTTCATCAGGGCAATCAGAGGGGTAATGACCAGGCATAACCCTTCTTGGGCGAGGGCGGGCACTTGAAAGGTGATGGATTTACCACCACCTGTGGGCATGAGTCCCAATGTGTCCCGGCCTTCGCCTATGCTGCGGATAATGTCTTCCTGTATGCCTCGGAAATTGTCATATCCCCAGTATTGTTTCAGGATTTTTCGGTAGTCAGTCATGAGCCGCTAACTTCGACTGGGCTTGATGTCTTCTATCTGTAGTTGGATTTCTCCCCGCTTATGAGTATTTTCCTCAATGGTATAACAGATGTTGAACGACTGTTTGGTCTTGATGTAACGCACCTGTGAACTTTGTCCGAAAGCGATACCGTTCATGACGTTGTTCGACTTGTTGTCCACCAGTTCCAGTTTGATGTGTTCCTGATCTCTTCCTACCACCTTGCTGGTACCATAATCGTACACATTCAAGGTCGCGAAAACAGGCTTGTGGTTCTCCGGACCAAATGGGTTGAACTTCTTCAGGTCGAAGAAAAACTTCGGAGTGATGTCTCTGAAGTCCAGCTGTGCATCAATCTGGATGGTAGCGTTAGTCTGCTCCGGAAGAATGTGGTTGGTCACGTATTCTTCAAACCGTCTGGTAAATTCCGGCACATTTTCCACCTTCATGGATAAACCGGCCGCATAGGTATGTCCGCCAAAATTCTCCAGCAGGTCACGGCAATGTTCTATGGCTTTGTATACATCGAAGCCGGAAACAGAACGTGCTGATCCCGTAGCCAGGTTCTCGGTACGTGTCAAGACCACGGCAGGACGGTAGTAGATTTCCGTCAGACGCGAAGCGACAATTCCGATGACTCCCTTGTGCCAGTCCTCATTGAAAATCACGATAGACCTTCTTTCAGACAAGTTGGACAGGTTATCCACGATTTTATTGGCCTCTTCTGTCATGTTCTTGTCGAGGTCCTTACGCGTTTCGTTGTAGCTGTTGATGCGGTTGCTCTTTTTCAATGCAGAAGCAAAATCCTTTTCAATCAGCAAGTCGACCGCTTCCTTTCCGTTTTGTATTCTTCCCGAAGCATTGATGCGGGGACCTATCTTGAATACGATGTCGCTCATCGTAATTTCTTTTTCAGCCAGTCCGCATACATCAATAATGGCTTTCAGTCCGATGCTGGGGTTGGCATTGAGCTGACGCAGTCCGTGATAGGCCAAAATACGGTTTTCACCCATAATAGGTACAATGTCGGATGCGATGCTGACCGCTACCAAATCGAGCAGGGGGGTAAGCTGATGAAACTCGATGCCGTTGTTCTGGGCAAAGGCTTGCATAAACTTGAATCCTACTCCGCAGCCAGACAGGTGTTCGTATGGATACGTAGAATCCGGACGCTTGGCATTCAGAATGGCGGCAGCAGGAGGAAGTACCTCATCGGGCACATGATGGTCGCAGATAATGAAATCGATGCCTTTTTCTTTGGCGTAACTGATTTCTTCTACCGCTTTAATACCACAGTCCAGTACGATGACCAGTTTTACTCCGGTAGAGTAAGCATAGTCGACTCCCTTTTTTGACACACCATACCCTTCATTATATCTGTCGGGGATATAATAATCGATGTTCGAGTAGAACTGTTGAAGAAATTTGAAAACAAGGGCGACAGCCGTAGTGCCGTCCACGTCATAATCTCCATACACCAGGATACGCTCTTTTCGTCCCATGGCCAGGTTTAGGCGTTCCACTGCCACGTCCATGTCGTTCATCAGGAACGGGTCGTGCAGGTCCGAAAGCTGGGGGTTGAAAAATTTCTTAGCCTTCTCTAACGTGTCTATGCCTCTCTGTACGAGTAGATTGGCCAGGACCGGGGAGATGCCCGTCGCGGCAGCCATCCTGAGCACGGCAGCGAGCTTCGCCACCGCCTCGGAATCGCCCTGCGGTTTCACTACCCATCGTTTTTCTATAGGCATACGAATTGTTATTTATATATTTTAACATTCAAATTCTCGCATAAATCTTCGACGAGGCGTCGTTTGACCTCCTCCATCGGAACCGGGCGACCGATCTCCTTTTCGATCGACGTGGCACCCCGGTCCGTAAACCCGCAGGGGTTGATATGGGTGAAATAACGCAAATCGGTTGCCACATTGAGTGCGAAGCCGTGCATGGTCACGTAACGCGACGCCCGCACACCGATCGCGCAGATCTTACGCGCCGGCTGCGCTCCTTCGATCCAGACGCCCGAGGCGCCGGCGATGCGTCCGGCCCGGATGCCGTAACGGGCTACCGTCCGGATGACTGCGCCCTCGAGCGCGTCGATGTAGTCGCGCAGCGAAAGTCCGATGCGCTCC
>ERZ779660.1537-NODE-1537-length-11415-cov-2.154577_pt1 | contig 11415 bp, 11 predicted proteins | sample MGYA00511906_ERZ779660 | MGnify/ENA primary metagenome ERZ779660 (study PRJEB29588, sample SAMEA2156906) | human gut metagenome | biome: human gut; feature: human-associated habitat; material: faeces | place: Denmark | collected 2008/2010 ... | reverse complement strand
GTCTTGGTGCGTTTTTGATCCTGCTGGCAGAACCCGGCAAGGCTCTGTGGTTCATTCTCTTTTTGCTCGTTTTACAGCAGGTGGAGGGCAACCTGATTTATCCCAAGGTGGTCGGTAAGTCCGTTGGGCTTCCCGGACTGTTGGTGCTGATGGCTGTCACAATCGGCGGCGAAGCATTCGGCATCTTAGGGATGCTGTTCAGCGTTCCCGTCTGTGCCGTGCTGTTCAGTCTTTATTTAGAGTACATGAAGAACGCACACACCTTTTAAGACGTGGTCTATTTAACATACAGGACGATAACTTACTTCGTGAATGCCGGCTTTAAGATCTTAGCTGACCGCCGTATCCTTGAAATCCACCGCCAAGTCCCCAAAAGTGGACTGTGTAGGCAATAGGCTGACGCGCCTGCTCCAAAACGCTGGGAAGAACCCATGATCGCAGAATCTGCCATTGGACGCAAAAAAAAACGGTGCGACCGTGAAGGTCACACCGTTTTTTACCCAACCACAAGACTTATAGTTCCTTACGGCTGTCAAGCCTTGAATTTACAGGCTTTCGGGCATACAAAAAGCAGATGACGGGAATCGAACCCGCCTCCCCAGCTTGGGAAGCTGGTATTCTACCGATGAACTACATCTGCGTTTCGTATTTTATTATAGCACATTTTTGAAAAAAGTCATCAGGGGAAAAGGAAAAAATCAAAAAAATCAAAAATAGGTAAAATTGGTTTGCTTTTGTAATTAAATAGTGTTAAACTGAAAGCATAAAAGCCAAAGACGGCGTACCTCAGTGAGGTGCGTCGTTTTTTATTTCATAGGAAATGTCGTTTGGTGTTAAATTCCTATGAAATAAAAAATTATAGGAGAAACACAAATGAAAACATTAGAAACCAACGATTGGATTATTTTAAACACAATCATTTATAAAGTCTATACGATGGAAGATTTTGATGAAATGCGAAAAGAACTGTTAGAACAGTTAAAACTGCTGGTGGATTTTGACAGTGCTGATTTTTATCTGGCATCCGTGGAGGATGAAAAGAAACTGGACCGGCCGGTGATGTATAATTGCGACAGTAATCTATCGGAAGAATATGAGGAACTGGATTACAGCAGAGGGATTATGCTCAGCGGGAAATCGCTGATTTATCGGGAGACGGATATTATCAGTGATGAGTCGCGTGTGGAAATGGAATATTATAAGAAGGTATATAAGCCCAATAACTGGCATTATTCGCTGCAGGTTGTGATCGCAAAAGATCATCATTTCCTCGGTACAATTACGTTTTATCGTACCATTGGAAAGGAAAATTTTAAATACGATGACATTTTTGTTCTCGATATGCTCAAAGACCATCTGGCCTATCGGATGGAAAAGCATCAAAGACGGGCAGGGGAGGAAGGAGAAAAGCTTACGGTAACGCAGGCCGTGGAACAATATGGACTGACGCGGCGGGAGGATACGATCCTTCGAAATCTGATGCAGGGAAAGGAAAATCCGGTGATCTGCGAGGAACTGACCATCAGCACCAATACGCTCAAAAAACATATTTTAAACATATACCGGAAACTGGGAATACGCAATCGTGTACAACTGTTTAAAATGATCCGGGAGCATGATGAAGCCGGATAGAAGTTATAGGAATTGAGACTTGTTCAGGGCAGAGTACAATGCTATAATGAGGAATGGATTTTACGCAACAATTCAAGAATTGGAGAAATGGCATGTACCGAAAAACTGTAGAGGAATTGCAAAAGGACCAGAGAGAAAAGCTGGTCATCGATATAAGAAGTGAGCAGGATTATATAAAGGAAACTTATCCCGGCGCAAAACATATTTTCTGGGAAGAATTTATGGAGCACATTGGGGAGATCCCGAAGGAGCTGCCAGTGTATCTGTTTTGCTATACCGGGCAAAGAAGCGATGAAATTGCGGAAGATTTGTCAGAACAAGGGTATGAGATTTACAGCATTGAGGGAGGATACCGTTCCTATCTGCGCAAGAAACTGGCCGATTTTATGAAGGAAGATGACGGGACTGCAGAACGATTAGCAGACAAGGCTGCTGATGCGGAACGAAGCATTATTAAAAAATTTAAAAAGACCGTATGGAGACCTTTTACAAAAGCGATCAATGCGTATGAAATGATACAGGATGGAGATAAGATTGCAGTGTGCATATCCGGAGGAAAGGATTCCATGCTCATGGCAAAGTTATTTCAGGAGCTGGAACGGCACGGAAAGAAAAATTTTGAAGTTGTTTTTCTGGTTATGAATCCGGGATATAATGAGGTGAATTACCAGACAATATTAAATAATGCGAAAATGCTCAATATTCCGATTACGGTGTTCCGGACAGAAATTTTTGATACGGTTGTGGATATTACGGATTCCCCGTGCTATCTTTGCGCACGGATGCGCAGAGGGTATCTGTACAGTAAAGCACGGGAATTAGGATGCAATAAGATCGCGCTTGGACACCACTTTGACGATGTCATCGAGACCATTGTGATGGGAATGTTGTACGGTGCGCAGATTCAGACGATGATGCCGAAGCTGCACAGTACAAATTTTGAGGGAATGGAACTGATCCGCCCGCTGTATCTTGTGAGGGAAGCGGATATCATTCACTGGGCACAGTACAATGACCTGCATTTCATTCAGTGTGCCTGTCGTTTTACCGAAGGGTGTGCATCCTGTGGAGGAACAGAAAAAGGGTCAAAGAGAGCAGATGTGAAGCGTCTGATCCATAGTCTTGAACAGGAGAATCCTTATGTAGCCAAAAATATTTTCCGCAGTGTGGAGAATGTAAATTTAAATACCGTGATTGGATATAAAAAAGATGGAGTGAGACATCATTTCCTGGATACCTATGAGGATGCCGGAAAAACGAAAGAGGAATAAAAAACCGGATACCGCTGCTGGTGATAAACAAAAGCGGTATCCGGTTCTTTTTATGTATTTACAAGATCCCCGGCGGGACAGATTATTCTGCGTCTCTTGACAGATGAAGATGTTTTTTGATGGCAGCAAAGCTTTCTGCGCTGATCACATGCTCGATACGGCATGCATCTTCTGTAGCTACTTTTGGATCGACACCCAATGCGACCAGTCCTTTGGAAAGCAGCTCATGCCGCTCGTAGATCATTTCTGCGATGGCACGACCTTCGTCTGTCAGATATATAAATCCGGCGTCTGTGACCGTGATCTGATTTTTTTCACGGAGATTTTTCATGGCGATACTGACACTTGATTTTTTAAAGCCAAGTTCGTTGGCAATGTCAACGGAACGCACCACCGGAAGTTTTTTACTTAATATTAAAATAGTCTCTAAATAATTCTCGGATGATTCCGTACTATGCATGATTGATTCCTCCCAATGTTACCTTTTGTTTCATTAAGTAGGATTATAACATAATCTGCGTAAATGGTCTAGCAAAAAAATTAACAAAAGTTGTTGACAACTAATGAGAGTTAGTATATACTAACATTGAATCAGAAAAAACGTATGGATCGTCCTCTTTGTTTGATGGAAGGAGTGGTAGTAATGGGTACCGCAATTGTATTAATCATCTTGTTAGTAGTGGTTTCTCTTGTGATTAGAAGCATCATCAAAGACAAAAAAAATGGAAAATCCATAACCTGTGGTGGTGACTGCAAGAACTGTCATGGGTGCCATTAATTAAATGTTCAACATACTTTATTGCAAAGAGACTGGCTTGTGCCGGTCTTTTTGTCGTTGCCTGGTTCCGGGAGAGGACGGGTAAAGCTGTTGAATCCCCTGGGTGTGAGTGTTATAATGGTTCAGGCAAATAAATATAAAGGAAAAGGGATTATGAGAAAATTACTGATTTATCTGAACGAATACCGCAAAGAATGTATTCTGGCGCCGCTGTTTAAGCTGTTAGAAGCATCTTTTGAGCTGATTGTTCCGCTTGTTGTGGCAGCGATTATTGATCATGGAATTGCGGCATCAAACAAGTCTTATATTTTTAAGATGGGAGGCGTTATGGTGCTGCTTGCACTGATCGGACTGGCATGTTCGATTACGGCACAGTACTTTGCGGCGAAAGCGGCGGTAGGGTTTTCTACCAAAGTCCGCTATGCACTGTTTTCCCATATTCAGAAACTGTCTTTTTCGGAAATGGATACCATTGGGACTTCTACGCTGATCACACGTATGACCAGCGATATCAACCAGACGCAGTCGGGCGTCAATATGGTACTCCGGCTGTTTTTAAGGTCTCCGTTTATTGTATTTGGTGCCATGATCATGGCATTTACCGTGGATGTAAAGGCAGCGCTGATTTTCGTCGTTACAATTCCACTTTTGTCGGTTGTTGTTTTTTCCGTGATGCTTGTCAGTATTCCGCTGTTTAAGAAGGTACAGCGCGGGCTTGATGAGGTTCTCGGACACACGCGGGAAAATTTAGACGGTGCCCGTGTCATCCGTGCCTTTAACAAGCAGGAAGAGGAAACGAAGGATTTTAATGAGAGCAACGCTTATCTGACAAAGATTCAGATGCTGGTAGGAAGAATTTCCACATTGATGAACCCTCTGACTTATGTGATTATTAATTTCGCAATTATTGCGGTGATCTGGGTCGGAGGCCGGCAGGTTGACATCGGACGGATCAGTCAGGGTGAGGTGATTGCACTGGTAAACTATATGTCACAGATACTGGTGGAGCTGGTAAAACTTGCAAATCTGATCATTACCATCAATAAGGCGATTGCCTGTGGAAACCGTATTCAGGAGGTGCTTGAGGTAGTACCGACGATTACGGATTCTGTCACAGAGACAAAGAAAAGCGCATCCAGTGAACTGGAGGTGGAATTTTCCCATGTTTCTATGAAATATGCGGGAAATGCGCAGGATTCTCTTACAGATATTAATCTGAAAGTGAAAAAAGGACAGACAATCGGAATTATCGGTGGAACCGGTTCCGGTAAAAGTTCGGTGGTCAACCTGATCCCGCGTTTTTACGATGTATCCCAGGGAAGTATAAAAGTTGCGGGAACCGATGTGCGTGAGTATCCGCTTGCGGATCTGCGGCAGCGCATTGGTGTTGTCATGCAGAAAGCCGTATTGTTTCAAGGAACGATTGCACAGAATCTGCGCTGGGGAAATCCGGATGCGACAGAGGAACAGTTGTGGCATGCGATTGAAGTGGCTCAGGCAGCGGATGTGGTAAAGGGAAAAGAAGGCGGTCTGGATTATGTGATTGAACAGGGCGGACGAAATCTCTCCGGCGGACAAAAGCAGCGTCTGACGATTGCCCGTGCCGTTGTAAAAGATCCGGAGATTCTGATTCTCGATGACAGTGCATCGGCACTGGATTTTGCCACCGATGCGCGCCTGAGGGCCGCACTGCGTAATCTGCAGGGAAATAAAACCATATTTATTGTTTCCCAGAGAACTTCCTCCATCCAGTTTGCAGACCAGATACTGGTGATGGATGACGGACAGGCAGTGGGACTGGGAACGCATGAGGAGTTGCTTGAAAACTGTGAAATTTATCGTGAGATTTATGAATCTCAGTTTAAGAAAGAAGATCTGAGAAAGAACGGAGGTGCAGGAAATGTCTAAGCAGAAGAATATGACCGGACAGATTGCAACACTGAAAAAAGTGATGCATTATCTGAAACACTATATTCCCATACTGATTCTGTCTGTTGTGCTGGCAACGGTGACAGTGGCACTGACACTGTATTTCCCGATTCTGACCGGACGGGCGATTGACCTGATTCTGGACAAAGGAAATGTGGATTTTCCGGGGATTCTTGCAATTGCAAAAGAAGGCGTAATTGTAATTGGCATCACGGCTGCGGCACAGTGGATTATGAATATGTGCAATAACCGTATGACATACAATATTGTCCGTGATATCCGAAGGGATGCGTTTGAGAGGATCGAGCATCTGCCGTTGTCTTATATTGACAGTCATTCCCATGGGGACATGGTCAGCCGTATCATTGCGGATGTGGACACGTTTGCGGATGGTCTGCTGATGGGATTCACACAGCTGTTTACCGGTCTGGCAACGATCATCGGTACTTTGCTGTTTATGCTCTTTGTCAATGTTAAGATTACGGTAGTGGTTGTGCTTCTGACACCGATTTCTTTGTTTGTGGCTGGCTTTATTGCAAAAAAGACGTATTCCATGTTTCAGCTGCAGACGCAGACGAGAGGAGAACATAGCACCGGACCAGGGGTAGGACACGGCGTCTTCGACGGCGGAAGCGTCGATCTTCGCGATCTCATTGTAGAAGCCGGCGCGGCTCTGAAGGTCGTAGGACTTCTTGTAGTAGCCTTCGACGAAGCCTTCGCCCAGTTCTTCCTTCATCTGCTCGACGCCGCGTTTCCACAGGTCGTTCAGGATCAGGTCGATTTGACCTTGAAGGGCTTCCAGGCGGGAAATGGAACTGTTCGCCGACAGGGCGTCCAGTTGTGCCGTCAGAAGTGCCTTGACCTTCGGGTCTTGTATCGTGGCGATATAGTCCACATATTCCGCCAGGCTTGCTTTCCATTCCTGGAATTCCTTCCGGTTCAGAAGACGGACGGCCTGATCGTATGTAAGGCCATATTTGCCGGCGTACTTCGAATAGAAGGCGCTGATTTCGCGCTTGATAGCTTTCGCGGCGGATTCGTATTCCTGGAACAGTTTCGCCGTCAATGCCGCGTCGTGAAGGTAGGCTTCTTCGGCGCGCTTCAAGGCTCTTTCTGTCCAGTATGCTTCGTTATTCGTCATTGCCGTCACCACCATTCAGGCCGGCGCTGTCGCCGCCTTCCTGGCTGTCGTCGGCGCCCATAGCGTGATTGAAAAGGCCGTCGCCGTATTCTTCCATAGCGGCTTTCTTTTCTTCGTCGATTCTGGCCAGTTCTTCGTCGACGTCTGTGACCCACGGGTGATTTTGAAGGATCGTCCGCTTCGACAGAAGGCTTTCGCTTGCAACGGCGTTGTTGATGATGTCCGTTTCGTTGACCGGTAGGTCCATGTTGAAGACGATCGTGAAGGTTTCCTTCGAAAAGTCGCCCTTCCCGATGATCTGAAGATAGACGTCAATGAACAGTTTCAGGCGCTGGAAGGTGTCGTTCAGTTCAGTCGCCAGGGAATCGCAGTCAGACGACAGGTCCATATAACGGAAGTTGATCGCCGTTCCGGACGCGTTCCCCAGTTCAGGGTCCTTCGTATCAACGGCCGCGGCAAAGTCATAGACGTCGCGGCGCTGTTTATCCAGGAAGGCCATGACGGCGTCGATATTAAGATCGGCCTGAAGCTTTTCCACGCCGTCGGTGCTGACTTTGATCGCCAGGTGTTCCTTCAGGTCCTTGATGAACTCGCCCAGGTCCTGGCCGCCGTAGTTCTTCAGGATATAGATGAACTTCGCCACGTCGCGGAGAACGTCGGCGGTCACGGACGTCTGCCAGTTGATGTCGTCGATCAGGTCCTTGATGAAATAGCAAAGGGGAAGTTCCTCTTCGTTGTACTTCAGCCAGACGATCGGGACGGCGTCCCAGTTATAGGCCTTGTCACCGACGGTGAAATGGGGTTCGGTGTAGTCGTTAGCTTCGTCGCCGTGTTCGGTGTCGACGATAAAGTCGCCGGCGATGGTGCCGGCGAAGGCGTCGGTCTTGAAATACTTCACGCCGCCGGTCCACCACAGTTCCGCGTGGGTGATCGTGTGCTTTCTGGTGCCGATGTAGATCACCTGGTCATAGAAGCGAATGAAGGCGTCCAGCTTCGTTCGCTCCGCGTCGTGCCAGATCGGAACCAGTTCCGCGGACGGGATTCGCATGAAGGCCAGCTTCCCGTCGTCGAAGTAGGGCTGAAGCCATGCAATACCGGATTTCACGGCGCCCTTCCCCAGGGACTTGATCTTCCGGCGGAAGGTCTGGTCGAAGACGTCGTTCAGGGCGTCGCCGTAGTTGCTGTTCTGCGTGTCGACGGTAAACGGCTTTCCCAGAAGGTAGTTCGCTTTCTGGTCGACCAGTTTCTTCAGTATCGGGTGTTCGATCCTGGTGTTCGATCGGTTCGCGACGTCGTTCGTCTTGCGCTGGACGTCGGTCCGGTTTCTATAATAGGCTTCCGCCTGGATCATGTTCGCGTACTGTTCGGACGCCTTAAACTCCCTGATCTCTTCGGTCACGATCTGGGCCAGGGTCATTGTCGCGTGGTCCGGATCGGAAAGGATCATGTTGATCCGGTCCATAACGGAATATTCGGCCATGTGGTGTCACTCCCTCATTTCAAAACTTCAATAGCAGAACCGCGGCGAAGCCGTTCGACGGAATAGCGAAGGGCCGCCATAGCGTCGTCCATGAACTCCACAGGTTCGTCGATATACAGGCCCGTCGTCGGGTCCTTTTTCCACTTCCATTGTTGAACTTCCTTCAGGACGTTCACACAGGACGGGTGAATGTGGATTTTCCGGCCCTTCAGCCAGTCGATTTGTGCCTTCACGCTTCCAGGCTCTTTCTTCACAGGGTAGGCACGGAAGCCGGCCTTCTGCCACGTCTTGATCCGGTCCGGCTCCGCGGAATCGCAGAACATTTCCACGCGCCGGTCGACCTTTGCCTGGTTCGCAAGGCCGATGATCTCTTCCGTGTCCTTCTCGAAGACGTAGACTTCGGAACAGATATAGATTTCTCCGTCCTTACAGCCGACGCCCAGGATCGCGTTCGCATGGTTGAAGCCGAAGTCCTGTCCGTAGTAGAAGGCGTCGAAGGTGTCCCTGGTGGTCTTGAAGTCGTGGACTTCGAAGTTCGTCAGGATCAGGCCGCCCAGTTCGCCCCATTCGCCCAGGCCATAGACGCGATAACCTTCTGGGTCTTCTTCCTTGCGTCGTTCCATACGGCGAAAATAGGCTGGGTCTATGAACCGATTTGTCTTATATGTTGAATGGTGGGCCAGGACGTCCGGATCGGCCTTGTCGAAGTATCTGGCCTTGATCCAATGCGTCGCGCTGACGGGGTTGAAGGTCATTGTGATCTGGTAATACAGATTCGGGTTCATGCCGTCCAGCTTACCGCGAAGACGGTCGTCCAGAATGTCGACGTCTTCAGAAAGAAGTTCCGTCGCTTCTTCACACCATATCCAGACAAGTTTTCCGTTCTTGAAGGTGATCGACTTCACCTTCTCGCGCTGACGCTGGTCCTTCACGCCGCGGAATATAATCCGGTTCCCCGTGATCTTACATTCCAGGGACAGGGGGTTCAGGTTGACCTTCCAGAAGCGTTCGGCGTATGGGCCGAACATTCGATAAATCGCGGCCTGAAGTTCCGCGAAGGTGGAATCGCGGTTCGTTTCCTCGATCTTCCGGACGACCAGAAGGTTCGCGCCGGTATAGGCGGGGTCAGACAGCTTCGCTATATAGTCCTGGGCGATGTTCACGGACTTTCCGGAACCGGCCGATCCCTTCAGAATACGATAGCGGCCGCGCCACTCATTGACAGGGCGGAAGACTGGGTTGAACTGGGCGGACGCCTTGAACTCAATCTTCGCCGCCGTAGTCATAGTTGATCACCACCGTCACAGGCGCGTTCCCTTCGGGATTGTCCTTGAACATTCCCAGGTGACGACCGCACAGTTCCAGGGCCTTCAGCTTGTCGGCCATCTTCACTTCGCGTTCGATTGCCTGTTCAATGACAGGTTCGCCGTCTTCATCGAAGTCCTTGTGTGGGACATACTTCACCTTGACACCGGCGATCACGGCCAGGTCGTCGTCGTTGGCCGTGTCCAGGACTTCAGCCGTGTTCAGGTCGATCACGTCCTTCGGGTTCAGGAAGGCGATCCTTCCCAGTTCGCGAAGGACGCGGTCAGCGTTGATCCCCGTCCGCTTCGACCTTTCGGCCATCGCCTGATCAATGCGCGCGCGAATTTCAGGTTTCTTCAGTAATTCAAAACCGATACTTCCCGCGGTATTCGGAGAATATCCGGCGCGGATCGCGGCCTGGGTCGCGTTCAGGTCGATCAGATATTCTTCACAGAAGACTTCATTCTTCTTCGTGATCTTCGCCATGATTCACACCGTCCTTTCTTCGTGGTCCTCTGAAAGCGGGTACAAAAAAGACGCCCCCGAAAGGACGTCTTTCTGTACCCTATTCAAAAGGAGGGGGAACACGCTGTTCCCGACTATAATTCTACCACATGGTTTTCCAGATTGAAAGTCTCATGTGTATTCACCTGTATTCATCTTTCAGCGAAAGGAATCGGATTTATACATGGCGGCGAATAGGGAATCCAGGGCCGTTTTCCTCTGGCGGTAGATCGTGGCCTTTGCCATGTGGAGGAAACCGGCCGCTTCTTTGTAGGATCGGAAGGGGTAATACAGGGCCAGAAGGACGCACTTCGATTGACTGTCCATTCCCAGGATCGCGGACAGGACGTCTTCGATCTGTTGGGCCTGACGTTCCAGGGCGCCGATCCGTCGGGCGGCGGTGTTCCGGCGCTTCTCTGCCCGTGTGACCATGTTCACCATTCGGGCGTCTGGGTCTGGGGAAGACTGGACGCGGACGCCGGCGTCTGAAAGCTGTCCGGAAGGGAAGGCGGATTCCATGATTTCCTTCAGGTCTTCCGCCAGGGCGGCGCGTTCCGCGGCGATCTGCGATTCAATGACGCGCGCTTCCTGGTCGTGGTTCCGAAGGACGTCCATGACGCGGAAGCGTACCCAGGCTTTCCGCTTCTCTTCCTTTTCATTCTGATCCATGCGTTTCACCGCCTTTCTTCTGGGGGGTGTCAGAACGGAAGTTCTCCGTCGTCGTCTTCAACCTCCGTGAACTGCTGGTCCGCGGCGGCGGCCATCTGGTCGGCGGCGTAGGAACCGGCGCCCTGGTCCTTGCCGTCTGCGAACTCCACGGAATCGGCGATCACCTCAAACGACTTCCGGCCGCTCCCGCCCTTGTCGTTCCACTTCCGGACCTGGATCGAACCGGTCAGGGCGACACGCTTCCCCTTGCGGAAATACTTGTCGACGAACTCCGCTGTGGACCTCCACGCCACGCAGTCAATGAAGTCCACGGCGTCACGCTGGAAGCGGCGGTCGACGGCCAGGGCGAAGGACACGACAGACGTCCCCTTCTCCGTCCGTCTTAATTCCGGATCACGGGCCATTCGGCCGATCAGTTGAACTTGATTCATGGTGTCACCGTCCTTCAGAATCGCTTCCCGTGCTTATAGGGGCGGTCGGCGTTGTAGGCCATCTTCTCTTCGATCACAGCGTCCAGGCCGATTCCCAGGTGTCCGCACAGGTCCGCGATCCGGATCACCGCGTCGGCCAGTTCGACGGCCACACCTTCGGGCTTTCTGCTTCTGTACTTGCAAAGGCTTTCTTTGCCGTACATAAGACATTCGGTTTCGTCTTGTGGGGTGCAAATAAAGTTGTCGCTTTCGTTACAGGCGAACCAGACGTCGGG
>ERZ779660.1533-NODE-1533-length-11436-cov-12.011247_pt1 | contig 11436 bp, 7 predicted proteins | sample MGYA00511906_ERZ779660 | MGnify/ENA primary metagenome ERZ779660 (study PRJEB29588, sample SAMEA2156906) | human gut metagenome | biome: human gut; feature: human-associated habitat; material: faeces | place: Denmark | collected 2008/2010 ... | reverse complement strand
GGCTGAAAGCCGACAATTCAACATTCAACATTCAAAAATCAACATTCCTATAGCGTGGGTGGGGCTTCACTCATTCATCTTCCTATACTCCGCCGGCGAAAGTCCAAACTTCTCCGTGAACAGGCGGTAGAAGGTCTGGCGTACGGGGATGCCACAGTCGATGGCTATTGCCTCGACTGAGAAGTTGGTGTTCTTGCGAAGGAGCGAGGCGGCATAGTCGAGACGCATGTCGTTGATGTAACGGTTGAACGGCTTGCCCGAGAAAACCATGAGCAACGACACAAACGTGCCCTTGTCCACGCCGAGCAAGGCGATAAGCTCGTCGCGAGAGATCTTAGGCTTGCGGAACAGACGCTCGTTGATGATGCGCTGCTCAAGCTGCAAGAACATGTCGCGCGACTTGTCGTCTTTTAATTTGGCAGCGGCATCCTCTTCTTCTGATGCCCCCTCGCTCGTTGCTACGCACAGCCCCTTTTTCTCAACATCGTCTCCGTTCTCTGCTCGCTCTTCGTTCTCTGCTCGTTCTCCGTTCTCTGCTCGCTCTCCGTTCTCTGTTCGTTCTCCGTTCTCTGTTCGCTCTCCGTTCTCTATATTTTCACCGTCCTTTTTATTCTCCCCGTTCATTGTTTTCTGTAAGTTCTCTGCTTTTTCTCCGTTCACAACACCTTTTCTGTTTCCAGCTTTTTCTCCGCTTTCCGTTTTCTCTCCTATCCCTGCCCATTCCGTTTTCACCTTTTTATTGTTTTCCTCATGGCAAGCGGTTGCTTGCGTTGACGATTTCTCGTTGGCGGCTGAGCTTTCTGGGCTTACACCCTGCTCTTGGGTTCTCGCATCGTCGCGTCCCTTCTCCTCAGCAGCATCGTCGCGTCCCCTATCCCCAGCAGCATCGTCGTTCCTGCTTTTCGATGCCAGCAGATAGGCGAGTTGCTCCTTGGCAGCGGTCAGCTCGTTTATGGTAGCTGCGGCGGCACGGTTCTTTCGCTGCACCAGACGGTTGTAAGACATGACCCTGATGAAGAGCACGGCAAGGACGGCCATGAGGAACGACACGAGAGCCACGATGGTGCGACTGTTGCGCAGGTCGCGTGCCTGTTCGTTTATGCGCATGTCCTTGTGCTTTGAATCGAGCAGCTGACTCATCGACATGGCGTTCTGCTTCTTCAGTTTAAGAGACAGACTGTCGTTCAGCGCAATGGCCCTCAGCCCCGTGAGCGCCGCCTCGCGGTAGCGTCCTTCGTTGAAGAGGGCATCGGCCTTGGAAGGCAGGAGCGTGCGCACAAAATAATAGTCGACGGTGTCGCGTCCGCGTCGTTTGAAGAACGCCTCCTCTTCCTCAAGCTTCGTTATGGCCTCGCCGTAGCGGCGCTCCAGCAGGAGGTATGGCACGAGGAAGGTAATGCCCGCCGGCGTCTTGGAGAGGTCGGTGTCGAGGAGCTTTGAGTAGAACTCATAAGCCTTCTGCTTCTCGCCAAGGTGTGCGTAGGTCACCGAGTAGACAGCGTAGAACATCGCCTTTGACCAGTCGTTGCCGCCCGCCACTCTCTCGGGCTTGCGCTCAGCCATGGTCGTAACTGCCTCGCTGAAGGTGTTATACATGGCTGCCACCTCCGTGTAACGATGGTCGTCGAGCAACACGTTGGCCTTCTGCGAGTACATGTCGACGAGGTCGCTCCATGTGCTCCATGTGTCGGCGGTGTGAACCTGTCGGCGCAGCAGACTGATGCCGCTGTCGAACGAGCGTAACGCCTTGTCAACCAACCCTATCTCGCTCTCACACATGGCCTTGGTGTTGAGAATGGATGCTTCCTTGTCAGTCGCTTTGAGCTTTTGCGCCAGGGTGATGGCCTGCTCGGCGGTGAGCAGACAGCGGTCGTAGATGCCACATTTAAAATATTGGTATGCCAGGACCGACGCCACCGCCAGACGCTTCTCGTTGTTGTGGGTGAGCAGACTGTCGGTGCTGGCGAGCAAGGCATAGTGGAGCGCCTTTGTGTTGTCGTTTGACGAGTTGTTGTAAACGATGGCACGCAGGGCGTTGACATCATACATGGGCATGGTGCGGAGCACCTCGGCGCTGTCGAGCATGGAGAGGGCGAGCTCTGGCTGCGACATGCTGATGCTCTTTATCTGCTCAACCTTCTTCTCGTCAGACACCACGGCACCTTCCTTCTCTCTGCCGCCACAAGAAGCGATAGTGAGGATGAGGGCTGTGATGATGACGAAAAAGGTGAGCGGTCCAGGCATGGCTCTTCCCGCAAGGCCCATGGCTCTTCCTGCAAGGCTCATGGCTCTACCCGCAAGGCTCATGGCTCTTCCCGCAAGGTTCATGGCTCTTTCCGCAAGGTCCATGGCTCTTCCCGCAAGGTTCATGTCGTTGCTTACGCGACGTTCAAGACCTCTATGTTGTGTATGTTGCATTTTTTCTGAAAATTTTTAATAGGCTGCTGTTTTAAGCCATACAAATTTACAACTTTTTTCGTGCTCCGCAAACGATGTCGGTGAAAACTCATTGCGATGGCTCAACAATTAGACTAAAATTGCAAGAAAACACATAAAATATTTGTATAAGTATGGATTTTTTCGTAACTTTGCACCATTCAGTGGAATGAGGGGCTCCGAGAGAGCTCCTCATTTTTTTAATTACTGAGGTCTCGCCTGTAAACAGGCTGGCGGGATGAGATGAAAAAACAACTGTAAATCACAACACGGCGTGGCAAGCAAAACAAAAAAGAAAACGACAACACGCCCCAAACAAAATGTATGATAAACAAAAACACCGTTAAAGAGATTGTTGAGAGTTGGCTCGAGGACAAGGAATATTTTCTTGTAGACATAGAAATAAGCGCCGACAACAAGATTGTAGTGGAGATTGACCATGCCGACGGCGTGTGGATTGAAGACTGTGTGGAGCTCAGCCGCTTCATCGAGGAGCACTTGAGCCGCGATGAGGAAGACTATGAACTGGAGGTAGGCTCCGCCGGTCTGGGTCAGCCCTTCAAGGTGCCACGCCAGTATGAGTGCTTCGTAGGCAAAGACGTGGAGGTGCTCGATGCCGACGGCAAGAAATATAAAGGCGTGCTGAAGAGCGTCGACGGCAACAGCTTCGTTCTCACCACACAGGAAAAGGTGAAGGTGGAAGGCAAGAAGCGTCCGCAGCTCATGGATGTGGATCATACGTTCGAGATGAATAAAGTGAAATATACAAAATATTTAATCAGTTTCAAGTAAACACAAATGGCAGCATTAAAAAAAGACGATACAGTGAGCATGTTCGACTCGTTCAAAGAGTTTAAGGAAACAAAGAACATCGACCGCACAACTCTCGTGAGTGTGCTCGAGGAGAGTTTCCGCAATGTGCTTGCAAAGATTTTCGGTAGCGACGAGAACTTCGACGTTATCGTGAACCCCGACAAGGGCGACTTTGAGATATACCGTAACCGCGTGGTTGTGGCAGACGGCGAGGTGCAGGACGAGAACAAGGAGATCTCGCTCACCGAGGCACGCAAGATTGAGCCCGACTATGAGGTGGGCGAGGATGTGTCTGAGGCTGTCGACTTCACCAAGTTCGGTCGCCGCGCCATCCTGAACCTGCGCCAGACTCTCGCTTCGAAGGTGCTGGAGCTGGAGCACGACTCGCTCTACAACAAATATAAGGATCGTGTGGGACAGGTTATCGCCGGCGAGGTGTATCAGGTGTGGAAGCGCGAGGTGCTCGTGGTTGACGACGAGAACAACGAGCTGTCGCTGCCCAAGAGCGAGCAGATCCCCAGCGACGTGTACCGCAAGGGTGAGACCGTGCGTGCCGTCATCGAGCGCGTGGACAACGAGAACAACAACCCCAAGATCATCCTTTCGCGCACAAGCCCTGCTTTCCTTCAGCGTCTGCTCGAGGCAGAGGTGCCCGAGATCAACGACGGTCTGATCAGCATCAAGGCCATCGCCCGCATGCCGGGAGAGCGTGCCAAGATCGCCGTCGAGAGCTACGACGAGCGCATTGACCCCGTGGGAGCATGTGTGGGTGTCAAGGGTAGCCGCGTTCACGGCATCGTGCGCGAGCTCGGCAACGAGAACATCGACGTCATCAACTGGACAGCCAACACCAAGCTCTTCATCCAGCGTGCGCTCTCACCGGCCAAGGTGTCAAGCATCAACATCGACGAGGAGAACCACAAGGCAGAGGTGTTCCTCCAGCCACAGGAGGTGAGCCTGGCCATCGGCCGTGGAGGTCTGAACATCAAGTTGGCGTCTATGCTCACCAAGTACACCATCGATGTGTTCCGCGAGGTTAACGGCGACGAGGAGGAAGAGGACATCTACCTCGACGAGTTTGTCGACGAGATCGACCAGTGGGTTATCGACGCCATCAAGGGCATCGGTCTCGACACAGCCAAGGCGGTGCTCAACGCTCCGCGTGAGATGCTCGTTGAGAAGGCTGACCTTGAAGAAGAGACCGTGGATCATGTGCTCAACGTGCTCCGCGCAGAGTTTGAGAAATAATTTTCTCCGGCTCTCATTTCTATCCTTGCCACGGCAGGACGGTGTGACGACACGCACCTGCCACGGCAAGTTGACCAAAACATATTGCCGACAGGCGCTTGCAGAGACAAGCCGTGAGAGGTCGTGCAGACAATAATTTTATTAAAAAAAAGAAAACTATATGCGCCATGGCGTAGCAGCGACAGCGAAGCAGCAACCTCAGGTTCCTGCTTACGGGGAAGAGGCACCGCCACGCATGATGAACGATAAAAAAACAGAATGAGCATCAGGTTAAACAAAGCATTAAGCGAATTGAATATAGGACTTCAAACGGCAGTTGAATTCCTTGAAAAGAGAAGTGAACTGGGAGAGGTGAAACAGGAGCTGAGCTTCAAGCTCAACGACCAGCAGTATAACGCTCTGGTAGAAGCCTTCAAGCAGGACAAGGAGGTGCGCTCGCAAGCCGAGAAGCTGCTCCAGAAGAAGCCCAAGGACAAGAAACAGGCCAAGGACCAGGCTAAGGAAGGCCGTACAGAGCGTGTGCTCCCCGCAGGAGTGCAGCAGTATAAGCCCCTGGGAAAAATAGACCTCGACAGTTTGGGAAAGAAGCAGCCTTCAAAGCCTGCCGCTCAGACTGCCGGAAAGAACAGCAAGAACGTGACTGCTGCCGTGAGCCACGACTCTGCAAAAGCCAACAACGGGGCTGCACAGAAGCCCGCAGTGAATAACGCCGCAAAGCCCGCAGAAGCAAAGCCAGCACAGCAGAACGCACAGAAGCCTGCTGCACAGCACGCTGAGGCTAAACCCGCAGCGCCTAAGGCGCAAGAGGCTGAGCAGAAGAAGGCACAGCCCGAGGTTAAAGCCGCTGCCAACGCAGCACAGGAGGCCCCTGTAGCTGCTGGCGACAAGCCCGCCGACCAGCGCACACCGCTCGAGCAGAAGCATCTGGCACAGCAGCAGAAGAGCGACGACATCTTCACCACAAAGAGCGAGAAGAAGATGCTGAACGCTCCTAAGGTGAACGTGCTCGGAAAGATAGACCTCGCAACGCTCAACCAGAGCACCCGTCCCAAGAAGAAGTCGAAGGAGGAGAAGCGCAAGGAGCGCGAGGAGAAGGCTCAGCAGCAGCGCGACGGCAAGAAGAAGCGCGAGCGCATAAACAAGGTGCGCGTCGACATAAACGCTGCGTCTAACCAGCAGGGTGGACGCAACAACAACGGCGGCGGCAACAGTGCCGGCGGAAACGGCGGCGCCGGCAACGGAAAGAAAAAGAAGAACCGCAACCGCAACCAGAAGCCCGTTGAGGTTAATGATGAGGACGTGGCACGTCAGGTTAAGGAGACGCTCGCACGCCTCACAAACAAGCAGAACCAGACAAAGAAGGGCGCCAAGTATCGTAAGGAGAAGCGTGAAGCTGCTCAGGAGAAGATGAACGAGGAGCGCCGCGAGGAGAAGAAGGAGAGCAAAACACTGAAGCTCACCGAGTTCGTGACCGTGAGCGAGCTGGCTACGATGATGAACATCAACGTCAACCAGGTTATCGGAACCCTCATGAGCGTGGGCATCATGGTGTCTATCAACCAGCGCCTCGACGCCGAGACCATAAACCTCGTGGCAGAGGAGTTTGGGTTCAAGACCGAATATGTCAGTGCAGAGGTGCAGGAGGCCATCACAGAAGAGGCTGACGACGAGAACGATCTCGTGCCGCGCGCTCCTATCGTGACCGTCATGGGACACGTTGACCACGGTAAGACATCGCTGCTCGACTACATACGCAAGACCAACGTCATCGCCGGTGAGGCAGGAGGTATCACCCAGCACATCGGTGCTTACAACGTGAAGCTTGAGGACGGACGCCGCATAACATTCCTCGACACACCGGGTCATGAGGCCTTCACCGCCATGCGTGCCCGTGGTGCCCAGGTTACCGATATCGCCATCATCATCGTTGCTGCCGACGACGCTGTCATGCCCACCACAAAGGAGGCTATCGCACATGCCCAGGCTGCCAACGTGCCGATGGTGTTCGCAATCAACAAGATCGACAAGCCAGGTGCCAACCCCGACCGTGTGCGTGAGGAACTGGCTGCCATGAACCTGCTCGTTGAAGAGTGGGGCGGCAAGTACCAGTGTCAGGAGATCAGCGCCAAGAAGGGTATCGGCATCAGCGAACTGCTGGAGAAGGTGCTCCTTGAGGCTGAGATGCTCGACCTGAAGGCTAACCCCAACCGCAAGGCAACAGGTTCAATCATCGAGTCGTCTCTCGACAAGGGACGTGGCTATGTGTCAACGGTGCTCGTGAGCAACGGTACGCTCCGCGTGGGCGACAACGTGATCGCCGGCACAAGCTGGGGACGCATCAAGGCCATGTTTAACGAGCGTAACGCCCGCATAGAGAAGGCAGGACCGGCAGAGCCAGCAATAATCTTGGGTCTGAACGGTGCGCCCACAGCCGGCGACTCGTTCCATGTGCTCGAAACAGAGCAGGAGGCTCGCGACATCGCAAACAAGCGCACACAGCTACAGCGTGAGCAGAGTCTGCGCACACAGAAGCGTCTCACCCTGTCAGATATCTCACACCGCATTGCCCTTGGATCATTCAAGGAGCTGAACATCATCGTAAAGGGCGACACCGACGGTTCGGTAGAGGCTCTGAGCGACTCGTTCATCAAGCTCTCTACAGAGAAGATCAAGGTCAACGTCATCTTCAAGGCCGTGGGCCAGATTTCAGAGAGCGATGTGACGCTCGCCGACGCTTCCGATGCCATCATCGTGGGCTTCCAGGTGCGTCCTTCGGCTGCAGCACGCAAGCAGGCTGACCAGGCTGGCGTGGAGATCAATACCTACTCGGTTATCTACGACGCCATCGACGATGTCACTTCTGCCATGGAGGGTATGCTCGACAAGGTCAAGAAGGAGGTTGTCACAGGACAGGTTGAGGTGCGCGAGGTCTACAAGATCTCGAAGGTGGGCACCGTTGCCGGATGTATGGTTACAGAAGGCAAGATTCACCGCAGCGACCGCGCACGCGTGGTGCGCGACGGTATCGTGGTTCACACCGCCGACATCGCTGCCCTCAAGCGTTACAAGGATGACGTCAAGGAGGTGGCCACCAACTTCGAGTGTGGTGTCTCGCTCGTCAACTTCAACGACATTCAGGTGGGCGACGTGCTCGAGACCTTCACCGAGATTGAGGTTAAGCAGACGCTGTAAGACGCTCGCATGATGGCCGCTTGTCTATGGCGCTTGGCAGGTCTGTCTATGGCGCTTTGATGAGCTAAGTGTGGAATAGAAAAATAATGAGTCATGATAAAAACACAGGTTTGTGTTATGCGATTATGCGCATGCACGAACTTGTGTTTTTTTTATTCTGATGAACAGCTGTAAAAGCCAAAAAAAACGTAAAACGTTACGATAATAATTGCTTATTTTGTAATTTTGCATTTTAATAGGGGACATGTCGTTTTTCTTTCGGACACATGATATTTTTTTGTCGAAGACATCGCGGCTTTCGCGATAAAGCGTTAGCCTGCCGAAAGATAGAAGCAGCACCCTGCAAACATAACAGCAACAATGGAAAATAAAGATACAAAAAATGCCTTTGTGCGACAGGTGGCGGAGCAGAAATATGAATATGGCTTCACCACAGACGTGCACACCGACATCATAGAGAAAGGTCTCAACGAGGATGTTGTGCGACTGATCTCGCAGAAGAAGGGCGAGCCCGACTGGATGCTCGAGTTCCGCCTTAAGGCGTTCCGCCACTGGCAGACGCTCAAGCAGCCCACATGGGGACATGTGCACCTGCCTGAGATCGACTACCAGGCAATCTCTTATTATGCCGACCCGTTGGCAAAGAAGAAGGATGAGAAGAAGGAGATAGACCCTGAGCTCATGAAGACATTCGACAAGCTCGGCATACCGCTCGAAGAGCGACTGGCGCTCAGCGGCGTGGCGGTGGATGCCATTATGGACTCGGTGTCGGTGAAGACCACCTTCAAGGAGAAACTCGCAGAGAAAGGAATAATTTTCTGCTCCATCGGCGACGCCATAAAGAACCATCCCGACCTCGTAAAGCAATATCTCGGAACGGTGGTGCCCTATCGCGACAACTTCTATGCCGCCCTCAACAGCGCCGTGTTCTCAGACGGATCGTTTGTCTTCATTCCCAAAGGCGTGCGCTGCCCCATGGAGCTTAGCTCCTATTTCCGCATAAACGCAAGAAACACGGGACAGTTTGAACGCACACTGATCGTGGCCGACGACGACGCTTATGTGAGCTACCTTGAGGGGTGCACAGCGCCCATGCGCGACGAGAACCAGTTGCATGCCGCCATCGTGGAGATTGTGGTGAACAACAACGCGGAGGTGAAATACTCGACCGTGCAGAACTGGTACCCCGGCGACGAGCACGGCAAGGGTGGCGTGCTGAACCTTGTGACCAAGCGTGGCGACCTGAGAGGCGTCAACTCGAAACTGTCGTGGACACAGGTGGAGACGGGATCGGCCATAACATGGAAATATCCGTCTTGCATCTTGCGCGGCGACGGCTCACAGGCCGAGTTCTACTCGGTGGCGGTGACAAACAACTATCAGGAGGCCGACACCGGCACGAAGATGATACACATGGGAAAGAACACCAAGTCGACAATCATATCGAAGGGCATCTCGGCAGGACACAGTCAGAACTCGTATCGCGGACTGGTGCGTGCCACCAGCAACGCCGACAACGCACGCAACTACTCGTCGTGCGACTCGCTGCTCCTCGGCTCCGACTGTGGCGCCCATACCTTCCCCTACATGGACATTCACAACGACAGCGCCGTGGTGGAGCATGAGGCCACAACATCAAAGATCAGCGAAGACCAGCTCTTCTACTGTAACCAGCGTGGCATACCCACAGAGCAGGCCGTGGGCTTGATCGTGAACGGCTATGCCAAGGAGGTGCTCAACAAGCTGCCAATGGAGTTTGCTGTCGAGGCACAGAAGCTCCTCAGCGTGTCGCTGGAAGGAACGGTGGGATGAGAAGGTTGAATGTTGAGTGTTGAATGTTGAATGGTTGCGGCTTTGCCGCAATGTTGAATTTTTGAATTTTGATTTGTGAGTTTCTAATAATCGAAAAAAAGAATAAATCAAAAATCCATAACTCAAAATTGCGCCAACGGCGCAATAATTCAAAATTCAACATTGCGGCAGAGCCGCAACAATTCAAAATTCAAAATTCAAAATTCTAAAAGAAATGTTTCGCAAAACAATAATATCGGCTGTTCTTGCAGCTCTTGCAGCTTTTCCGTTCAGCACGCTGACTGCCGCCAATGTCGATGCTGCCGCTAACGTTGCTGCTAATGCAGCTGTTACAAATGCCGTTGTTGCCAATGCTGTTGCCGCCAATGATGACGACGACGACATGCTGCGCCGTTGGGCGGTCATAACGGGCATGAACCTTTCTTGTCCTACGACGGCGGACAGAGACCATAATGCAGCGCATGACGAGAGAGCGGCGTCGTTCGCAAACCCGTTGGGCAACATCATGTTGGAGTATTATCTTCCCAACGACCACTTTTCGGTGGTGGGAGGTTATAACGCTGAGGTGCTCCAATGGTTCAGCGGCGACGTGTCGGCAACGTTGCGCAACATCGTGCTGGGAGCACGCTGCTATCCGTTGTCTAACGGTTGCGCCATACAGCCTTACGCCGCCCTTGTGACCTACACCAACGTGGGGACGCAGAACGCGACGGGCTACATGGAGGTCAGCTCTTCGGGTATGGGAACAAGCTATAGCTATGAGCGCCACTACTCTATAAGCTATCCGCGCTTTAGCGTGGCACCAGCCATTGGGCTCGACTGCTATCTTTTCTCGTCGCTCGCACTTGAGTTCCAGTATGGCTTCCCGCTTGCTGTCAACGGCAAGACAAGCGTAAGCACGACATATAACGGACAGCCCGAGACCTACGACATGCGCTCCAACATGCATCGCCACAACATACAGATCGGGCTGAAGCTTACCTTCCCGTTCAGGTTCACGTCTGACGACGGCAACACGCTCTACAAGTTTATAGCGACAGCGCTCGGACTCTATTGTCCCGACGATGAGCCTAAAAAGGAAACGAAGAAGGAACATCAGAAGGCAAGGTTGAAGCGTGTGCTCGATGCTTATTGATGAAGCGATGGTAGCCAGCTCGATGCTTATTGATGAAGCGATGGTAGCCAGCTCGATGCTTATTGAAGAAGCGATGGCAACCAGCTCGATGCTTATTGATGAAGCGATGGCAACCAGCCGATGCTTATTGATGAAGTGATGGTAGCCAGCGGTCACAGAAGAAAACAGAATAATAAAAAAAGATAAAAACAAAGACGTCTAAATATGTTAGAAGTAAAGAACCTCCACGCCAAGATTGGCGATAAGGAAATACTTAGAGGCATCAACCTCACGATAAATGATGGCGAGATCCATGCCATCATGGGTCCGAACGGTTCGGGCAAGTCGACACTAAGCGCCGTGCTCACAGGCAACCCTCTCTATGAGGTGACCGAGGGCGTGGCTCTGTTCAACGGCAAGAACCTGCTCGACATGAAGCCAGAGGACCGCGCACACGAGGGACTGTTTCTCTCGTTCCAATATCCGGTAGAGATTCCGGGCGTGTCGATGACCAACTTCCTCAAGGCTGCCGTGAACGAGAAGCGTAAGTATCAGGGACTGCCTGAGCTTAAGGCTGCCGAGTTTATGAAGCTCATGAACGAGAAGCGCAAGGTGGTGGAGCTTGACAGCAAGTTCACACGACGCTCGGTGAACGAGGGTTTCAGCGGCGGCGAGAAGAAACGCAACGAGATCTTCCAGATGGCCATGCTCGAGCCAAAGCTCTCTATCCTTGACGAGACCGACTCGGGTCTGGATGTCGATGCCATGCGCATCGTGGCTGATGGCGTGAACAAGATGCACACGCCCGAGACATCGGCCAT
>ERZ779660.1530-NODE-1530-length-11492-cov-19.574364_pt1 | contig 11492 bp, 17 predicted proteins | sample MGYA00511906_ERZ779660 | MGnify/ENA primary metagenome ERZ779660 (study PRJEB29588, sample SAMEA2156906) | human gut metagenome | biome: human gut; feature: human-associated habitat; material: faeces | place: Denmark | collected 2008/2010 ... | reverse complement strand
TTGAGGATTAGATAGTTGTAAATAATCTTAATATTTAACGACACTCCCTAATTAAGGTTGATATCAGATGGATAATATAAAGAAAAAAGCCTCGGTTTTTGACCGAGGCAAAGTTTGATTTTGTTATTTGCTTTTTTTCTCTCTTTGAGAAAGAGCACTTGCTGCTATGCTTTTTGTTCTTTTAGAAGAACGTCCGTCACGTAATGCAGCTGATGCCTTAGAAGCTACGTCTTTTGAAGTAATTTTCTTAGCCATAAACTTTCATTTTTATATTATTAACTCTGTGAACACCTTGCCAGTTCACTTTGGTTTTATACTTATAAGTTGCTTGGCACAGGAACGAGGTCCCAATATACGTAGAACTCATCTGTTCTATTGTTACAACTTCTGCAAATAGGTGTGATGTAATAATGTTTGTCTGTGGAGTTTGCTTTTATAACATGTCCGCCAACAAGATCTGTGTTGTTACAATTTTCACACCCACAAATAGACATTTTTACACCAGTTTGCTTCTCCCAATAATCTAACATATGTCAAAAAGGCAGAGAAAAACATCCTGTAGTATTTGATATATAGGGTTTGAAGAATATAGGCATATATGGGTAGATGTAGTAAATACCTTTGGCAACAAATACAAATTATTGAGAATGAGAAAATGCAATTAGTTGTTCATGTAAAAGCTTTATCAACTGAGTTTGGGAATATCCTTCCAAAATGAAAAATAGCAAATTATTTATGGAAAATAATAAGTTAAAAGCTGTCGCTCCTTATATTCATCCTGGCTTTCTTAATTTCAAACATGCTCCTTTTGAGGCATGGGAGAGATTGGGGGGAGATATAGCGAAGAGTCATTATCCTCCGAAATGCTTGCATGGAGCAGCATTTCGTTGGGAACTACCAACTTTATGGAAAAGTAAGAAGGAGGCAAGGCTCAGATTTGTGGAACCAGTGTCTTTATTCTTTGATACGTTTCCTGATTATGCAAGATATGAGGTAGTCCCAATGTTTTGGGACTGCTGGCCATGCTATTTTGAGAAGACTTGTGAATGGCTGCGTAGGTATCAGGTAAAGACTGCTATCTTTTCTTCTCGGCAGACAGCAGAGATGATGCAAGAACGTTTTTCTGGGGAGAACAAGGGATGGCAAAGAATAAATGTCATCTGGTGCCCAGAAGCGGTGGATGATTCTGTATATCAAAAAGGAAAGCTTTTAAAAGACCGCAATATTGATTTGTTGGAGTTTGGACGTTCCAACGATAAGGTGTTCAAGGCAGATCAATTGAAGTCTGTTTTTGATAACAAGAATCACAACTTAAATCATGTCTGTACCAAGCAGTATGGTAAGTTCATTTATACCAATGAGCAGCTATATGAGGCGATGGGGGATGCAAAGGTGACTATAGCTTTGCCACGGAGCATCACACAGCCGGAGATAGCTGGTGATATAGAAACTCTTACGCAGCGTTATTGGGAATGTATGTTCTCAAGAATGGTGATGGTGGGGCATGCTCCGCAAGAACTTATTGATTTTATCGGTTATAATCCTGTAATAGAGTTGAGTGATAAAATCTCGCCAGAAGAGTTGATTGCTGATGTGATAGAACATATTGAGGATTATCAGTCTCTTGTGGATAAAAATCGTGAAACGGCAGAGAAGATGGGAAGCTGGGAGATGAGAATGAAATGGTTGATGGGAGAATTAGAAAAAGATTATAGATTAAAGAAATAAGTATAAATTATGATACCAAAAATAATTCATTATTGCTGGTTTGGGCGTGGACCATTGCCTGAACTTGCACAGAAGTGCATTGCTTCTTGGAAGAAGTATTTGCCTGATTATGAAATAAAGGAGTGGAATGAGGATAATTTCGATGTGAATATTATTCCTTATACAGCTGAGGCGTATAAAGCAAAGAAATATGCTTTTGTGAGTGATTATGCTCGATTCTGGATTCTTTATCAATATGGAGGAATCTACTTTGATACGGATGTCGAGGTGATTCGTCCTATAGATGATATAGTAGAAAGGGGAAACTTTATGGGTTTTGAAACTGATCCCAAACCTCAGTTGAAGGAAGACGCGAGCGAAGCGAGCGTCGCCCCTGGCCTCGGCCTGGGGGTGAACCCCAGCCTCGGCCTGATAAAAAAGATGCTTGACTTTTATGAGGGCAAGCATTTTGTGCATGAAGCTGTCATGAAAAATCAAATAACTGTGGTGCATATCGCTACGCAGGTGCTTCGTGAAAATGGATTGAAGAATGTGGCTGGTATACAGGAAGTAGCTGGTTGCTTTATATATCCTTCAGAGTATTTTTGTCCCATCAATGTAACGACAGGTCGTATTCATGTGGAAAAGAATACTCGAACTATACACCATTATGCAGGAACTTGGGTGGATAAGAAATTCTCGATGAAAGAAATTTTAAAACGATTTTTGCCGGAATTTTTAGTTTTGGCTTTAATTAATATAAAGAATAAAATCAAATGAGAGCTATTTCTAAATTTTATACTTGGTTTTGGATCATTTATTTCCCTGTCTGTATCGCTTTTGCTGTTACAATCAATTTTGATTGGAGTGATGAAATCCTGACTGTGGCACTTTTGGGTTATGCTTTTATGAAGCAGCGGTTCCTGGTCAAAGACAAAGGAAGAACGACGGAAATTAATATTTATATAGGGTTGATGATATTCTATCTGGTTTATTCACTCTTAATACAAGTGACTACGTTCCGAGGGGTATATCTTGATCTTTTACAGCAGTTGCGACCTTATGCTGTGTTTTATCTGACATGGATGATGGCTCCGCAATTTAACGATAGACAGAAAATGCAAATCAAAAAAGTTATGCTATTATCATTCTTTGGATATTTAATAGCTTTTAAGTTCAAACCATCTCTTGTTACTCCATATGGTAGTGGAGAATCTGCGGCTTTAGGTCAGATTGCACTTTGTTGTGCTATGATTTACTACTTATTCTCTGAGCAGACTAAGCGGAATAGAAATATAGCTATACTTATTATGCTCTTAGGATTGATATCAGGCAAGTCTAAGTATTTTGGTGAGTGTGTCGTATTTATAGCTTTGGTAATATTTGTAAAAAGCAAAATTAATTTTACAACAGTTTCTACATTGCTAAAAGTTGCAGCATTGGGTTCTGTAGTTATTTTCTTTACTTGGACTAAGTTTAATGCTTACTATGTACAAGGATTTCAAACCGATGATCAAGAAATAGCACGTCCTGCAACATATGAGAAAGGTATGAAGATTATGTTCCATGATTATATTCCTTTTGGAAGTGGTCTTGGTTCATTTGGTACAGCAGCAGCGGCCAAGGAATATTCACCTTTATACTATAAATACCAACTTAATACTATCTGGGGCTTAACTCCTGATAATCCTATGTTTTTGGCTGATGCTTTTTATCCAACTTTGGCCGAGTATGGTATAGTAGGACTATTCTTCTTCCTTTGGTTCTGGAAGAGACGTTTATGGGAGTGTAATCAGATTAAAAACATTGTTTTTTATCGCATGGCTTTAATGGCAATAATGGCTTTGGCTTTAGAGAGTACCGCCGACTCTTCCTATCTCTCAGGTAAAGGTATGGGATATTTCATGATTCTTGCTCTCTGTTTGAATTCTGCTGGTGTGAAAAAGACAGGTAAAAAATACCGATGTTAAGATAGAAAACGATTTATGGACATTATTATAACTTCTCCTTCGCTCAATCCTAAGGAGAATGTGAGTGGAATTTCTTCTGTTACGCAGTTTATTATCTGTAATAACCGGAAGCAAAACTACTTGCATTTTGAATTGGGTAAGAAGGATTTGGATAAGGGAGGATGGCATCGTATTCCTGCCTTGATAAAGAAATATAAGGAGTGGAAGAAGATGCTTGCTCTGCATCCTGATGCTATTATTCACTACAATTTCCCTCTTTCTAAACCTTCGCTTCTTCGTGATCCTTGGTTTATGCGGTATGCATGGAAAAAGGGAAGAAAGATGGTGGTACATGTGCATGGAGGCTTATTCTTGACGGCTCCTCACATTTCTGGTTATCTCATGCGAATCATGAAATGGGTGTTCGGACTGGATTTGCCTTTCATCGTATTGAGTGATATGGAAAAGGATATTCTTACGCAGAGATTTGGTGCTAAGAATGTTGTATCGTTACCTAACTGCGTAGATCTGAGTGATGCTATTGCTTTTGAAAAAGAACAGGTCCTTCATGATGAATCAAAACCGCTACATATCGGTTATCTGGGTCGTATAGAACCTAATAAGGGAATGACGGAACTCTTGGTGGCTTGCCAAAGACTGAAAAAGGAAAAATATCCTTTTAAACTTGTTATCGCTGGCAAGGAACAAACGGAAGGGGAGTTTCTTCCGCAGTTCGACCAGTGGCTGGGGGACAGCTTTGAATATGCAGGATTGGTTTCTGGTAAATCGAAGTGTGATTTCCTCAGAAGTCTGGATGCCTTTGTTCTTCCTACTTATTTTGAAGGTTTACCAATGTCGCTTTTGGAAACTATGAGCTATGGTGTGACTCCTGTTGTGACTCCTGTAGGCAGTATTCCGCAAGTGGTGAAAGATGGGGAAAATGGTGTGTTTATCACTGACCATGACAGCGATTCTATTGTTTCTGCCATCAAACGATTGGATGAGGACAGAAATATTTTGAGAAAGTTGGGCGTGGCTGCCAGAGAAACTATTTTCAATCAGTTCAGTCCTGAAAAGTATGTTGAAAAACTGAATTCGATTTATCATCTTGCCAATTAGGCTCTTTATTTTATTTTAGAAATCATGAACATTTTTCAGATATTACAAAAGATAAGTCTTGTGCCTTCGTATCTGTGGGACAAGATGTGGGCGCCTGTATGGAAGCGGTGCATGAAGCATTGTGGCAAGGGGGTATATATTCGTCCGATGTCTTCGGATTTCAAGGGATTGTGGAACCTGTCGGTAGGGGATGGTACTTCGATTCCTAAAGGGAGTACTATCTATTGTACGGATGCTGCATGTACTATTGGTAAGAAGGTGCTCTTCGGTCCTAAACCTACAATCATCACTGGTGATCATCGTATTGACATCTTGGGCAAATATATCGCGGACGTTACTGTGGAGGAGAAATTTGTGGATGGGGTGAATGTATATGACCAGCCTGTCGTCATCGAGAATGATGTGTGGTGTGGGGCGAATGTTACTATCCTCAAAGGTGTGACTATCGGTCATGGTTCGGTTGTGGCTGCTGGTGCTGTGGTCACTAAATCCTTTCCTCCTTATAGTATCATCGGTGGTATTCCTGCAAAATTGCTCAGAATGAGATTTACTGATGAAGAAATAAAGGAACATGAAAGAAACTTATAAGATTTTTTTTCATCTGATAAGGCTGGGATTGGGTGTTTCTGATGAGGCTGTTGAGATTCCTGTTGATGCCTGGAAGAGCTTGTACAAGGAGGCCGAAAGGCAGTCGATGTTGGGAGTGGTCTTCGAAGGAGTCAACAGAAATGTGACCATCGGTGGAAGCAAACCGCCTACAGCCTTAGTGTTGAAATGGATGGGCATCTCGCAACTTATCAAACGAAGGAATGTTATGTTTGATTTGGAGGCTAAAAGATTAACCATGCTCTTTGATAAAGACGGCATCTTTACTGTTGTTTTGAAAGGACAGGGCAATGAGATGTTCTATCCTGTCAGGGGATGCAGGATGCCTGGAGATATTGATATTTTTGTGGATGGCGGTAAGAAATTTGTTGTTGATTGGATTAACGAACATGGATTGGCCAACAGGGCTGAGAAGGCTACATATCATCATGTGCATTTGACACCAGTGGAGAGCGGTATTGATGTAGAGATACATTTTCTTCCTTCTTCAGGGCTCTTCTTTCCTTCTCACTGTCATCGTCTACAAAAGTTCTTACAGGATGAGGTGAAGCGATCTGTGACATGTGATAGAGGGTTTAGGGCTCCTTCTGCCAAGTTTAATCTTTTAATGCAGCTTGCGCATATCCATTGTCATTTCTTTAGTGGTGGTATCGGCTTGCGGCAGATTAACGATTTCTATTATGTGCTTAGACATTCATCGCAGGATGAGAGGCGGGAGGCAATGTCTCTTGTTAAGAAGCTGGGGATAAGGAAAACGTCAGCTGCCTTGATGTGGGTGCTGAAGGAGGTGTTCTTGCTTGATGATGAGTGGTTGCTGTGTTTGCCGAACGAGAAGTTGGGAAAGGTTTTGTTGGGTGAGGTGTTTAGAGGTGGTAATTTCGGACATTATTATTTTGATGATGGGCATGGCTTCTTCCTGAAGGCTTTGCTTCGTCGCAAGAGATTACTGACGCTCTTTAGATTCGGAATGTTGGAAACCTTCGGTCAGATGTGGTTTGATGCAGGCTATATCATCCGTAAATTGAGAAAAACTGTTCTTTAGAGTTTTTATTTTCTCAACATTTTGTATCTTTGCTCGCTAAAGACTGTTATCCAACGTAAGAGAATCATTCGTCATAAATTTAAGTTAGAGGAGTCGGCTGTGCTCCGAGGTATCCATTCGCCTCTGGCGATCTGATTGTTATCTGTGGTATGGATGCAAGTTGGCATCTCAACGATGCTTAAAACCAGTTCCTGTAGCGGCTCTTGCGAACAGGGATGTTAATGGTTATGGTGGTGAGGGATCACTCTCTCACCACCTTTTACAAAAAAACAAAGTAAACCACCATTACTGCGTAAGGTCTTAACGCATTAGGTTTTTACTTTTGCTTTCGAGTTCTAAACCTCTTCATCTTATTCTTCATGGTCCAATATTTCCATCATTTGTGCTGCTGTCACAACTTTTGGAGTCTTGGGGAAATGCTTCAAGTTACCAGTAACAAGGAAAGAGTCTTCTTCGCTCAATGCAACTTCATAGAACACTCGGTCGTCTTCATCAGGCATGTCGCCATCGTAAGGAAAACTGGAGGAGTCAATGCCATTAGTTTGGATAAAATACAGTAACCTTTGTATATCTTTGTCTGCCAAATGAAATTTTGAACGATGAAGCACCTCGGAATATTCTTCTATGATTTCATCATTGTACAAGGGCTTGATTTTTCCTGCAAAAAGGCTGTTGATAACTCGGCGTGTTGAGGCAGTGGCATTCTTTGTGATAAAAGCAGACACAAAAATGTTGGTATCAATAACTGCGTACACCATTGCGTTCTTTTCTTAATCGTCTGACTTCTTTTATCTCTGCATTGATTTCATCAAGAGACATTTCTATGTTGTTTTCTCTTGCCGTCTTGCACATGTTTTCAAAAGCTTCTATTGCCTCGACTGTAACCTTATCTTCTTTGCTTTCATTTGCCTTGATGGCAAAAGGTATACTTCGTGTGCGGATTACCGCCTTGACAAATACATTGATTGCTGCATTTGCACTCATGCCAAACTGCTCGCAGAGGCTGTCGAACATTGCTTTCTGTTGTGAGTCTATTCTGACTGTCATTGATGTCTGTGCCATAACTTTATCTGTTTTAATTAATATTGATTGCAAATATATGGCGTTTTGATGTGAGTTGTATGACTTATGACTTCTTTTTATCAAAGTTTAACAGTAAATGTGAAGTCAAAGATACTCTTTATTATGCACATGCCGCCGCCTAAATGGTGCTTCGTTCTGCGCAGCAACATGGGCAAGGCCGGCAGGGAGAAATTTGAAAAGGAGTTTACGGTGGAGGTTTTTGAGAAACGCATGACCTGGATCTTGGAACATCTTGTCTATCCGCTGTTCTCTAAAAAAGTCTGCAATTTTTTGTATGTTTGAATATTTATATATAACTTTGACGCGGAAAAACAAACCATTAATATTATTTAGGACATGAATTTAAGAGACCTTCCCCATATCGAGTATAAGCAATATGGTAAGTCTTTCCTTACGGAAGCAATATTGCGTGTGGGTTATAATGAAATAACATCATTTGAGAAATTGTGTCCTAAATTGCATGCTTTTTTTAACGGTATTCTAAATATCAAGGATAGTTTTGAGCAACAGGACACTGAAATAAACTGTGTCGTTGTTCAAAATAGCGATTCTACATTGAGTATTGAAGTAACTTCATCTCATATTGTTTTTACTATGCGACCACCTGCTTATGGGTGTTTTGCAGATATGATGGATTTTGTTAAAACAATTGGTGGAGTTTTTAATGTGATGGAAATAGGCAATTTTCAGAACGTGTCTATCTGTAAAAAGAACGTTTGGGCATTAAAATCGCAGAAAACTCAAGATAAAGAAGCGCTTTTGTCTATGATTTTTTCCCAGTCGATGCTGAAGCCGTGGATGTTTGAAGCTGCTAAAGATGAAGCTACGAATGAATGTGGACAGACTTGCCTCTTTGAGGGAGAAGGTGTCGAACTAAAGATTGCCAACGGTTTTAAAACTAATGATGAAATGACGATGTTTCATCTTAATCTTACTGTTACTGAAAACATTCCGAATAGTATCGGAAACATGAAAGATGTAATGGAAAAACTGAATGGCATTCTTTTTGATGGGTTCAATTGGGCTATATCCAATAAAATGATTGACGTTTTGAAAGAACAATAGGAATAACGGTATGGATAAGACTTTTAAATTGACAGCTAAAAATATTTCCGAATCGAAAGCATATGGAAACGACCTCAGAGGACATACTTCTGTGATGGTGGGAACATTTATGCTTTTTTCTTTGGTTGTACCTAATACGGTTAACGACACAATTCCTTCTGCTAAAGCCATAAAAAGGTATGTGATGGAAAGTTGTTCTATTGATAACAAAGAAAAGTTGATAGGAAAGTTCCAGGCTCGTATTAACGAGCTTAGCATTTTGAGAGATAATTGGGACTATGAGGGCGCAAAGCCTATTCATGCTACCGTGTGTAGACAGGCCAAGGCTCTTGTTGTGCGTTTATCTGAAAATATTCTGAAAAGTCTTGTGGTATTTCCTGATGTTGACGGAACTCTATTGTTTGATGTAAGGTCTAATAATTCTCATTCCACAATCTTCGTTTGTGATAATTTCTTTTCTTATATATTAAAGAAAAAATCGGGTAATAACGAGGTGGCTTCTGGATGTTCTTGGGACAATGATTCTGATGTTAAAGCAATGATTTCGAAAATTGAAGATTCTTTGTCATGAGTGAAATCGTAAACATGAATGAGGCTGGAATTGACGCAGAAAAGGACTATGTCGAAGATGAAGAAATGATAGTTCGACTTCTGTCGTCTCCAAAGCTGTATGATACTGATACATGTAGGCTTAATGCTGCTGCATTTAATCTTAGAATATTGCGTGGCAAGAACGAAACATATGTGTCTCTTGGGCGTGAACGCGATATGGATAATGGATTAAGCGGGTATCTTGAGCGCATGCCTAATATTATATGGGGAAAGAGTAGAACGCAGGATTATGTTGGATATATTCGAAGTGAAGCTGCAGAATATAGAAAAGACTTTCCTCTAAATGCTTTATTTAGCGTGTTAGAAGGTTCGGATGATCATGCTGGCTTGTTCTTTTTAACAGGTGACAAGCAACAATGTTTGGCTGGTCCTATAGACAAAAGCAATGCTGATGAGTTGAAATACTATTTGGCAATACTTGAACTTTGTGAACGGCTTGAGCCTTTTGTCATATTAAAAAAACATGATTAAAGAGAATTAATGATCGCTCATTAATGGATGATTGTTTGGCTAAGTTTGACAAGACATCTGTATGAGTAAACCACCAATACAGCGTAAGGTGTGGTAAATGAAAAATATTATCTTTGCAACCGTTTTAAAATTCGCATAAAATGGAAAGCAAAGAATATTTTGAAAAGGTGATGCAGGACTACAACCAGAACCGAAATGGACGGAGCCTGCGTAAGTATTGCAAAGATGAAGCAGTCGATTATGACTGGCTCATCCAGTACAAGAAGAACTATCCTTTACAGGAGAAACAGCAGGAACCATCGCAAGATGCTTTCATACCTATTACTATAAAGGATGTTGCTCCAAAGCCAACAACCTGGCAAGTGGAGACCTTAATTCTGAAATCTCCAGACGGAGAACAGATAGAGATAAAGAGTAACAGTTTGTTTGTCGTGGCAGAATTGCTGCATAAAATGTCGCAGCCATGATAAACTTTGATAGCAGAACTAAGTTTTTTATGAAGTCCACTCCTACCGACATGCGTAAGGGATATGAAGGATTGGCTTCTATAGTGCGTGATGTCATGGGACATAATCCTCGAAATTACAATGAGGCTTTTGTCTTTTATTCCAAGGACTATCGCAAGGTAAAAATCTTGCATTATGATATAAATGGTTGGGTTCTTTGCTCGAAGTGGTTTACTGACGGTAAGTTTCTCAAGCCGGAGTTCGAGGAATGCAAGATTACGCATGAGTTATCAAGGGAAACTTTGATATTGATAATGTCTACGTCGGTTCAGACAAAAATTAGAATATGAGTATACAAGATAAAATATCAGCATTGGAGGCAGAGATTGCTGCCGCCAATGCCCGTATAACTAAGGCAAAAGCCCAAACTGCTGCTGCCGAGCGGAGAGCTGCCGAGCATAGTGCCCGTGCCTCCAAAAACGAGAATGAAGTGCTAAAGTTACTTTCGAGTCCAAATTTCCCAGAGGTTGAGAAACAACGCATTTTGGCTAAGATGAGAGCCTTTGGCAGTAAAGTGTAGTTGTGTTTAACTAATTGAAAATCAGTTGTTTATACACAATATTTAACGGTAAATATTTGCGTATCTCACTGATTTTTAGTACCTTTGCATACATGAATACAAGAGACAATATACAGGCTGAGCTCCAAGTTTTACGCATGGAGAACGTTCGTTTGACCAATGAGTTGGTCAAACGTAACGATTATGCCAGTTTCTTGGAGGATGAAAACAAGGCGATAGAGGAAGAAACTCGTAAGGAATATGAGGCTAAGCTAGCCTTGATGGAGAAGGAACGTGATAATGCCTTGGGTAAAGCCAATGAGGCGAAGGCAGAAGCCAAGAACGCAAAAGCCAAGGCGGAAAAGGAAAAAATGCGTGCCGATAATGCAGAGCAAATGCTGGGCGAAGCACGCAAGGCTCTTGAGGAGAGCAATAAAAGAATATCTGTTCTGTCAAAGAAAGTGAAGACTATTGATGACTTGAAGGACGTGGCTGACGCTGCCGATAAGGCTGCGTTGGACGCCAAGCAAGTGGTCGAGTTGATTAACCGTAGAGTGTTCCAGCGCAACAGTGATGCCACTCGTTTCCTAAACGGTGAGATAGATCCTAACTGTCCATTATTAGAGGAAAATGGCCTCGCTGCTATTGTCAAGCATGTAATGGCTGTAACCAGTGGAAAGGATCGCAACGGAATGTATGATTCTGCAAAAAAGAAAACAAATAGTCCAAAGGTTCGGGTTCCGAAACAAAAGACCGACAAGACCAAGCCTTCTTTGGATAAGTAGATGTTGAAAATTAGTTTATATCCGAAGATTTGCGTATATTTGTGTCAA
>ERZ779660.1529-NODE-1529-length-11493-cov-6.503235_pt1 | contig 11493 bp, 8 predicted proteins | sample MGYA00511906_ERZ779660 | MGnify/ENA primary metagenome ERZ779660 (study PRJEB29588, sample SAMEA2156906) | human gut metagenome | biome: human gut; feature: human-associated habitat; material: faeces | place: Denmark | collected 2008/2010 ... | reverse complement strand
ATCGAAGATTACCGACCTCGACAAGATGAAGATCGAAGAGCAGAAAAAAGCCGTCCGCTCCGGCTACGACATGGACATCAGTGCGACTCGTTCCTGAACAAAGCCTTCGTGGTTGAAGGACAAAATCAGGCACTAACAAAAGAACGAAAATTTCAGATGTTAGGAGAACTAACAATCCAAGAGGTGGAATGATGGGGTAACGCCCTGAAACGCCCCCTTAATACTCCGACTGGCGGGTGTAAGTGAAAACTGACTTGTCAGAAGCTCGGTGAAGTCGGCTGAGAGTAGCCGTCTGGATTGCTGGATAATTACCAGCCCCACGAAAGCTGTCCAGAGGTGGACGGTGCTACCTATAGGCCGGAGGTCTACAAAATACCCAAGGTCAGAATGTTTGAAATATGACTGACGAAAACCGCGAATGTAAGGGTCTATACCATGACGGCATAGAAATGTGCCGGTAGCGTTCATCGCTAATCAGTGTGGTGGAGTAAAAATTGATGTTATGAAACACCATAGCACGTTACAGGCGTGTTCAAGCTGACAGGCTTAAAGCGGAGACCTAAAGGTATATGTAAAGATAGGATTGTTGGAACGAGGAAAGGCAGTAGGCTTCTACCATTAGGAAGTAAGCAGACGAATCATATAAGCTGCTGTACTACTGCTGAAAAGCAGAGGTCGAACTGATGATGTTTTCTGCGAAAAAGAGGAAAACGGAAGAATGGCCTCAAGTCAGTCAAACAGGCAACTTAGCACTTAGTCGCAATTAGGATTGCGAGTATGACAAAAAGAAGTCACTCGCCGTAAAGGAGAGTGATGCCTGATGCCAAATGAGAAGAAACCAAAAACCAAATGCGTGGAGTATCTCCGCCATGCTGAATACTACGATATGCAAAGTACCTTTGATGAACTGTATGCCAGAAGTCAGGCAGGAGAAATTTTCGAGAACCTGATGGATGTGATACTTTCAAGAGAAAATATCCTGCTGGCCTATCGGAACATCAAATCCAATACCGGGAGTATTACGCCGGGAACAGACAAGCTGAAGATTTCTGATATTGGTAAACTTACCGCTGATGAAGTCACAGCAAGGGTACGCAAAATCGTCAAGGGAGCTAAAAACGGCTACACCCCAAGAAGCGTAAGACGCAAAGACATCCCAAAACCAAACGGGAATACCAGGCCACTGGGAATCCCTTGTATCTGGGATAGATTGGTACAGCAATGTATCAAGCAGGTCATGGAACCTATCTGCGAAGCCAGGTTCAGCAACAATAGCTATGGATTCCGTCCAAATCGGTCGGTTGAAAATGCGATAGCGGCAACCTACAGGCTTATGCAAAAGTCAGGACTTCACTATGTAGTAGAGTTTGACATAAAAGGTTTCTTTGACAATGTAGACCATTCAAAACTGATAAAACAGTTATGGTCACTGAATATCCGGGATAAAGAACTGCTCTATGTAATCCGTAGGATTCTCAAAGCGCCAATCCTCATGCCGGACGGCCACACAGAACACCCAACAAAGGGAACGCCGCAGGGCGGCATTATTTCCCCGCTGTTGGCAAATGTGGTGCTGAATGAACTCGACCATTGGATAGAAAGCCAGTGGCAAAGTAATCCAGTAACAGAGAATTACTCTTACAGGGAAAATGCGGCGGGCTGTCCGATACAAAGTCATGCGTATCGGGCAATGCGGAATACAAGGCTGAAAGAAATATATATCGTGAGATATGCAGACGATTTTCGGATTCTCTGTAGAACAAGGGAACAGGCAGACCGGACGCTGATTGCGGTCACGCAATGGCTGAAAGAACGCCTGCGCCTTGATGTTTCACCGGAGAAAACGAGAGTTGTTGACGTCAGACGGAGCTATTCTGAATTTCTCGGATTCAAAATCCGACTACGCAAAAAGGGGAAAAAGTACGTCGTTCAATCGCACATGTGCGATAAAGCATACAAAAAGGTTAAAGCCAGCCTGACTAAACAAGTCGGAAATATCAAATTTCCCAGAAAAGGACGTGGAGAAGCCGGGGAAGTACGGCTGTTCAACTCCATGGTTATGGGAATCCAGAATTACTACCAGTTAGCCACTGACATCAGCATAGACTGCGGTGATATTGGCAGAACTGTTAATACAGTTCTCAAAAACAGGCTGAAATCTGGAAAGACACACCGGCTGAAAAAGGAAGGCCGTGACCTGACAAAAATGGAAATCCAAAGATATGGGAAATCGGAGCAACTAAGATATATAGCACAATCCAAAGAACCGATTTATCCAATAAGCTATGTTCAATGTAAAAATCCAATGAGTCAGCGGCGAAAAGTGTGCGCTTACACAGCGGCAGGAAGAAGTGAAATCCATGACGATTTGCGGATAAACACTTTCTTACTGCTACAGCTAATGAGAGCGCCTACATACAGCCGCAGTACAGAGTATGCGGATAACCGTATCTCACTGTTCTCCGCTCAATGGGGAAAATGTGCGGTAACGGGAAAGAAATTTCAGTGTATATCAGAAATTCACTGCCATCACAAGAAGCCAAAAGGAATTGGAGGCAGCGATAAGTATGAAAATCTGGTATTGGTGCTTGCACCAGTACATGAACTGATACACGCAATTGATGAGGACACTATTCGTTCTTATCTCACCGCTCTTAAATTGGATACTTCACAGCTCACAAAGCTGAACAAACTGCGAACATTGGCAAAAAGGAAACCCATTGATTTGGAGAAGCCAAATCTTACGAATAATTCTCATAATGGTATGACTAAGGAGACTAAGAAATCTGTTTGATTGATGGAACGCCGGATGCGGTGAAAGTCGCATGTCCGGTGTGAAGCGGGGGAAAAGCTGGAGATAACTTCAAAGGCTTACCTATCGCTATTCCCGTCCGACCTTGCCACTTTCGGCAGCGAAGCGAAGAACCTCTTACAGGACTTGCAGAGCCGGAATGAAAGAATGTTCCTCTTGACGTTCCTTGTGGTGAACATGGCGGACACGAAGCGGAAACTGGAAAATGACGTATTCGCGGCGGCGGGCATTGCACAGAAGAACAACTGCGCCTTAACCCGCCTTGACTACCAACAGGAAGCGGGGCTTATGTCCTCTGTACCGCTTGGGGAGAACCTTATCCCCATTCAAAGAGGGCTTACCACGTCAAGCACCGCTATCTTTATCCCCTTTATCACACAGGAGCTTTTTCAATCTGGCGCGGCTTTATACTACGGCTTAAACGCCCTGTCTAACAACATGATACTCTGCGACCGCAAGCAGCTAAAGAACCCCAACGGCTTAATCTTGGGTACGCCGGGAAGCGGGAAATCCTTTGCCGCCAAACGGGAAATGACAAACGCTTTCCTCATTACCGACGACGACATAATTATCTGCGACCCGGAAGCAGAGTATTTTTCCCTTGTGCAGCGGCTTGACGGGCAAGTGATACGGTTATCGCCTACGGGCAAGGGCATTGACGGGAAGCCCCAGTATGTGAACCCTATGGATATTAACCTCAATTACAGCGAGGACGACAGCCCCCTTGCGCTGAAATCCGACTTTATCCTCTCCCTCTGCGAGCTTGTCATAGGCGGCAAGGAGGGCTTGCAGCCCGTCGATAAGACCGTCATTGACCGCGCTGTTAGGAACGTGTACCGCCCTTTCCTTGCAGACCCCGACCCGGAGAAAATGCCTATCTTGGGCGACCTCTACGACGAGCTTTTGAAGCAGCCGGAGCCGGAAGCGGCGCGTATCGCGGCGGCGTTGGAGCTTTATGTTTCCGGGAGCCTTAACGTGTTTAACCACCGTACCAACGTGGAACTTTCTAACCGCCTTGTCTGCTTTGACATCAAGCAGCTTGGGAAGCAGCTCAAAAAGTTAGGTATGCTCATTGTGCAGGACCAGGTATGGAACCGCGTCACCGTCAACCGGGCAGAAAGGAAATCCACCCGGTATTTTATGGACGAATTTCATCTTCTCTTGAAAGAGGAACAGACCGCCGCCTATTCCGTTGAAATCTGGAAGCGTTTCAGAAAATGGGGCGGCATACCCACAGCAATCACGCAGAACGTCAAAGATTTGCTTGCTTCCCGCGAAGTGGAGAATATCTTTGAAAACTCTGATTTTGTCCTCATGCTCAATCAGGCGGCGGGCGACCGGGCTATCCTTGCAAAGCAGCTCAACATCTCCCCGCAGCAGATGAAGTATGTCACCCACACCGAAGCGGGCGAGGGGCTTATCTTCTACGGGAACGTGGTGCTGCCCTTTGTAGACCGCTTCCCGAAAGACACCGAGCTTTACCGGGTAATGACGACGAAGCCGGAGGAAGTAGGCGAAGCATGAACGGGCTGAAAACTGACACCATCATCAACCGGGACGCGCTCTATGCCTTGCGGGAGCTTCCAGAGGAAAGCGTACACTGTTGCGTCACAAGCCCGCCCTACTATGCACTTAGGGATTATGGGCTTGATATGCAGATTGGGCGGGAGGACACGCCGGAGCAGTACATTGACAGGCTGACCGAGGTTTTCCGCGAGCTGCGCCGGGTACTGCGTTCTGACGGTACGCTCTGGCTGAATATCGCGGACACCTACTGCGGCACAGGGAACAAGGGCTACCATGCAGACCCGAAGAACCCGAAAGGCAGAAACGGACAGCAGATTGCAAGAAACAACCGCGTTTCCGGCTGCAAACAAAAGGACTTAATCGGTATCCCTTGGCTTTTAGCCTTTGCCCTACGCGCTGACGGGTGGTATTTACGGAGCGACATTATCTGGCAGAAAGAAAACCCCATGCCGGAGAGCGTGAAAGACCGCCCTACCCGCTGCTATGAACATATCTTTCTGCTTACGAAGTCAAAGAAATATTTCTATGACGCAGCCGCCATAGCCGAGCCGTTAGCCCCCACAACGGCGGCGCGGTACCGCACCGGGCGCAGCGCGGGACAGAAATATGCGGACGAAATACCCGGACAGGGGAAAGTACAGGGGCTTAACCGGGCGCGAAGCGGCAGCTACTACGACGAAGCCCTCATGCCGACCATGCGGAACAGGCGGGACGTGTGGCTTATCAATACCGTTCCCTACAAGGGCGGGCATTTCGCCGCGTTCCCGCCAAAACTTGCCGAAACCTGTATCAAGGCGGGCTGTCCGAAAGGCGGCGTTGTGCTTGACCCCTTTTTCGGCAGCGGCACGACGGGGGCAGCCGCAAAGCAGCTTGACAGGCATTATATAGGCATTGAGATAAACGCCGAGTATTGCGCCCTTGCAAGGGCGCGGATTGGAGGGACAGACACATAAAACAATATAAGGCGCGTGAAAAAGTCACGCAGAAAATGACCCGCGAGGGGGCTGTCGAGGTAAACGCCGCTACCGGGAAAAAGAAACGTATCAGCAAGCGGATAAGGGACGCGGACTTTGCAAAGACCGAAGCCCCACCGCAGCCGGAACAGGCAGCGCAGCCCCTACCGGGCGGCGCAACTTCCCCGCCCTTAACCGACACGCCGCCGCTTCCCCATGCGCCGGGGGCAGAACGGGAACAGGACACCGCAGCAGCCGAGCGCGTCTTGGAGCGTATCGACGGGGCGCGTACCAGAAAGGCGAGCAAAAAGGCGGCGAGGAAAGCACAGGCAGAAGCCACAGCAAAAGAAAAATCTTCCCGCTTGCAGTTTACCGACGAGGAACGGGCAACGCCGGAGCTTGAAAGGTATATCCGAAAATCGGACAAAGCAGCCGACCGTCTGGACGCGGCAAAGGCGGCTATCCCCAAAGAAAAGAAACTTGTACGGGAGCGCACCTTTGATGAAGCCACCGGGAAAGGCAAGACCCGCCTACATTTTGAGGAACAGGAAAAGCCCATAGGAAAGAATAAGCCCCACAATAACCCGCTATCCCGCCCCGCACAGGAAGCGGGTATTTTCGTCCACAACAAGATACATTCCGTTGAAAAGGACAATTCCGGCGTTGAGGGGGCGCACAAATCCGAAGAACTGGCAGAGCGCGGCGCAAAGTACGGGGCGCGGAAAGTCAAGGAGGGCTACCACAGCCACAAGCTCAAACCCTACCGGGCGGCGGCAAAGGCAGAGAAAGCGGCGTTCAAGGCGAATGTGGATTTCCAGTACCACAAAGCCCTGCATGACAATCCGCAGATTGCGGGCAATCCCCTTTCCCGCTTCATGCAGAAGCAGCAAATCAAGCGGCAGTATGCAAAGGCGGCAAGGAAAGGCGGCGCAAAAACGGCGCAGAAAGCCGCAGAGAACACCCGCAAGGCGGCAAAAAAGACCGCCGAGGAAACAAAAAAGGCAATCGCTTTTGTAGGGCGGCACCCGGCGGGCGTATGTATCGCCGTTGCCGCGCTGCTCTTATTCATCATGGTATCGGCGGGGCTTTCCTCTTGCGGCTCCATGTTCTCCGGCTTGATGAACGGCATACTTGGGACTTCCTACACGTCGGAGGACAGCGACCTTGTGGCGACGGAGAACAATTACGCCGCAAAGGAAAACGAGCTTCAGCAGCAGATTGACAATATCGAAAGCACCCACCCCGGCTATGACGAATACCGCTATGACCTTGACAGTATCGGGCATAACCCCCATGAGTTAGCGTCCTACCTCACCGCCCTTTTACAGACCTACACCCCGCAGAGCGCACAGGCAGAACTAAACCGCGTCTTTGCCATGCAGTACACCTTGACGCTGACGGAAGAAACGGAAATCCGCTACCGCACAGAAACAAGCACAGACCCGGAAACAGGGGAAACGACCACCGAGGAAGTACCCTACGAGTACCATATCCTCAACGTGAAGCTGACGAACAAGCCCATTTCCGAGATTGCGGAGGAACTTCTAACGCCACAGCAGCTTGAAATGTACCGCGTCTATCTGGAAACAAGCGGCAACAAACCGCTGATTTTCGGCGGCGGCTCCCCCGATATGGGCGCGTCCGAGGATTTAAGCGGCGTACAGCTTGTAAACGGCACACGCCCCGGCAACACCGCCGTTGTAGACCTTGCGAAGCGGCAAGTCGGCAACGTGGGCGGGCGACCCTTTTGGAGCTGGTACGGATTTAACAGCCGCGTGGAATGGTGCGCCTGTTTCGTTTCATGGTGCTACAATCAAGCCGGAAAGAGCGAGCCGCGCTTTGCCGGGTGCCAGTCACAGGGCGTACCCTGGTTCCAGTCACGCGGGCAATGGGGCGCGAGGGGCTATGAGAATATCGCCCCCGGCGACGCTATCTTTTTCGACTGGGACGGGGACGGGAGCGCAGACCATGTAGGGCTTGTTATCGGGACGGACGGGGAGCGCGTCTATACCGTCGAGGGCAATTCCGGCGACGCCTGCAAGATAAAGAGCTACCCCGTCAATTACTCCTGTATCAAAGGCTATGGGCTGATGAACTGGAATTAACATATTTTTGAGCAAAGAAAGGAGAAATTTATTGATGGCTATGAACAAAATTGAACGTATCGACAAAGAGATTGCAAAGACCCGCGAGAAAATCACCGAGTACCAGAACAGATTAAGGGGGCTTGAAGCGCAGAAAACCGAAGCGGAAAACCTGCAAATCGTACAGCTTGTGCGCTCCATGCGCCTTTCCCCGCATGAGCTTTCCGCTATGCTTTCCGGGGGCGGTATTCCGGGCATGGAAGCCGCGCCGGGCTACCCCGCAGAACCCGCAGACCATGACACCGAAGAAATGGAGGACACCGAGAATGAATAAGAAAATCCTTAGAACCTTGACCGCACTTTGCGCCGCCCTTGTACTTATGGGCGGCTTTTCCGTCACCGCTTTTGCACAGACCCCGGAGGGAGAGGACGACACCAACGACAGCGGCGTTGTCTACGAGGAACCCCAAAAGGAAGAACCCCTTACCCCGGACGGGAACGCGACCCTTGTAGACGATTTCGGCGGCAACAAGCAGCTTATCACCGTAACGACCAAAAACGGCAATTACTTTTATATCCTCATTGACCGGGACGACGAGGGCGAGGACACCGTACATTTCCTTAATCAAGTGGACGAAGCCGACCTCTTAGCACTTATGGAGGACGGAAGCACCGAAGCAGCCCCGCCCGCCGTTTGCAGTTGCACCGATAAATGCGAAGCCGGAAAGGTAAATGTGAGCTGCCCTGTCTGCAAGGACAACATGACCGCTTGCAGCGGCAAGGAAGCGGAGCCGGAAACCGAAGAACCGCCGGAGCAGCCCAAAGAAAAAGGCAATGCGGGCGGGCTTGTGCTTTTCCTTGTCGTGGCACTTCTTGGCGGCGGGGGCGCGTTCTATTATTTTAAGTTTATGAAGCCAAAGCAGAACGTCAAGGGCGACACCGACCTTGAAGATTTCGATTTTGACGATTACGACGAGGACGAGGGGGACGGGCTTTCTGATGAAGAACAGGAGGACGAGGAAGCATGACCCTGTTTACTGACAATCCCTTTGAAAAGATGATGATACAAAGACCGGGCGGGCGGCGTGACAATGCGCCGCCCGTTCCCCATTCCCCGGCTTGCGCTTCCTGTCCGTACAAAGGGCAGCTCCCTTGTGTGGGCTACTGTCTGAAACAGGTACAGGAGAAAAAGGCAAGTGAGCCGGAACGCTGAAAATGGACTTTTAATTTTCGTTTGCAACATCTATGAGATTTTCGTAATGCAAAAGTGTTATGTTATTTTCATTTTGCAGTTGGAGCTTTCTATCACGAATATTCTCAAAATCTTTACGGAGTCCGGCTATCACAGCATAGTAGATTTGATAAGGGCAATATTTGTATAATTGTCTGGGTAACTTTGTATTGGAGAATGAGTGCTTTTCCAATTCTGCTACAATTACATTCCAATTTGCAGCAATATACATTTGCCAATCCCTAACCTGTTCAATCCCTTTATTGATTACTTCCCCGAAACGAGTACCTTTTTCTTTTGTTATCCGCCCGTTGGGAGCTTCTAATTCCACAAAGACAAATTGATAACCGTCTGAACTATTACCTATGAGCAGATAATCAGCCACATAAGCCGACCCGATTTTGAACTCTGGAAAGATATAATTATCGTCATGGTGTCCTGTTCTGTAATAATGCCGTAATAAGCCAAACAAATAATTCCATGCACGATTAGAAGCTATCCAATTTAGTATAGCTCTTTCTGTTGTATCGGAAGAAGTAATCAGTTGATAAAACTCTTTTGTCGTATCATATATAGGTGTGAACCTTGAATAATGGTTGTTGGGAAATAGCGAAGTAGCACACTCAATAAAGTAATCCATTTCTTTGTTTTTACCGCGCCTGTAATGCCCGCCACGTTTTTTATTCATTGCTTCTTCCTGTTCATCAGTAGGAGCAAAAACATCGAAAGTATGTATTGATTTCATATTGTCACCTGTTTCTTATAGTAATGCTTAAAGTATAAACCAATTTCAAACCTAAAACAACCGAAAGGAGAACAGAAAATGAAACTGATTATTGCAGAAAAGCCGAGCGTGGCGCAGACTATCGCCGCCGCGCTTGGCGTTAAGGAAAAGAAAGACGGATATATCGAGGGCGTCGGCTACCTCATTTCATGGTGCGTCGGGCATTTGGTACAGCTTGCGGAAGCTGCCGCCTACGGGGAGCAATATAAAAAATGGAGTTTTGAGAGCTTACCCATTCTGCCGGAGGAATGGCAGTACGCCGTTGACCCGGACAAGGGGAAGCAATTCAAAACCCTAAAAGAGCTTATGCACCGCGCCGACGTTTCCGAAGTGGTAAATGCGTGTGACGCGGGGCGCGAGGGTGAATTGATTTTCCGCTTTGTCTACGAAGCGGCGGGCTGCAAGAAGCCCATGCGCCGCTTGTGGATTTCCTCAATGGAGGACGGGGCAATCAAGGCGGGCTTTGCTTCCCTCAAAGACGGGCGGGAATACGACGCGCTCTTTGCGTCTGCCCTCTGCCGCGCAAAGGCTGACTGGCTTATCGGCATTAACGCCACCCGGCTTTTCTCCTGCCTGTATGGAAAGACCTTGAACGTGGGGCGCGTCCAGACCCCGACCTTAAAAATGCTCACCGACCGGGACGCGGCTATCTCCCATTTCCAGAAAGAAAAATATTATCATGTGCGCCTTGATTTATCCGGCGCGGAAGCGGCAAGCGAAAGGATTTCAGACAAGGCAGAAGCCGACGCGCTGAAAGGGGCTTGCGAAACAGAAACGGCGGTATGCGTTTCCCTTACCAGAGAGAAGAAAACCGCAGCCCCGCCGAAGCTCTTTGACCTTACCTCTTTGCAGCGGGAAGCGAACCGCATTTTCGGCTACACCGCGAAACAGACCCTTGACCTTGCACAATCCCTTTATGAAAAGCGGCTCCTTACTTATCCGAGGACGGACAGCAGCTTTCTTACTGACGACATGGGCGGCACCGCAGCGGGCATTATCGCGCTGCTCTGCGAAAAGCTCCCCTTTATGGCGGGCGCGGACTTCACGCCGGAGGTTGCAAAGGTATTAGACAGCAAGAAAGTATCAGACCACCACGCAATCATTCCCACTATGGAGCTTGCAAAGGCTGACCCGGACGCGCTGCCGGAAAGCGAGAAAAATATCCTTACCCTTGCGGGGGCGCGTCTGCTCTCTGCCACCGCCGAGCCGCATATTTATGAAGCGGTTACGGCGGTTTTCTCATGCGCCGGGACAGACTTCACCGCAAGGGGAAAGACCGTACTTGCGGAGGGTTGGAAAGAGCTTGAACGCAGATACCGGGCGACGCTGAAAGATAAGCCCGAAGCGGAGGACGGGGAAAATGCAGACGTGACGCTGCCGGAGCTTTCCGAGGGACAGGGCTTTCCTAACCCCGCCGCAAAAGTAACGGAGCATACCACAACGCCGCCGAAGCCCCACAGCGAAGCAAGCCTTTTGTCGGCTATGGAACGCGCCGGGAACGGGGACACCGACCCGGACGCGGAACGCCGGGGGCTTGGCACTCCCGCCACCCGCGCCGCCGTCATTGAAAAACTGGTAAAGGGCGGCTTTGCAGAGCGCAAGGGGAAGCAGCTTATCCCCACGCAGAACGGAGCCGCCCTTATATCAGTGCTGCCGGATATGCTCACTTCCCCGCAGCTTACCGCAGAATGGGAAAACAATCTGACGCAGATAGCAAAGGGAGCCGCAGACCCCGGCGAATTTCTGTCCGGCATTGAAGCTATGGCGCGGGAGCTTGTGCAGACACACGCCGCAGCACTGGACGGGAAAAAGGATTTGTTCCGGGAGGAAAAGCCCTCTGTCGGCAAATGCCCCCGTTGCGGTTCCCCCGTCCATGAGGGGAAGAAAAACTATTATTGCAGCAACAAAGAATGTGCCTTTGTCATGTGGAAGAACGACCGCTTTTTCGAGGAACGCAAGACCGCTTTTTCCGCGAAGATTGCCGCCGCGCTCCTTAAATCCGGCAAGGCGAATGTGAAGAAACTCTACTCCCCGAAAACAGGCAAGACCTACGACGGAACTATCGTTTTAGCCGATACTGGCGGGAAATACGTCAACTACCG